>Ga0302311_10001614_pt1 | contig 26408 bp, 20 predicted proteins | sample III_Palsa_N1_3_FD_200449 | JGI IMG/M metagenome (GOLD analysis project Ga0302311, IMG submission 200449) | Peat permafrost microbial communities from Stordalen Mire near Abisko, Sweden - III_Palsa_N1_3 | ecosystem: Environmental > Terrestrial > Soil > Palsa > Peat permafrost | place: Sweden... | reverse complement strand
AGCGTGGATCAGGGCGAGAAGCGGCTGGTTCACGAGATGGGGCTCGAGGTATTCGACATGCGCTTCATTGACGAGACGGGCATGAGGCAGACCTTGGCGAGGGCGCTCGAGGGGGTCGAGCGCGACACGCACCTACACGTGAGTTTTGACGTGGATTTCTTGGATCCGGAAATCGCGCCCGGCGTGGGCACGACCGTGCCCGGCGGGCCTTCGTATCGTGAAGCGCAGCTATGCATGGAGATGATTGCAGACACGGGACAGATGGCGTCCCTCGACATCATGGAATTGAATCCGTCGCTGGATGTCCGTAATCGGACGGCGCAGGTGGCGGTGGACTTGGTGGCCTCGTTGTTCGGGAAGAGTACGCTGATGCGGCGGGAGACGGCAGGCGCGCCGGCGATGGGGTTGTTGCGGGCAGGTTGAGGAGCCACCCTGAGGGCGTCGGTTGTGGTGGGCTACTGGGGTGGCCTGTCGTTCGGGGTGCCAAAATCAGGCGAGTAGGGGTGGTAGCTCGTGGTACCATCAGCGCCCCATCGCAGGCGGCTCTGCGTGTATCGGGGCGTAGCTCAGCTTGGTAGAGCGTCTGGTTTGGGACCAGAAGGTCGCAGGTTCGAGTCCTGTCGCCCCGACCAATGATTCGGTTGTATCGATCAGACGTAAGGCGTGTCTGCCATCGCGGCTTTAAGGGCAACGGTTCCCTTGTCAACGAGCCCCAGAAACACCGCTTGCGCTTCCCGGGCATTTTGGGACCTTCGAAAAACCCCGTGCGCGTGCCTTCAGCGGTAGGAGTGCCAAGCGAATGCAGTTCAATTTGCCCTGGAGCTCCTCCCCTTAACTGTAGCGCCGCTAGAAACCAGTGTGGTCTACGGCTCGCTCAACGACTGACGGTCTGGGCGACAAGGTAGATGGACCGGGGGACGTTGCTAGAGACGGCGCCTCCGCCGGCTGCTGTGAGGATTGGCGATTTTGGCGCCCGGCATAGACGAACGGCAACGTGTCGATTGCGCGCTCGGGTCCGGCGGGGCCTTCAGCAGGAAGGAATTTGAAAGCCCGTATTGCATCGAGACTGCTCGAATCGAAACGCGAATCAGATGACTCCAGAACGCGTGCATCCTCGACGCTGCCGTTCGGCGCAACTACGAATGACACCCTGCAGGGTCATTGCTGCAATGAGGATTGCGAATCTAATACATGCTGGCGGGATCGACTGCACGACTGCTTGCTCCATGGTTTCATTCCGGATCGCAACCGGTCGTTATGTATGCTAGCGCACCGACGAACGGTGGACCCTCACGATAGCATCTCATTGCTGAAGAGTTGAGCTGCGCGTGGCATTGTCTCTCTTTTAGGCAAGCACCGATCGCTTTTCTCTCACCGTTCCCCGCTGGGGCGTCTAGGCAGTTCCGCCTTCGCTGACACGAGATCACCAGAAACGCTACGCACTACCCGCAATGTTCACGGGGGAATCCCCAGGTGTGCAACTCGACAGCGGGTGCTAAAACGCTGGTGGCCAATTCAAAGGAACGAGTCCATGCACCGAAGAATCCAGGTTCCCATCGATGGCGTCGCGCCCCTTCGATATTTCCGAGTGCAGGTGTGACGCAAGAAATACTCGATCATCCGGTTGCTGTCAGTCACGGCGTCGTGGTCGCCATTCGCGGCAGCGTGGTCGATGCGAGATTCGAACAGGGATTGCCCCCCATCCAGTCGGTGCTTCGCGCGGGCGTGCAGGGTGAGGTCATCATTGAGGTGATGACGCAGCTGGATTCGCAGCGGGTCCGCGGCATTGCGTTGACGGCCACGCAGGGGTTGGCGCGCGGCATGCCGGTGGAAAACACGGGAGGTACGCTCAAGGTACCCGTCGGAAAGAGCATCAGCGGCCGAATGTTCGATGTATTTGGACATGCGATCGATCGTCTGCCGGAACCGACGGAAGTCTCCTGGCGAACCATCCATCGCCAGCCACCCCCGTTATCCGAACGTTCCACGCAGTCCGAAATCTTCGAAACCGGAATCAAGGCTATCGATGTGCTCGTGCCATTGGAGCGCGGCGGCAAGGCGGGTCTATTCGGCGGTGCGGGGGTCGGTAAGACCGTCCTGCTCACGGAATTGATCCACAACATGATCGGGCACAGCCAAGGCGTGAGCATATTCTGCGGCATCGGTGAGCGCTGTCGGGAGGGCGAGGAACTGTATCGGGAGATGAAGGCGGCCGGCGTGCTGCCCAACATGGTCATGCTGTTCGGACAAATGAACGAGCCCCCCGGCAGCCGCTTCCGGGTGGGGCATGCGGCACTGACCATGGCGGAGTACTTCCGGGATGACGAACACCGGGATGTACTGCTGCTGATGGATAACATTTTCCGCTTCATTCAGGCCGGTATGGAGGTTTCCGGCCTGATGGGCCAGATGCCTTCGCGCCTGGGCTACCAGCCCACCATGGGAACGGAGCTATCAGCCCTCGAGGAACGGATTGCCAATACCCGAGCGGGCGCCATCACCTCTATTCAGGCGGTGTATGTACCGGCGGATGATCTCACGGACCCGGCGGCCTCGCATGTCTTTGGTCATCTGTCGGCTTCCATCGTGCTGTCGCGCAAGCGAGCAGGGGAGGGGCTGTATCCCGCCATTGATCCGCTGCAATCGAGCTCCACCATGGCGACACCCGGGATTGTCGGCAAGCGACATTACCAGTTGGGGCAAGCTATTCGCCGCACGCTCGCCCAGTATGAGGATCTCAAAGACGTGATCGCCATGCTGGGACTCGAGCAGTTGTCGGTGGAGGACAGAAAGATCGTCGCGCGCGCTCGACGCCTCGAACGTTTTCTGACGCAGCCTTTCTTTGCCACGGAGAAATTCAGCGGTATCGCCGGAAAGTTGGTGAGCCTGAAAGATTCGCTCGATGGATGCGAACGCATTCTCAAGGACGAGTTCAACGATCTACCGGAAAGCGCCTTGTTCCAGATCGGCGCGATCGGCGAGGCGCGGCAGAAAGGTGCCGCGAGTGCCGCGAAGAGCGGCAAATGAATCTCGAGATACTTCTCCCTTTCAGCATCTTCGCGGAGCAATCCGCGGTGTCACGCATGGTGGTCGAAACCAGCAACGGTTCATTGGGGCTCCTTCCGAATCGCTTGGATTGCGCAGCGGTCCTGGTCCCAGGAATTCTGATGTATGAGGCTTCCTCTGTCGTTACCTATGTGGCCCTCGACGAAGGCGTCCTCGTCAAAGCCGGTGCGGACGTGCGGATCTCGGTGCGCCGCGCCGTCGGCGGAGCCAATCTGGAAGAACTGAAGGATACGGTGCAGCGCAGTTTCGCGGTGACGGACCAAAGGCAGCGGGACGTGCGCGTGGCACTGTCCAAAATGGAAGCGGGAATCGTGGGGCAGCTCGCCCGGTGGCGACATGAACGATGAGCACCGCTTCGTGAGCCAGGTGGTGGCCAAGGCCACGCGTAAGCTCAGGGCGCAGCGCGCCACGAATCAGCCGGCCTGGTTCGGGCTCGGCATGCTCGGCACCATCGGCTGGTCAGTGTCGGTACCCACCGTGGCGGGCGCTCTGCTCGGGGCCTGGTGGGATAGGCACCATCCCGGCCTGCGTTCCTGGACGCTGCCTCTGCTGGTCGCAGGCTTGGTCCTCGGCTGCGCCAATGCCTGGCATTGGATATCGGCAGAAGAGAAGACCATGCATGACTCAGAGGGTCCGCCATGACGGACGTGCCTACGGTTGCTCTGGGTCTCCTGGCGGGATCGGCCCTCGGCGTGGTCTTCTACGGCGGCTTGTGGTGGACGGTCCGTCGCGTATCCGGGAGAGCTGTTGGCCCGTGGTTGGTGGGTAGCTTTCTGCTGCGAGCCCTAATCGTACTCGCGGGCTTCTTCGCCGTTGCGCGAGGTCCATGGTATGGCGTCGCCGCCTGTTTCGCGGGCTTCCTTGCGGCGCGCGTGGCAGTGACACGCTTCACACGAAGCGGTTATGCGTCTGCGGCGAGCACTCAGTCATGAACTTAACTCCCGACCAGGAGATATTCTGGCAACACGGGTTCTTCAAGGTGAATGGAACCCTGGTCATGACCTGGATCGTGATGACCGTCTTGGCGGTGACCTCAAAGATCATCACCCGCAAGCTGGTTTTCAGGGTAGACGGCGTGACGCGAGGGCAGGCAGCTCTCGAGGTCATCGTTACGGGCATTGCACAGCAAATCGGTGAGACTGGTTTGCTTAAGCCCATTCGTTACCTACCCTTTCTGGGCACGCTGTTTCTATTCGTCGCCGTGGCCAATCTCGGAACCCTGATTCCCGGCTTCGAGCCGCCCACCAGTTCGCTCTCCACGACCGCATCGCTGGCCTTGTGTGTCTTCATCGCGGTACCGATATTCGGCATCCGGGATCGGGGTTTCGGCGGGTATTTGAAAACCTATACCGAACCGACGGTGTTGATGCTTCCCTTCAATGTCATCAGCGAGCTGTCGCGGACTCTGGCGCTCGCGGTGCGCTTATTCGGCAATATGATGAGCGGCGGTCTGATCGTCGCGATCCTGATTAGCATAACGCCATTCCTCTTTCCCATCGTCATGACCGGGCTCGGGCTGCTCACCGGCATGGTCCAGGCTTACATATTTACCATCCTCGCCGCCGTGTATATCGCGGCGGCCACCACACAACCGCAAGCTGCACAAGGAATTTCTCATGGATAGCACCACACTCATCGCGATCGCGTCCATCGTGACCGCCGGCCTCACGATCGGCATAGGATGCATTGGTCCCGCACTGGGTGAAGGCCGTGCGGTAGCCATGGCTGTGTCGGCTCTGGCGCAGCAGCCCGACGCCTCCGCGACCATCACTCGAACACTGTTCGTTGGCCTCGCCATGATCGAGTCGCTGGCCATTTACTGCTTCGTCGTTTCGATGATTCTGATCTTCACGAATCCGTTTTGGAGCCATGCGTTGGCGCCCGTCGCCGGAAAATAATCCATGCTCATTGATTGGTTCACGGTGGTTGCCCAAGGACTCAACTTTCTCGTCCTCGTGTGGCTATTGAAACGTTATTTGTACAAGCCGGTGCTGGCCGCGATCGATGCTCGCGAGAAACATATTGCGCTCGTGATCGCGGATGCCGAGTCACAAAAAAAGGTCGCCGAACAGGAGCGCCGGGCGCTCGAGGCGAAGAAAGCCGCCCTCGACGGTCAAGGTGCCGATCTCCTCGAGCAGGCGGCGGTCGCGGCCGCCGCGGAACGCGCGAGGTTGCTGGCCGATGCGCGCTCGGAAGCCGGTTCGTTGCGCGAAAAGCAAATGGCCGCGCTGCGCGAGGATCAGACTCGACTGTGCGGCGATATCGCGCATCGTGCCCAGCAAGAGGTGTTTGCCATTGCCCGTAGGGCGTTGGAAGCGCTGGCCGGCGCGTCTCTGGAGGAACGCGTGGTGGCCGTTTTCCTAAAAACTCTGCGCGGCTTGGATGCCCCCGCAAAGAAGACGTTGCTTGCAGCGTTCGGCGCCGCGTCCGACGCCGTGATACGCAGCGCCTTCGACCTGCCGGAGACGCAACGGGCGCTCATCCAACACGCTGTCGATGAGGTGTTTTCGATATCGAGCACGCTACGTTACGAGGTCTCGGCGGAGCTGTTGTGCGGCCTGGAGCTATTGGTGGGCGGTCAGAAGCTGTCGTGGAGCATCGCCGATTATTTGTACGGTCTCGAGCAACGAATCGCAGCCGTCCCGGCGATGACACCATGACGGCGGATACTTTGCAGACAGCGGTCGATCAGGCTTTCACCGACCTCCGAACGGCTCGCGAAGCCTCGAAGCCGGAGCTCAAGCCTCGCGAAATCGGTGTGGTGACCAGTGTTTCCACCGGCGTAGCGCAGGTCAGTGGATTGCCCGGCGTCGGCTTCGAGGAGTTGTTGGAATTCCCCGACGGGCTGCTAGGCATCGCCTTTAATGTCGACGAGCACTCAATTGGCGTCGTGCTGTTGGGCGACAATCAAAATCTCCGGGCGGGCGCTGCGGTGACGAGGACCGGGCGAGTCATGGATGTGCCGGTGGGGTTGGCGCTGCTCGGCCGGGTGATCGATCCCCTCGGCCGGCCCTTGGATGGTGCGGGCGCCATTGCCGCGACGGAGCGTCGGCCCGTCGAGCGACCATCGCCTGCCATCATGGATAGGGCACCGGTAATGGTGCCGCTGCAGACCGGGCTCAAAGTCGTCGATGCCATGATTCCCATCGGCCGCGGCCAGCGTGAGCTGATCCTGGGCGATCGACAGACGGGCAAGACCGCCGTGGCGGTGGATACCATCATCAATCAGCGCGGCCAAAATGTGCTGTGCATCTATTGCGCCATCGGCCAACGTGCCTCGGCCGTGGCGAAAGTCATCGCGAAGCTACGCCAGAGCGGCGCGCTGGACTACAGCGTCGTGGTCTGCGCCGAGGGCAATGACGCCCCTGGGCTCAATTACGTCACGCCCTATGCCGCCACCAGCATCGCTGAGTACTTTATGGAAGCCGGACGCGATGTACTGATCGTTTATGATGACCTCACACAGCATGCACGAAGTTATAGGGAGCTGTCGCTTTTGCTGCGCCGACCGCCGGGCCGCGAGGCATTTCCGGGAGACATTTTTTACATCCATTCTCGGCTGCTCGAGCGGGCGACCCATCTCACAGCTGAGCGAGGCGGAGGTTCGATCACGGCGTTGCCCGTTATCGAAACCGAAGCCCAGGACATGTCGGGCTACATTCCGACGAACCTGATTTCGATCACGGACGGCCAAGTGTATTTGTCTCCCACTTTATTCGAGCTGGGTGTGCTTCCGGCGGTTGACGTCGGCCAGTCGGTCTCGAGGGTCGGCGGTGAGGCGCAGCGACCCGCCTATCGGTCTGTGGCCGGCCCGTTGAAGCTCGCTTACTCCCAATTTGTGGAGTTGGAGAGCTTTGCCCGCTTCGGCACCCGCCTCGATGAGGCGACCGCGCGAGCCATCGAGCACGGACGGCGCATTCGCGAATGCCTGAAACAACCTGAGTCGAAGCCCCTGTCGCTACTCGAGCAAATCGTAGTGTTGCTGACCCTTTCCACCGGACTGTTTGATCCCGTACCGCTCGAGCGAATGCCTGACGCAGAGGCCGCGGTGCGCGAGGCGAGCATCGGGCTCGCTCCGGATCTGGCGGCTCGATTGATCACCGACAAACTGAGCGACGGCGACCGAAGCGCGGTTCTCGCGGTCGCAACGACGGCGCTCGCCCCGTTTCAGCCCAAAGCAGTGGCAGCCACCCCACCGGCATCGCCGCCGCCATGAGCGGGGTCAGCGAGGAACTGGGCCGGAAGATCGGCAGCGCGCAGGATGTGCAGTCGATCGTGCGCTCGATGAAGGCTCTCGCGGCGTCAAACATCGGACAGTACGAGAGGGCGGTTGCTGCACTGCGCGACTACTCGCGAACCGTCGAGCTCGCGGTGCGCGCCTGCAGCGGTGCCGCGGCACGTGCATCGCCACCCAAGGCGTCGACCGGCGCAGCCTCGGTGGGCGCCTTAGTGTTCGGGTCGGACCAGGGTTTGGTGGGGCGGTTCAGCGAGGTGCTCGCGGAATTCGCCACTCGCTCGCTGGGCGCGCTACCGGGCCGAACCACACGAATCTGGGTCGTGGGTGAGCGCATGGAGGCTCTCATGGCAATCCCTGCGCGGACGTTCGACGCGCCCAATTCGGTAGACGCGATTGGCGGCTTGGTCGGCGAGATTCTCATCGACATGGAGGCCGCTGAAGAGACACAAGAGATTCGCGAGGTGTACGTGTTCCACAACGCTCCCGGGGCGGGCGCGACGTATGTGCCTGTGGTGCGGCGTTTGTTGCCGCTCGACGCCCAGTGGCAGAGCGACGTCGCGGCGATTCCCTGGCCCACGGGAAAAATACCTGAAGTTATCCAGGGTGCCGAGCCCGCGCTCACGGCATTCATTCGCGAATATCTGTTCATCCTACTGTTTCAAGCCTGCGCGGAATCCCTCGCCAGCGAGAATGCCAGCCGCTTGGCGGCAATGCAGCGCGCGGAGAAGAACATCGAGGACATGCTCGATGAGATGAATCGTTGCTTTCATCGCATCAGGCAGGAGTCCATCGATGAAGAATTATTCGAAGTGATTTCGGGATATGACGCACTGGCCCGAGATTGATCCACACCCATTTTGCTGATTAGGAGACGTTTATGGCGGACATTGCATTGAGCTCGGAACTGTTGCAGCGAATGGACGCGTATTGGCGCGCCGCCAATTATCTGTCCGTCGGACAAATCTATCTCTACGACAATCCCTTGCTCAAGCGTCCGCTGGAATTGGATGACGTCAAGCACATGCTGCTTGGGCACTGGGGCACGACTCCTGGGCAGAATTTCATCTACACCCATCTGAATCGGATCATCAAACAGTATGACTTGGACATGATTTATGTCTCGGGTCCTGGGCACGGTGGCCCTGCGGTGGTCGGCAACACCTACTTGGAGGGCACCTATAGTGAGGTGTATCCGAACATCTCGCAGGACGAGGCGGGACTGCGCAAACTGTTCTTACAGTTTTCGTTTCCCGGAGGCATTCCCAGCCATGCGTCGCCCGAATGCCCGGGGTCCATTCACGAGGGAGGCGAACTGGGCTATTCCCTGAGTCACTCCTTTGGAGCCGCACTGGATAATCCTGGCCTCGTGGTGGCATGCGTAGTCGGTGACGGGGAGGCGGAGACGGGCCCGCTGGCAACCGCGTGGCACTCGAACAAGTTCTTGAATCCTGCCACGGACGGCGTGGTGTTACCAATTCTGCATCTCAACGGCTACAAGATCTCGAATCCAACGGTTCTGGCGCGTATTTCGCGTGAGGAACTGGACCAGCTACTGCGCGGCTACGGCTGGACCCCGTACTTCGTCGAAGGTCATGAGCCGGAGGCGATGCATCGGGCCATGGCCGGCACACTGGACACCGTGGTCGCGCGCATCAAAGAAATTCAATACGGTGCGCGGGCGCTGGGGCACAAAGACCGTCCACGATGGCCCATGATCGTGCTCAATTCGCCGAAAGGCTGGACCGGCCCGAAGGTGATCGATGGATTGCAGATCGAAGGCACGTTTCGCTCGCACCAGGTGCCCTTGTCGGATCCGCGCGCTAATCCAGAGCACCTTAAGCTTTTGGAGGAGTGGCTGAGAAGTTATCGTCCCGCCGAACTATTCGATGACTCGGGACGCCTCAAGCCGGAATTGGCTGAGCTGGCACCGAAAGGCCAACGGCGCATGGGATCGAACCCGCACGCCAATGGCGGCATGCTGCTGCAGGATCTGCGAATGCCTGATTTTCGTGACTATGCGGCGACGGTGGCTTCGCCGGGTGCACCTGGCATAGGCGATACCCGGGTACTTGGCCCGTTTTTGCGCGACGCGATGAAATTGAATTTGGAGGCGGCCAACTTCCGGCTATTCGGACCGGACGAGACGCTATCAAATGGACTGGACGCGGTCTTTGAGACCACGGATCGGCAATGGAACGCAGAGACGCGGACCAACGATGAGTTCCTAGCCCCGGCCGGGCGCGTGATGGAGATGTTGAGCGAACACCAATGTGAAGGGTGGCTGGAAGGATACTTGCTCACGGGGCGGCACGGTCTATTCAACTGCTACGAGGCATTCATTCACATCGTTGATTCGATGTTCAACCAGCATGCCAAGTGGTTGAAGATCACCGCCGGACTGCCGTGGCGTCGCAAAATTTCGTCGCTCAACTATCTGTTGGCCTCGCATGTCTGGCGTCAAGATCACAACGGCTTTACGCATCAGGACCCTGGCTTCATCGATCACGTGGTCAACAAAAAGGCTGAAGTCGTGCGCGTGTACTTGCCGCCCGATGCCAATTGCCTGCTGTCGGTCATGGATCACTGTTTGCGGAGCCGGCACTACGTCAACGTGGTGGTGGCCGGCAAACATCCCGCACCGCAGTGGCTGACCATGGACGACGCGGTCAAGCATTGCACGCGGGGCATCGGACTGTGGCCGTGGGCCAGCAATGATCACGATGGAGAGCCGGATGTCGTGATGGCCTGTTGCGGGGACGTACCAACCCTTGAAACGCTAGCTGCGGTGTCGATCATGCGCAGACGGCTGCCGGCACTTCGGATTCGCGTGGTCAACGTGGTTGATCTCATGAAGCTGCAGCCTCAGAGCGAGCATCCGCATGGCATGACCGACGGCGAGTTCGACGCGCTGTTTACGCGGGACAAGCCGGTGATTTTTGCTTTTCACGCCTATCCTTGGCTGATCCATCGCCTGACGTATCGCCGTACCAATCACCACAACATCCACGTACGCGGATACAAGGAGGAGGGCACGATCACGACACCCTTTGATATGACGGTACTGAACGAGATGGATCGCTTTCATTTGGTCATGGACGCCATTGACCGACTGCCGCAGACCGGGGATCCGGGTACTTATCTGAAACAGGATCTGCAAGACAAATTGACCGAGCATCGGCAATATATTTGCAAGCACGGCCAAGACATGCCGGAGATTCGGGAGTGGCGGTGGGATGCCAACATGTACGACGACCAGATTGCTCCATAGGGCCCCCATGAGGGTTTCTTTGGCGACGACCTCATCCCAGCGATCCAGAAGATAGAGGAGCACATCGAAAGCGTTACGTTGCAGCGGGACGAGCTCCCCTTGATGCGTGATCAGCCAGCGCCGGCGATCGATCAGATACCCTTCGAAGGCCAGTAGCCCCTCAGGCGAGATTGCCGTGTGAGCGCTTTGGGTCCTGTCGCTGATTGCCGCAGGCTCTTCAATCCCCGATAACTGCATGTCGTCTCTCGCCACTTATTGTCCGCCCACTAGAGAGATCGCAAAACCAAGTCGAAACGGAACATCTTTTGGCGAAATTCTTATTCGCTCCGCGGGCATCGAGTAAACATATTACCGGGACGCGCCTGTGAATGGTCTTTTGGCCCATGCTCTGGGTATCGGGAGTGCGTCCCGGAATACATGGGGACGAGTCGGTAGCATCGGGGGATTCAAACCATCCCATGCCGTGCGATGTCGAACACGTCCTTGCTGCAATTTTCGCTCCTGGAGGCGCTGCCCGATCTGGCAGTTCTTCTGCAGCGTGATGGCATGGTGCTCGCCGTGGCGGGGGGGCAAGAGTTAGGAAACCTGAAACTCACCGGGGAGTGGGTCGGAAAGAACTGCGATACGTTCTGGCCTGCTCCGGTAGCCGAGGTCGTCAAACGGCTTACGCAGGGCGCCATCGGTTTTCGCAAATCGACGCAGGCCAGGTTTCAGCATTTGGGCCAGAATTTCGAGGCCCTGGTGTATCCACAGGGCCCCAACCGTGCGCTATGTATGCTTCGCGCGCTGGCGACCGTCGAGGCGGGCGATGGCTTGGACTCGACCGACATACGATCGCCCCCTTACTTGGACCGACGGGGGTTCTCTCGGCGCTTCAAGGAGTCGATTGCATTGGCCACGCTGTGCGAGAAGCCGGCGGCGCTCGTGGTCATTCAACTGGAAGGATCGTCCGACATCGCTCGGGCCTTCGACTCGTCGACGGCCGATCTGGTCATGCGCGCAGCGATGTTGCGCCTGTCATCGGATGCCCTCGGGGCGGCCAACGCCGGGTTCGCTTGGTACTTGGGACAGTTGAGCGATGACCTCATAGGCTTGGTCGTTGAGTCCGCAGAGCGCGGGCTGATTCGTACCTGGGTATCGGCTCTGTGCCTCCGCCTGCGCGAACCGGTGAGCGTAGGCGATGCGGTATTCCATCTGACCCCGCACGTGGGGGTGGCTATTCTCGGCCAAGATGCCACATCGCCGAAGGTAATGTTGGAGCATGCGCGCGCGGCCGCCACAGAGGCGCGCCAATCTGGGTCCGGCAAACTTAGCTTCTTTACGGACACCGTGAAATTGCGGACGCTCGCCCGGTTCGATGTCGCGCGGGAATTGCGTGAGGCCATCGATAATCACGAAATACGGCTTCGATATACCGGGCGCTATGATTTAGCGTCGGGACGCCTCGTGGCCTGGGTGGGTTATCTATCCTGGATCCACCCCATTCGCGGCGAGGTGCGACCGGAGGAGTTTCTGCGCGTCGCTGAAACCACAGGTCTCGCGGTCGCACTGTCGCGCGCAGCACTGTCGTACCTGAAGGAAGACTTCGCGGCACTGGCGCCGCAATGGGGCAGTGACACCCGTATTTCGTTCGGGGCGCTGCGTCATCACATCACGCAGCCGATCTTCAAGGAGGATATCGAGCAGTTTCTCGCCGACGGCGCCGTGCCGGCCAACCGGCTGGAACTTCGTATCGCCGAAAAAGCGTTCATCGCACGCGATAGTGCCGTTTCCGATCTGCAGGGGCTCGGCGTGCAATGGGTGGTGGATGAAGTAGGGCGTGGACTGGGGTCGCTCGATGCGCTCGCCAGGGCGCCCATCGCGGGACTACAGCTGGATCGCGCCTGGGCGAGGGCCGTGCGCACCGATGAGGTGGCGCTCAAGGTGTGCCGGGCGGGAATTGCGGTAGCGACCGCACTCGGCTTGACCTCCATTGCCACAGGCGTCGACAACGAAAGGCAACGCCGAATCCTATTGGAGATGGGGTGTGGATTCGGGATGGGCGATCTTTATCGACACGAGCTGCCGGACATAATGCGGCCTTATCTCGCCTCGGCGTCCAAATAGCCATAGAGGCCCAACGCCACGCCGCGTGGCCGGCGATTTGACCGCCAGATTATTTGACCGCCGTCACAGTTTGCGCGTAGTTCGCCGCGACGCACACAAGTGTAGGGGAAGACCCTCTGCCTGTTTAATGGGCACAGAGCGGGTCACTTACGACCCGCAATCAAAGGGACCTCCAATATGCGAGCCTTCACGATAGCCGCGGCGTTGATATCTCTGTCCACCTCCGCGGTCGCGGGCCCAATCGCTCACACCTCGCCGGTCGGTGCGGAGGCTCGGTATATCGTCGAAGCACACTCGCGCACCGCCGCCGCGCTGGAAGTCGTGCGTGTCGGGGCGACGGTTGACCGGAACCTCGAGATCATCCATGCGGTCTCCGCGCACCTGACCGTTGCGCAGGTGTCGCGTCTACGCCATGCCGCCGGGGTGCATCTCTTCGCGGATCGCGCGCTCGCCACCGAAGGGAATCTACTGAGCCTTCTCAGCCCCGTCACGTCTCCCGTCGTCGAGCTGACGAGTAGCCTGCAGACCCCAACCGATGGCACGGGATCGCTGTTGCCAACTTTGTTGTATCAGACGAACTACCCGATGTTGGTGGGTGCCGACACCCTGCAACAGTCCGGAATCACCGGCAAGGGTGTGACCATCGCAGTGCTCGACTCGGGCCTCTGGCAGGATCCGGCCCAGCTCTATGGCTATCGGCTGCTCGCAAGCATTGATGTGCTCAACGGCGGCACGGGCCCGGTCCAAGGCGATGTCTATGGCCACGGAACGCACGTGACGTCCATCGCCGCGGGTGGCGCGATGAATATTTCCGGCAATTACCTGAGCATTGCACCGCAGGCGAATTTGGTCGTGGTTCGCGCCTTCGACGGCACCGGCGGCGGCCTCTATACCGACGTGATTGCGGGTCTCGACTGGATCGTTGCGAATCAAAAGAAATACAACATCCGCGTCCTCAACCTGTCCTTTGGAGCGACCCCGGAGTCCTATTACTGGGACGATCCGCTGGCGCAGGCTGTGATGGCTGCCTGGCGCGCGGGTATAGTCGTCGTAACCGCCGCCGGCAACGAGGGTCCCGCGCCGATGACCGTCGATGTACCCGGAAACGTACCGTATGTCATCACGACCGGCGCGCTCACGGACAACTACACCCCTTACAACTTGAGCGACGATCGTCTCGCGTCATTTTCCTCGACCGGGCCGACTTATGAGGGCTTCGTCAAGCCTGAAGTGGTTGCGCCGGGCGGCCACATTGTCGCCTCGATGCAGAGCACCAGCTACCTCGCGAACATCGACCCCAATTCGATGTTGCCCACCGAGAATTTGTTCACGATGTCCGGTACGTCCATGGCGGCGGCGGTGACCACCGGCGTGGTCGCACTGATGCTGCAGTCGGACCCGTCCTTGACGCCCGATACGGTGAAGTGTCGCTTGCTGGCCTCATCGCGGCCTGCGGTCAACTCGAACGGGACACTCGCCTACAGCGTGTTCCAGCAGGGCGCCGGCCTCATCAACGCGGTTGCCGCGGTCAACAGCTCCGCGACCGGATGTGCCAACGTGGGACTCGACATCAACGCGGATCTGGCCGGAACCGAGCACTTCGGTGGCCCGGCCAACGTAGACGCCTCGGGCAACTACTACATCATGAACATGGCGGGTTCCACGTGGGGAGCGGGGCAATCCAGCGATGGGTACACCTGGTCTGAGGGCTATGCGTGGAATGAAGGCTACAACTGGAGTGAGGGGTACCTCTGGTCACAGGGTTATACCTGGGCCAAGGGTTACACCTGGGCCAAGAGCTATACCTGGGCCAAGGGCTACACGTGGGCGAAGGGCTATACCTGGGCGAAGTCTGTGCCGTGGTGGTCATCGACCGGTTCGCCGGCTAGCTCGACGACGCCGGCCTCGATCGAGAATTGGGTTCCGAATGAATGATCGGAGTGTGACGCAGATCTAGGGACCAAGCGCCGGTCAATGATGCCGACTTGATCGGGGTCACCTCACCCCAAGTCGGCTTCATGCATTGTAGGGGCGTGAGTACGCACATGATCGCCGGCGAACGCCTTCGGAAACTGCTGATCGGATTGGCGTGGGGTTTCCTGGCGTCGGTCGCACAGGCCGCCACGGATACTCGCCCGCTCATTCTGGACCACCTTACGACCACAGACGGGCTGCCCCAGGGCACCGTATACGCCACGCTGCAGGATTCACAGGGGTTCGTGTGGCTCGGCACCGAAGACGGGTTGGTCCGTTATGACGGCCACGACTTGGTCCGGTACACGCATTCGGTCAGCGCGCGAGACGGACTGCCCGGCACCTGGATTTACCAGATCGTCGAAGACGCACATCACGATCTGTGGATGGCCATCAAGGATTCGGGGGTGGCGCGCTGGAACCGTTCCAGCGACTCCTTTACGGTCTACCGTCATCAATCTGCCAGCGCCGACTCCCTCTCGAGCGACTCGGCGCGCGCGCTATTGGTGGATCGCCGCGGCCGGATTTGGATTGGCACGAGCGATGCTGGCATCGACATTCTGGACCCCGGCAGCGGGCATATAGAACATCTGCGCCATGATCCGGCGAAACCCGATTCGCTCATCGATGACCGGATCTTCACGCTCACCATGGATCGCTCCGGAACCTTGTGGATCGGCACGGAAGCAGGTCTTGATCGCTTGCAAGGCGAAGCGCGCTCATTCCGCCACTTTCGACACTCGCCCGCGGATCCCCACTCGCTGAGCGGTGATCAGGTTTCGCGCATTCTAGAAGACAGAAGCGGGGACATGTGGATTGCCACCTACGATGGCGGTCTGAGTCGGATGGACCGAGATGGGCGTGTATTGCAGACATTTCGTCACGATCCTCAGCGCGACACTTCCCTCAGTAACGACGATGTCCGGGCGGTGCTCGAAGATCGGGTCGGCCATTTATGGGTGGGTACGGTCGACGGGTTGAATCTGTTGGACCGTGGGGCGGGCGTCTTCATTCACTATTCTCGTGACGGCAATGACGCCGGCTCGCTGCGAGACTCCTTCATCATGTCTCTGTACGAGGATTCGAGTGGTTTGATGTGGATCGGCACCAAAGCGGGCGGCGTGAGTCGCTGGAATCCTCGCAGCTGGGATCTGGGCGGCCATCGGCCCGAGTGGCTTCGCGGCAAGCTGGTGACCGCCTTCGCCGATGCGGCCGACAACAAAGTGTGGATCGCCTCATTGGGCGCCGGCCTGGTCCGGTACGATGCCGACAGCGGCGAGGCAACCGACATCGACACTATCGTGGGCCGACCCGATGCGCTCGGTGACCGTCGCGTCATGGCGCTGCTCGAGGATCGGCGCGGGACGCTGTGGATCGGCACGATGACGCGCGGGCTCAGCATGCTCGAGCCTAACGGCCACTTGGAAGCGGTAGCCGTCAAAGAAGGGGATCCGCGCAGCTTGAGCGATGCCGGTATCGTAACGATTGCCGAGGCGCGCGACGGGAAGCTATGGATTGGTACGCATGATGGCGGCGCCAATATTCTGGATCCGGGCACTGGGCGGATCCGCCAGTTGCCGTACGGGCCCTCGACACCTAATGCGGTCAGCGCCCCCACAGTGACCGCGATCGCCGAGGACCTCGAGGGAAATATGTGGATCGGCACCGATGGCGGCGGCCTGAATTTGGCCAGGCCGGACGGGTCGGTCATCAAGGTTTTTCGCCACGATCCGAACGACCCTGCCAGTATCCCCGCAAATACTGTATTTGCAATTGCCGTCGACGCGCGTGGTCGCGTGTGGCTGGGTACGGACGGCGGCGGCCTCGCGCTGGTGTCGGGTTCTACCGCCGCCCCGGAGGCGATTCGCTTTAAAGTGTTGTCACGCACGGAGGGCCTGTCGAGCGATACGATCTGGGGCGTGCTCAGCGACGCCACAGGAAAGCTCTGGCTCAGCGGCAATGCAGGTCTGATGCGTCTGGATCCCGAGTCGTTGGCGGTCAAGACCTATCACCGTGAGCATGGTCTGCAGGGCGAGGAATTCGACTCCGGCGCTTATTTTCGCCTACGGGACGGCCGCTTGTGTTTCGGCGGCACCGACGGCTTTAACATTTTCAATCCCGCGCTCCTGTCCGAGGATCGTCGCTCGCCGCGAATCGCCCTCACCCGCGTGGAGGTGATGGGCGCTCCCTTAGGCGGCGCCACGCCGGCGTGGCTGCTCGATCGAATCGCGGTCGGACACCAGGCCAGCATCATTACCATGGACTTCGGGGCCTTGGACTTCACGTCGCCCAAGCGAAACCGTATCGCCTACCGAATGGCGGGACTCACGGAACGATGGATCGATCTCGGCTCGCAGCATCGGGTCACGCTGACCAACCTTGACGCCGGCGATCATGTACTGGAAGTGCGCGCCGCCAACGCGGATTCGGTGTGGAGCGAGAATCCGCTGCGGGTCGTCATTCACCGCGACCCGGCGCCGTGGAATTCCCCCGCGGCATACGCCGTCTATGTCGCACTTGCGCTAGGCCTGGTGGTTTACCGGCTACGTTCGCAGCGCAAGAAATTCCGAGAGGTGGTGGCGGCACGGGAACGCCTCGAGCTTGAAGTGGCGTCGCGCACCCGGGAGTTGGTCGAGAGCAATCGACAGCTGGCGGAAGCCGCGCAGGCGAAGAGCAACTTCTTGGATCGCATGAGTCATGAGCTGCGCACGCCGATGAACGGAGTCGTAGGAATGACTGAATTGCTGACACGGACGCCGCTGTCCGCAGCCCAATCACGCTTGACCCAGACGATCCGCTCGTCCGCCGACGTACTCCTACAGATCGTCAACGACCTGTTGGATTTGTCGAAGATTCAGGCCGGCAAGGTGCGCCTCGAGTCCATGCCCATCGATCTCGTCTCCTTGCTGGAGGAGTGCACGGTGTTATTCATGGGGTCCGCGAGTGCAAAAGGCATCGAGTTGATCGCCTGCCCGCCGGCAGCCGGGCATGCAAATCTGATCGGAGATCCGCTGCGTCTGCGGCAGATCGTGATGAACCTGGTCGGTAACGCGGTCAAATTCACGGCGCGCGGCGAAGTCGTGGTCAAGGCCGATGTTACCGACGTCGCGGCGGACGGTGGGACACTGTGCTTGACGGTGGCCGATACCGGCATCGGCATGGACGATGCGACGCTCGCGAAGATCTTCGAGCCATTCACTCAGGCGGATGAGTCCACTACCCGCCGTTTCGGCGGCAGCGGCCTCGGACTGTCAATCTGTCGTGAGCTCGCGCAGGTCATGGGCGGCACGATCACGGTGAAGAGCAGACCTGAGGCGGGATCTACGTTCACCGTGTCACTACCCCTAAAAGCAGACGGCAAGCCACTCCATGCGCCGACGGCGCGGTTACGCCAACGTCGCGTGCGAATTCTCACCCGCCGACCGGCACTGGCGGAATCACTGGCGCGCCACGCCGCTGCCATGGGGCTGATGACGGACGACGAAGGAGAATCCGCGCCGCACGCCTCTGGAGGCGACCATGTACTCATCGTGGATGCCGGCGGGTTTCAGGAGTATCTCAATCGGTATTCGCAATCGCCCACCCGAACTCGTGCGCCGCTGGTGGTTGTAGCGTCGGCGCAAGAGGTCGAGTCCGGGGATCTGGAGCGCGTCGTCGGCGCCGGCGCTATCGTGTCGAAGCCGGTGCAACGAGATGCGCTGTACACCGCACTGGCGGCCGCCCTGGGCGAGCGGCCCCTCACCGTCGCGCGGTCGCGACCAGCCCTCATCGACCCCATCGTCGGTGGTCATGTGCTACTGGTCGAGGACGAGCCGGTGAACGCGTCGGTGGCCCAGGGATATCTGGCCGAATTGGGATGTACCTCGGTATGGGTGGAGACCGGGCAGGAGGCGATTGCACGTAGCGCTGTGGAGCGCTTCGATTTGATTCTAATGGATTTAAGCATGCCGGGTATGGACGGGTTTACGGCTGCCTCTTTGATTCGGCAGCGCGAGGGGTCGGGGCGGCGGACACCGCTCCTTGCGCTTACCGCCCACGACGCGACCGGTTACCGGGCGGCATGCCTCGCCGCTGGTATGGATGATTTGATGACCAAGCCGTTTACGCTGGAGGAGTGCGCAAGACAGCTGCGTCGCTGGATCCGCGATAGCCAGACGCAACCCGCTGTGCCGGCTGCCGCGCCGCCCGCCCGGGAAGTAGCCTTGGCCACCGTCGACCCAGGGACCGTTGCCACGCTGCGCAACCTACGTGCAGGTCAGCACACCGGTCTGTATTCGAAATTAGTCGATCTCTTTAGGTCAGGCTCGACCCGCTCGTTGGCAGAGCTCTGCGAGAGTCTCGCGGCCGATGATTTAACAGCAGCCGATGCCGTGTGCCACAAACTGGCGGCGAGTGCCGCGAACGTCGGGGCGTTGGCATTTGCTCAGAATGTCCGCTCGTTGGGACAGATGTGCCGGGCGGGCGATGCCGTCGGGGCGAAGAATTTATACGACTGTCTCGAGACGGCCCATCCGCTGCTGCTCCAGGAACTGGTGCGTCTGCAACTTCCGGAAAGCGCATGAACAAGAACAATCAGACGGGTCCCTTCGCCATCATCGCCGACGATGAAGAACTGGGGCGGCTCCTGCTCGCCGAATCGGCAATAGCGACAGGTTTGACACCCTTGGTATTCGAAGATGGTCTCGCGGCACTGGAAGCGGGGCTCTCGCATGAACCCGCGATCATCTTGCTGGACGTCGACATGCCGGCAATGGACGGGTACTCGGTCTGCCGGCGCCTACGTGCCGAACAGCGCCTAGAAAACGTGCCCATCGTCATGGTGACGGGCCACGAAGATGCGGCCGCGATTGATCGCGCATTCGCGGCAGGCGCTACCGATTTCATCGCAAAGCCCGTCAATTGGGCGCTTCTCCCGCGCAGACTCGAATACATTTTACGCAATGCCGCCGCGGCGCGTACGCTCGCCGAACGGGTATCGCAGGTGAACACCCTGGTGGGGGCGATCCCGGATTCGCTGTGGGTAGTGACGCCGGAGGGTCGCGTTCTATGGAGTCCGAATGCGGGATCCTCGGCTTTCGCACCGACGCAGCATCTGGCTGAGACGCTGCTCATGATCCAGCGGACGGCTGCGGACGGCGTCGGTCGCAAACTCGAGTATCGCGAGCCTCATCCATCCGGCACGCCGCGGTCTTTCGAACTAAGATTCAACCGCCGGGAGGGCGGGGACATCGTCGTCCTACGCCAGGACACGAGCGAGCGTACGGCGGCGGCCGAACGTATAGAGCGACTTGCGTACTTCGATTCGCTGACCGGACTGCCGAACCGACAGCATTGCATCGAGATCGCTGAACGTCTTTTCGGCGAGGCCACCCAAACTGACGAGTCCGTCGCCGTCATTTACATGGATCTCAACGGCTTCAAGCGCATCAACGACAGCTTTGGCCACTCGGTCGGCGACGCGGTGCTGCGAGTCGTGGCGGGCAGGCTTGTGCACTTGCTGGAGCGCTTTCAAGGCGGCAGCGACGGACTGTCGGTCGCGCGCTTTGGCGGCGATGAATTCGTCATCCTCCTTCGGCATGGCGAGTCCAGGGCGCGCGCCGTCGAGATTGCCGAGACTTGTTGCGCGGCTTTCAAGGAACCGATCGAATACGACGGCCTGGAGTTCTTTTCGAGCCCCAGCATTGGCCTCGCGGTCTATCCCGAGGATGGTAATGACGTCGCGACCGTATTCAAACACGCAGATACCGCAATGTATCAAGCCAAGACGGGAGCTGTCGGCGCAATTGCGATTTACACACCGGCGATGAGCAGCCGTTTGCGGGATTGGCTGGAACTCGAGGGGCGCCTGCGACGCGCGGTGCAAACCGACCTGCTGCAACTTCAATTCCAGCCTAAATTCCGTTTGAAAGACAATCGATTGATGGGCGTGGAAGCGCTGCTGCGGTGGTGTGACTCCGAGCACGGAGATATTTCTCCCATCCGATTCATTGAAATCGCGGAAGATAGCGGCCTCATCATCGACATGGGCAATTGGGTCATCCGAGCGGTGTGTCGGCAGTTGCGACGTTGGTTGGATCGCGGCATCGCGATACCCGTGGCCGTCAACGTCTCCGCAAAGGAACTACTCCATGGGGACCCGGCAAAGGTCGTCGAGATCGAGGCGGCCGCGGCGGGTGTCCCGACATCGCTCATCGAGATCGAGATTACCGAGTCGTTGCTCGTCAAGGATTCGACCGCGGTTCGCAACACTCTGGACAGACTGCGCCAACTCGGATGCCGGATCGCACTGGATGATTTCGGAACCGGGTATTCGTCCTTGGCATACATCACCCGATTTCCGCCCGATCGGATCAAGATCGACAAGGCCTTCGTACACAACGTGGATCGATCGGTAAGCGACGGCGCCATCGCGAGTGCAATCTTGGCACTGGGCGCGAGTCTCAAGCTCGTCGTGACGGCCGAAGGCATCGAACGCTCCGGTCAATTGGAGTGGCTGCGCGAGCGCGGCTGCGATGAGGCGCAGGGATTTTTGTTGTCGCGGCCCTTGTCAGTGAAGGACTTAGAGGAGCACTACTTAAACGAGCTGGCGGATGGGGTGGGGCCGGGGCAATGCCGAGAAGAATCCGGTACTGGATGAGTATGCGGCACTGGGTGAGAGCGCGACACTGGGCGAGACCGCCGCACTGCGTGCGGACGCGCTAGTTGCTTCGGATCGTTTTTTGTCCCGGATACCAGCACCCCAGTCGATGGCACACGGACGACGGGCCCAGCCGGTGCGAGCCACGGGAGCCGGAGCGGGAACTCAAAGCTACCGAATCAGATGATGCTGGTGCATCCAGTCATCCATGAACTTGCGCAGGTCCGCATCGATCACCATGGCCCAGAGTGCCAGCACGGCGATCAAGAAACCGACTACCAACGAATTGGCAAGCTCCGTCGGTCGACCGGCAAATCCGAGTGCCCAGGGCGCCGCCATGAGCCAGACACCCAGTGCGGCGCAAGCCAGGTCTTCCCAGGGACTACGGGTATCGACGAGATATCTGCTGACCGCAGTCATCATAATGACGGCGGCACCCACCACCCAGGTATTCCACGCAGCATCGGCGTGGGCGATCGGGAAGTGCAAAAGCCGTGGCGACATCATCAGCCACAATCCCAGCGCGGTAATGAGCAAATCGCGCAACCGTTTCATGTCCATAAGCCCTCCTCACTGATCGTCAAGACCCAGAGCGCATACAGCAATCGAACCGACGTCGGGTGAATCAAATTTCAACGGTGGGGATTATACAGCCGCCGCCAATGGAAGGCGCGCGAAAGCACGCATTGCACCGCAATAGCTAGCACGCGCCGCGTCCTCCGAAAATGCTGACATGTTCGATGCAATAGCGGCGGCGGTTATCCGCCGCCTCGGGCGCGACCTAGAACGCGTGGTCGAATGCCACCTCGCCCTGCACAGCGACTTGGTAGGCCGAGACACTGCGCTCGAAGAAGTTGGTCAACTCCTGCACATCCTGCAGTTCCATGAAGGCGAACGGATTGCGTGAGCCGTAGATGACCGGCAATTTCAGCTTCAACATGCGCTGATCGGCCACGTACTGGAGGTACTGGCGCATTTCCGTGCGGGTGAGGCCCGCCACTCCTTCGGAGAGCACGTCATCGGCAAAGGCGCATTCGCACTCCACGGCTTCTTCGATCATGGTCTTGACCTGCGCGGCCCAGTTCGCGTCGAACAGTCCGGGTTCTTCTTGCCGAACGGTCTCTAGGACTTCATAGGCGAAGGCCATGTGCGCGCTCTCGTCGCGGAACACCCAGTTGGTGCCGGCGGCCAAGCCGGGCAGCAGCCCGCGGGAGCGCAGGAAATACACATAGGCGAAGGCGCCGAAGAAGAACAGCCCTTCGATGCAACTCGCGAAGCAGGTGAGGTTCAACAAGAACTGACGACGATCATCCATGGTCTCGATGCGGTTCATGTTCTGCACCGAGTCCGTCCAGCGTTGGCAGAACTGTGCCTTGCGGCTGATCGAGGGGATATTGTCGATGGCCGCGAAGGCACGGGCGCGCTGCGCCTGGTCGGGAATGTAGTTATCCAGCAGGGTCAAATAGAACTGCACGTGCAGCGCTTCTTCGAACAACTGCCTGGACAAGTACATGCGCGCCTCCGGCGCGTTGATGTGCTTGTAGAGGCTTAAGACGAGGTTGTTCGCCACGATGGAATCGCCGGTGGCGAAGAAGGCCACCAGACGCTCGATGAGGTGGCGATCGGCCGGGCTCATGCGGCGCTGCATGTGGCCCAGATCGATTTGAAAATCGATTTCTTCCACGCTCCAGGTGTTCTTGATGGCGGCGCGGTACATCTCGTAGAACTTCGGATAGCGCATGGGCCGAAGGGTGAGATTGAAACCGGGATCGAGTAAGTGGCTCATTGGCAGGCCTCGCAGCTTTCGGGGTTCTCGAGCGAGCAGGCGAGAGCGGCGCTGTCCTGTGTCGCGCCGGCCTGGGTTTCTTGAACCGTGGTTTTGGAAATTTTCGTCGCGGGCCGTGACCGCAGGTAGTACGTGGTTTTGAGACCCCGCTTCCAGGCATACATGTACATGCTGGACAGCTGACCGATGTTCGGGTTGGCGATGAACAGGTTTAAGGATTGGCTTTGATCGATGTACGCGCCACGGTCGGCCGCCATTTCGATCAGAGACTTCATGGGGATCTCCCACGCGGTGCGGTAAATGCTCTTGACCTCCGTCGGGATCGAATCGATTCCTTGGACAGAGCCGTCGGCCAATTTGATGGCGTCGCGCATCTCGGGGCTCCATAGACCCAAGAGCTTCAGTTCTTGCGCGAGGTGGGCGTTCACCTGCAGGAAGTCGCCCGACAACGTCTCGCGCTTGAACAAATTGGATATCTGCGGCTCGATGCACTCGTAGCAGCCCGCGATAGATGCGATGGTGGCGGTGGGTGCAATGGCAATCAGCAAGCTGTTGCGCAGCCCGTGGGTGCGAATTTCCGTGCGCAGTTCCTGCCAGCGTTCCGGGTTGGCCGGGGTGATGCCCCAGGCTTCGAATTGCAATTCGCCGGCGGCGGCGCGGGTCTCCGGGAAGCTGGGATGGGCGCCGTGTTCGCGGGCTAATTCCATGGAGGTGCGCAGTGCGTGAAAGTAAATTTCCTCGGAGATGCGGGCGGAGAGGCTGCGCGCGGCTTCGCTGTCGAAGGGCAGGCGAAGCTTAAAGAACACGTCCTGCAGGCCCATCAACCCCAATCCCACGGGGCGCCACCGCATGTTCGAGGAGCGCGCGGCGGCAATGGGATAGAAGTTCAAGTCGATGACGCGATCGAGTTGGCGTACGGCCAGCTCGACCGTGTGGCGCAGCTTATCGAAGTCGAATTCGCGGCCTTCGAGGTGGCGGGCGAGATTGATGGACCCCAAGTTGCACACCGCGCTTTCGCCGTGGGTGGTGACCTCGATGATCTCCGTGCACAGGTTCGAGAGGTGAACGGCGTTCTGGGCCAGAGCCGTTTGGTTGCAGGCGCGATTCGACTTGTCTTTGAAGGTCATCCAGCCGTTGCCGGTCTGGGCGAGGGTGCGCATCATGCGGGCGTAGAGGTCCCGGGCGGGCAGAGTCTTGCGGGCCAGGCCGCGCGCTTCGGCTTGGCAGTAGGCCTGCTCGAAGGCGGAGCCCCAGAGATCGGGCAGTTCCGGCACGTCCTTGGGATCGAACAAGGACCAGGGCTCGTTCGCTTCCACCCGCTTCATGAACAGGTCGGACACCCAATTCGCGACGTTCAAATGGTGGGTGCGGCGGGCGTCATCACCGGTGTTGTCACGCAGCTCCAGGAACGCCTCGATGTCGGCATGCCAGGTTTCGAGGTATACGCAGGCTGCGCCCTTGCGCTTGCCGCCTTGGTTCACCGCGGCCACCGACGAATCCAGCGTCTTCAGCCAGGGAACGATGCCGTTCGAGAGGCCGTTCGTGGAGCGAATCAGCGAACCCTCGGAGCGCACGCGATGCCAGGCGACGCCGATGCCGCCGGAGAATTTTGACAGGAGCGCAATGTCCTTGTACTTCTCGTAGACGCCTTCCAGGGAGTCCGGAGGCGAATCGAGCAGGAAGCAGCTCGAGAGCTGCTCGTGCAGCGTGCCGGAATTGAACAGAGTCGGCGAGCTCGGTAGGTAGTCCAGCGAGGAGAACAACCGATACTGCTCGATGGCCTCGTGGACGGTGGTGCTGAGCGCCACGGCAACCCGCATCCAAAAATACGGCGGCGTCTCGATGACGTAGCGCTTCGTGGGGTGCTTCAGTAGGTACCGATCGTAGAGCGTCCGGATGCCGAAATATTCGAAGCGCTGGGTGCGCTCGACGTCGATGGCATCGTTCAGCTTGCGGGCATTGGATTCGACGAATTGCAGCACGCGCTCGTTCACCAGACCGACATCGAAACCGGCGCGAATGGATTGCGAGAAGGAATAGATACCGAGACCTTGGACCTCTTTATCGATGAAGGCGCCCAGCAGGCGAGCCGCCAGCTTGGAATAGGCAGGTTCGTCGGCCATGAACGAGGAAGCGGTGCGAATGGACAGTTCGTCCAATTCGCGGGTGGTCGCGCCGTCGTAGAGGCCGGCAATGGTCTTCAGGGCCACGCGCATGGGGTCCACGTCCGCGATACCCTCGCAGCAGCGGGTCACGGCGCGCACGATCTTGTTCACATCGATGGGCTCGTGCGCTCCGGAGCGCTTCTTGACGCTCATGGGGGCGCGCGGCGAGGGTGGGGGATTCAAATTGAATTGGGGCTGGGCAATCTGTTGTGTCGACACTTTAGTTTTCCTTCACGAGTTCAATCGTCGGACTGAACAGCCGTGGGCGAGGGTTCGAAGGCGCGGTTTTGGTGCGCGCGTCTGTACCTTTCGCCGGCAACTGCTCCCCTCGAGCGTTGAGGAACTCCGATGGCGAAAGGGCGGGGTGTGGCCTGCGCGTATGGCACAGACACGTATCCCGGCCGCTCCTCCCACGAGAGCTCCAGAGCCGTACAACACCCCGTTCGGGATGAGGATCGCGGCAGGTCTTCGGACTTGTGGGCTTTCGGCTTTTTAGGCCGGTTTCTACCGCACGCTGCTTCCCGAACCGGCGACTTGCGTCGACAATTCAGTGCCGTTAGCGTGTTTCGCTCCCATTTACCGCTGCGGGGCAGTTCCGGGTTCTCACCGGATTCCCTCTTAGGTCCAGCACTAGTGCCAGACACCGCAATGGGCCACAAGATATTGTGTTTATGGGATTGCGTCAATTATGTTTATGCTGCAACGCAATTAGGTTGCAAAGGGACTTCAAACCTTAAAAACTTCCTATATAATCCGCGCGCACTTCCGATTCGGTTTGCACGAACCCGAGCATCGGCCTGGAAAATACGTTTGGCGCAGTCGATTTTGTTGAAGGCGCCCGTAGCTCAACCGGATAGAGCACCGGCCTTCTAAGCCGGCGGTTGCAGGTTCGATTCCTGCCGGGCGCGCCACTTATCGGAAGTCGACGATGGTGGACGTAGCTCAGCTGGTAGAGCCCCGGATTGTGATTCCGGTTGTCGCGGGTTCGAGCCCCGTCGTCCACCCCACCTTTAGAAAGTGGTTTGTTTGTGCAGTGTTTGTGCGGAAAGGTTTATTGGGCCGTTAGCTCAGCTGGTAGAGCAGTTGACTCTTAATCAATTGGTCGTAGGTTCGATCCCTACACGGCCCACCATATGTCCCTACACCCTGCAGCAGCGCTATGCGGTGCT
>Ga0302311_10001612_pt1 | contig 26444 bp, 25 predicted proteins | sample III_Palsa_N1_3_FD_200449 | JGI IMG/M metagenome (GOLD analysis project Ga0302311, IMG submission 200449) | Peat permafrost microbial communities from Stordalen Mire near Abisko, Sweden - III_Palsa_N1_3 | ecosystem: Environmental > Terrestrial > Soil > Palsa > Peat permafrost | place: Sweden... | reverse complement strand
GGCGCGATGGACAGCCGCGCGGCGGCGGGAGCGTCGGTCGGCTATTGATGGAATGAATGGTCCGGTTCCAGCGTCCAGATGAGAGGACGACCAAGGAATTGAGACCATGCTCGCGGGCGAGCCCTATCATCGGAGCATCTCGGCAAATCCGAGGGACCAGCGGACGCGCGATCGTTTTCTGCGGCTGGCCCTCGGTCTGCTGCCGCCGAGCCAACGCATTCTCGATTTCGGCGCCGGAACCGGACTCGATGCGAAGGCCTATACGGCCGCGGGTCATACCGTCTGGGTCCACGAGCCTGACGAATCTCAGCGTGCCTATCTTGCGGACTATTGCCGCGCCGAGATCGCGCGCCGAGCCATCATTCCGACGACCTATCCGCCAGCGGAAAAACTCAAGGCGATCACCGCCAATTTCGCCGTCCTCAACCTGATTCCCGATCTGGCGACATTGTTCGAGTCCTTCTCGCGGGTCATCGATGACGACGGGTTCGTCCTGGTCAGCCTTCTGAGCCCCTATTTTCTCGGCGATGCCCGATATGACTGGTGGCGCGCCAACCTGGTCCGGCTTTTCCGCGACGGCCAGTACACGATCGCGCGGCAGAATTGGGTTCATCGCTACGGGCCACGGGCCGTGGCGCGGGCCGCGGCTCCCCATTTCCGGCTGGAGGAAATACACCCGCATCGGGCGGCGCTTTGGATGCAGCAATATATGTTCCTGCTGTTCCGGCGCATTTGATGAAGACCCTCATCCGCCCGGTGCCGCAATGGTCGGCGGTCGCCATCGCTCCGCCTCAACGATCGATTTCCGTCTTTCTCTCCGGCCGTGACGTCACGGACGATCACAGCCTGGCCTCCCTCATGCCGCTGACGATCGTTTCCGGCCTGGATGCCGGCGAAGAGGCGACGCTGGCGTTTCACGAGGACGGGCGGACCCTGGGAACCTTGCGCCTGACGAGAGTGAAATCGATCCTCGCGAGACCTTCTTCGGTCACGCTATACCGCATCGCCGAGGGTGAGCATCATTGTCTCCCCTGGCCGATCCGAAACTGGCAGGAATGGCTGCAGGAGCGAGCCGCGAAACGCAATCGGGCGGAGCATAATTTCCGGATGGAGCCCGCGGCGCTCCGGCACTTGATGATCTGCTATATCTGTCCCCGGCCGGTCGTCCTGGTTTCGGTCGCGGCCGCGGGACATTTCAACATCTTTCCGATGGACCTGATCGGAGCGGTCGGAGGCGGCTTCGCGCTGGCTTTGCGCAGCAGCAACATCTCCATCCCGATCATGCGGCGGGAGAGACGGGTGGTGCTGTCGAGCCTGCCGGCGGAGATGAAATCGACCGCCTATGCCCTGGGGGAACACCATAAGGCGCCGATCCGGGAGTTGGCGGCGCTGCCGTTCGCCACGCGTCCGTCGTCTCTCTGGGGAATCGCCTCGGTCGCCGACGCGCTTCGCACCCGGGAACTCGCCATCCGCCATGTCGAGGAGGTCGGATCGCACACGCTCTTCCTCGCCGATATCCTATGCGACGAACAACTCGCCCAGGGCGTGCAACTCCATCATGTATCCGGCTTTTACCAGCTTCATCGGCAGCGTCGAGGCATCGCTTTTCCACGCGTATAAGAATAGGCCGCGCGTCAGGACGCGGCCTGTTCCTGCGTCTGCTTTTTGTAGGACGTCAGGATCGAGGGAATCAGGCCGGGAAAACGTTGTTCGATCTCTCCGCAGCGCGAAACATTATGCATCTCCACGCCTTCGCGTTCGGAGCGGATCAGCCCGGCCTCGCGCAGGGTCTTGAAATGCTGCGACAGGGTCGATTTCGGGATCGTCCGGTCCGTGATCTTCGCGAACACCGTGCAATTCTGCGCACATTGCGAAAAGGCGATGTCGGCGAAGATCGCCGCGCGCACCGGATCGGACAGGGCATGGAAGATGCCCTCCAGGGTGATCGCGTCGAGCGGCGGATGAAAAATCGGCTTCATGATTTCTTTCATATACGCCTCTTGACAGCTGGTTCAATAGTTCTAAATTCCCGAACTACTGATTAACTGAACCGCTTGAGGACCACCCCATGAGCAAGCTTTCCGGAAAAGTCGCGATCGTCACCGGCGCCTCGAAGGGCATCGGCGCCGCCATCGCCAAGTCGCTGGCCGCCAACGGCGCGAGCGTCGTCGTCAATTATGCCTCCAGCAAGGAAGGCGCCGACAAGGTCGTCGCGGCGATCACCGCCGCCGCCGGCAAGGCCGTCGCGGTCAAGGGCAATGTCGCCAAGGCCGCCGACGCCAAGGCCATCGTCGACGCCGCGATCAACACCTACGGCCATCTCGACGTGCTGGTGAACAATGCCGGCGTCTATGAGATGAAGCCGCTCGAGGAAATCACCGAAGAGCATTACCATCAGATCTTCGACATCAATGTGTTGGGTCTGCTTCTGGTCAGTAAGGAAGCCGCCAAGCACCTGCCCAAGGGTGGCAGCATCGTCAATGTCAGCTCGGTGGTGTCTCGCATCACCCCGCCCGGCTCGGCGGTCTATACCGGCACCAAGGGCGCGGTCGATGCCATCACCGGCGTGCTGGCGCGCGAACTCGGCCCCAAGGGCATCCGCGTCAATTCGGTCAATCCCGGCATGATCGAAACCGAAGGCACGCATACCGCCGGCTTCATCGGCTCGGATTTCCAGGATTGGGCGGTTGGCAATACCCCGCTCGGCCGCATCGGCCAGCCGCATGACATCGCTTCGGTGGCCACCTTCCTAGCCTCGGACGATGCCGGCTGGCTGACCGGCCAGCTGCTGATCGCCAGCGGCGGCATGCAGTAAGCAGCCGCCCACTCGAGGGGCTCCGCGTCCCCCCTGCGGAGCTCCTCGATCCTTTTGGGAGAAGTAAGATGCAAATCGTAAGCTATCTTTTGTTCCTGATCGCACTGCTCGGCGCGCCGCCTCAGGCCTGACTTTCCACCGCCACCCAATCGCGAAAGGCCGCCAGCGGCGGATATCTCTCCCCGGCATGGGGCCAGACCAGGAAATAGCTGCCCTCGCTCAGCACCGGCTCGCCCCAGAGTGCGACCAATCGCCCGTCAGCCAGTTCCGGGCCGGCCAGGAATTCCGGCAGCAAAGCCACCCCCAGCCCGTCGATAGCCGCCAGGATCATCTGGGCGAACTGGTCGAACATCATGCCCAAGGGGGCGCGCTCGGACACGTCATGGCGGGCGAACCACGCCGCCCAGGCCATCGGCCTCGTCTCCAATTGCAGCAGCGGCAGCGCCAGCAGATCGCGCGGTCCCGTCACCGGATTGGCGGTCAGGAAGGCCGGCGAGCAGGCCGGCACCAGCCTTTCATCGAACAGCTTGAGATACCCGACCCCGGGCCAGGTCAGCGCGCCGTAATGGATGGCGGCGTCGAATCCTTCCTCCTCGAGATCGAAGGGCCGCAGCCGCGTGCCGAGATTGAGGGTGATTCCGGGATGGGCCGCGAGGAATTTATGCAGGCGCGGGGCCAGCCATCGCATGCCGAAGGTCGGCAGCACGGAAAGCGACAGCGTGCCGCCACCGGTGCTGGAGCGCACCCGCATCGAACCGCGGCTGATCACGTCGAGCGCCCGGCCGATTTCGCGCGCATAGGCCAGCGCGGCCTCGGTGGGCACCATGCGACGATTCTGGCGCAGGAACAGAGTGACGCCGAGCTGCTGTTCCAAAGTCTGCACCAGCCGGCTGATCACGCCCTGGGTCAGATCGAGGTCGCGCGCCGCCGCCACGGTCGAGCCGGTGCGGCAGACCGATTCGAAGGCGGTGAGCAAGCTTATCGAGGGCAGGAAGCGGCGCGGGGTCGCCATTATATGTCTTCCATGAATATATCCATGCAAAGATACGGTTATTTTCCACCGCCGCAACGCGTAATATGCGGGGTCACATTTCAGGGACCTCCCATGATCGATAAGCCCAGCCTTAAGCCCAAAGACGCTCCCGACCTCTCCTCCTTCAATTGGGAGGACGCCTTCCGCCTGGAAGACCAGCTGACCGAGGAAGAACGCCTGTTGCGCGATGCGGCCCGCACTTATGCTCAGAAGGCATTGCAGCCGCGGGTGATCGAGGCTTTCAACCATGAGATCACCGATCCGGCCATCTTCACCGAGATGGGCGACATGGGCCTGCTGGGCATTACCATCCCCGAGGAATATGGCGGTTTGGGCGCCGGCTATGTCGCTTACGGCCTGGTGGCGCGCGAAGTGGAGCGGGTCGATAGCGGCTATCGCTCGATGATGTCGGTGCAATCCTCGCTGGTGATGTATCCGATCTATGCCTATGGCACCGAGGCTCAGCGCAAGAAGTACCTGCCCGATCTCGCCAGCGGCAAGAAGATCGGCTGCTTCGGCCTGACCGAGCCGGACGCCGGCTCCGATCCGTCCGGCATGAAGACGCGCGCCGTGAAAACCGCCACCGGCTACAAGATCTCCGGCTCCAAGATGTGGATCACCAATTCGCCGCTGGCCGACATCTTCGTGGTGTGGGCCAAGTCCGAGGCGCATGGCGGCAAGATCAAGGGCTTCGTGCTGGAGAAGGGCATGAAGGGCCTGTCCGCCCCCAAGATCGAGGGCAAGCTGTCCCTGCGCGCCTCGATCACGGGCGAGATCGTGATGGACGAGGTCGAGATCGGCGAGGAGCATCTGCTGCCCAACGTCGAGGGCCTCAAGGGTCCGTTCGGCTGTCTCAATCGGGCAAGATACGGCATCGGCTGGGGCGTGCTCGGCGCCGCCGAATTCTGCTGGCACGCCGCCCGCCAATATGGCCTCGACCGCAAGCAGTTCAACAAGCCGCTGGCCCAGACCCAGTTGTTCCAGCGCAAATTGGCCGACATGATGACCGACATTTCCTTCGGTCTTCAGGCTTGCTTGCGCGTCGGCCGCCTGATGGACGAGGCCAACGCCGCCCCCGAGATGATTTCGTTAATCAAACGAAACAATTGCGGCAAGGCCCTGGATATCGCCCGCATGGCCCGCGACATGCACGGCGGCAACGGCATCCATTCCGAGTTCCAGGTGATGCGCCACGCCATGAATCTGGAGACGGTGAACACCTATGAGGGGACCTACGACGTCCATACCCTGATCCTGGGACGCGCCATCACGGGCTTGCAGGCCTTCTTCTAAGATGGATCGCGCCGAGATCGTTCATGAGAATTTCCTGCGCCGGGTGGCGGCGCGGGATCTTCCCCCGGGCCGCGCTCCCGCCGGCCCGCTGGGCCGGGATCAGGCAGTGGCGCTTTACCGAGCCTGCTGCCTGTCCCGCGCCCTGGATCGCACCAGCCGCGCCATGCAGAAGGCGGGACAGGGCTTCTACACGATCGGGTCGTCAGGCCATGAGGGCCTCGCCGCGGTGGCCGCCGCGCTCAGGCCTACCGACATGGCCTTCCTGCATTACCGCGACGCCGCCTTCCAGATCGCCCGCGCCGACCAGGTGCTGGGCCAGACCATCGCCTGGGACATGCTGCTGTCCTTCGCCGCCTCCTCGGAAGACCCGACCTCGGGCGGCCGTCACAAGGTGCTGGGCTCCAAGGCGCTGACCATTCCGCCCCAGACCTCGACCATCGCCAGTCATCTGCCGAAAGCCGTCGGCGCCGCCTATTCGATTGGCCTGGCCAAGCGCCGGCCACCCGAACATAGGCAGCTGCCCGAGGACGCGATCATCTATTGCTCGTTCGGCGACGCCTCGGCCAATCATTCCACCGCGCAAGGCGCCTTCAACGCCGCCGGCTGGACTGGATACCAAGGCGTGCCGATGCCGCTGCTGTTCGTCTGCGAGGACAATGGAATCGGTATTTCGACCAAGACGCCAAAGGGATGGATTGCCGCGTCTTTTTCCCACCGGCCCGGCCTCAAATATTTCGCCTGCGACGGGCTCGATCTCTACGACACCTACCGCATCGCCCAGCAAGCCGCGGACTATGTGCGCAGCCGCCGCAAACCGGCGTTCCTGCATATCCGCACCATCCGCCTCTATGGCCATGCCGGCGCCGACCTGCCGACCACCTACATGCCGCGCGAAGAGGTCGAGGCGGAAGAGGCCAACGATCCCTTGCTGCACAGCGTGCGCCTGCTCGACCAGGCCGGCGCGCTGGCGCCCGACGAGGCTTTGGCGATCTACAAAGAGACGCTGAGCCGGGTAGACCGCATCGCCGCCGAAGCGGTCAAGCGCCCGCGCCTCTCCACCGCCGCCGAGGTGATGGCCAGCCTTATTCCGCCGAAACGGGACTGCAAGCCGTCGAACGGCCCCAGTGCCGAGGCGCGCGCCGCCGTCGGATTGGGCGACGCCAAGACCCTGGCCGAGCCGCAGCCGATGAGCCGCATCATCAATTGGGCGCTGACCGATCTGATGCTGGAACATGGCGAGATCGCGCTGATGGGCGAGGATGTCGGCCGCAAAGGCGGCGTCTATGGCGTGACGCAGAAACTGCAGGCCCATTTCGGTCCGGATCGCGTCATCGACACGCTGCTCGACGAACAGGCCATTCTCGGCTTGGCGATCGGCATGGCGCATAACGGCTTCCTGCCGATGCCGGAGATCCAGTTCCTCGCCTATCTGCACAATGCCGAGGATCAGATCCGCGGCGAGGCGGCGACGCTCTCTTTCTTCTCGAACGGCCAATACACCAACCCGATGGTGCTGCGCATCGCCGGCCTGGGCTATCAGAAGGGCTTCGGCGGCCATTTCCACAATGACAATTCGGTGGGCGTGCTGCGCGACATTCCCGGCCTGATCCTAGCCGTGCCCTCGAACGGCGCCGACGCGGCCCGCATGCTGCGCGAATGCGTGCGGCTGGCCCGCGAGGAACAGCGTGTGGTGGTGTTCCTCGAACCGATCGCCCTCTATCCGATGCGCGATCTCCATGGCGACAAGGATGGTGGCTGGATGACCGCCTATCCGCCGCAGCAGGAGAGCATCCCGCTGGGTGAAGTCGGCGTGCATGGGACGGGCGAGGATCTGGTCATCGTCACCTTCGGCAATGGCTATTACCTGTCGCGCCAGGCCCATCCGCGCCTGGAGGCGGCCGGACTCAAGACCCGCATCGTCGATCTGCGCTGGCTGGCGCCGCTGCCGGAGGAGTCGCTGCTGAAAGCGGTCGCCGGCTGCAAGCGGATCCTGGTGGTCGATGAATGCCGCCGCTCGGGCGGTCCGTCCGAGGCGCTGATCACCCTGTTCAACGAGAAAGGCGGTGTCCCGGTCAGCCGCATCGCCTCCGAGGACAGCTTCATCGCCACGGGGCCCGCTTACGCCGCGACGATGCCGTCGGCGGAATCGATCTATCAGGCGGCGATGGCGTTGAAATGACCAGAAAGACCGCGGTCGTCATTTGCCCCGGACGGGGAGTCTATAATAAAGCGGAGCTAGGCTATCTCAGCCGGAACCACGCCGACCGGCATGAGATGTTCTCCGCCTTCGACCGGCAGCGCGCCGAACTGGGCCAGGAGACGCTGGCCGCGCTCGACGGCGCGCCCTCCTTCGCCATGGCCACCCATACGCGGGGCGACAATGCCTCGGCGCTGATCTTCGCCGGGTCGCTGGCGGATTTCCAGGCCATCGACCGGGGCAAGATCGACATCGTCGCCGTCACCGGCAATTCGATGGGCTGGTATTCGGCCCTGGCCTGCGGCGGCGCCGTCTCGCCGGAGAACGGCTTTCGGGTCGCCAACACGATGGGCACGCTGATGCAGCAGAGCCTGATCGGCGGCCAGCTGATCTATCCCTTCATCGGCGAGGATTGGGTGCCCGCGCCCGACCGCAAGGCCGAGCTGCTGGCGATCGCCGAACGGACCGGCGTGAGCCTGTCGATCGATCTCGGCGGCTTGCTGGTGCTGGCCGGCGACAAGGCCGGGCTCGAAGCCTTCGAGAAGGCCGTGCCCGTGGTCCAGGAGCGCTTCCCGATGCGGCTGGCCAATCATGCCGCCTTCCATACCGATCTTCAGGCGCCGGTCGCCGAAGCCGGGCGCGAGCGTCTGCCGGCCTCGCTGTTCGGCCAACCCAAAGTGCCGCTGATCGACGGACGCGGCGCGATCTGGTGGCCGGGCGCCACCGACCGCGACGCTTTGCGCGCCTACACGCTGGGTCATCAGGTCACCGAGAGCTACGACTTCACCCGCGCTATCCAGGTGGCGGCCCGCGAATTCGCCCCGGACTATTTCATCGTCACCGGACCCGGCACCACTCTGGGCGGCGCGGTGGCGCAATCCCTGATCCTGGCCGGCTGGCGGGGAATGGGCTCGAAGGCCGATTTCCAGGCACGGCAGAAGGAGACTTCCCTGCTGATTTCCATGGGAATGGAGGAACAGCGGTCTTTTGTGGTAGGATCCTCGTCCTAGAACGTCCCGGGATATAGTTGATACGACGCCTGCGCCCTGCTTCGGCGAGGCTCAGACGCCGCTCGGGCTTAGGAGCGTTTCGCGATCCTAGGGATCTCAAAACGCTCAGAGACGAGCTATCCCAGGGCATTCTCCAACCTCAATGGTCGGGAGAAACGCTCATGACGACCAGAACCATCAGAAATCCCGTCGAATGGACCGGTGATCAGGTCCTGCACGCCGCCCATGGCCTCGCCGCTACCGGACGCGCCTTGCATCACGCCGTCGAAACCCTGCATTCGCCCGCGCCGGCGGTCCGACGAATCACCGGCGCCGATCTGTTCGAGGCGCTGGGCCGGGGGCTTTCCGATGAGGGGGCTTATCGGACCGATGTCTTCTTCCTGGTGATCGTCTATCCGATCCTGTGCGTGGGCGCGGCTTATGTCGCCTTCGGCATGAACATGATCCCGCTGCTGTTCCCGCTGGCCTCCGGCATCGCCATCGTCGGGCCGGCCGCCGCGGTCGGGCTGCATGAGATGAGCCGGCGGCGCGAGATGGGGCTCGAGGTCAGCTGGCGCAACGCTTTCGACGTGGTGCATAGGCCGGCCATCGGCGGAATCCTGTTGCTCGGCGTGCTGCTGACAGCCTTGTTCCTCTGCTGGCTTGCCACGGCCTGGATCATCTATCAGAACACGATGGGTCCGGCCTTGCCGGAAAGCACCAGCCAATTCCTGACCGACGTGCTCTACACCGACCAGGGCCACATGATGATCGCCGAGGGCTTCGGCGCCGGCTTCCTGTTCGCGGTGGTGGCGATGGCGATCAGCGTGGTGTCCTTCCCGCTGATGGTCGATCGCGATATCGGGTTGGATAGCGCGATGAAGACCTCGATCCGCGCGGTCATGGCCAATCCCGGCCCGATGGCCGGCTGGGGCCTGATCGTCGCTTCCGTGCTGGTGGTAGCCTCGATCCCGCTGTTCGTCGGGCTGATCGTGGCGATCCCGGTGCTCGGCCACGCGACCTGGCACCTGTATCGCAAGCTGGTTGTGCGCTGAAGGATTAAACCGTCTTCAGCAAGAACGTCGCGAAAGGCTGCGCGTCGCTGACCCAGGCGGTCTCGACGCGCCAGCCGCCGCGGCTGGCGATGTCGGCAATCATCTCCGGGGTGAATTTGTAGGAATTCTCGGTGTGGATCGTCTCATTCTCGGCGAAGGAGAAGACATCCCCGCCGATGGCGACCTGCTGGTCGCGGCGGCTCACCAGATGCATCTCGATCCGGCTTTCCTCGGCGTTCCACACGGCGCGGTGATCGAAGGCGGCAAGATCGAAATCACCCTCCAGCTCGCGATTGATGCGCACCAGCAAATTCTTGTTGAAGGCCGCGGTGACGCCTTGGGAATCGTCATAGGCGGCCAGCAGCGTGTCGATCGGCTTGACCAGATCGGCGCCGACCAGGAAGGACGCGCCCTCGCCCAGCAGGCTGCGCGAACGGGCCAGCAGATGGGCCGCCTCGTCGGGGGTGAAATTGCCGATGGTCGAGCCGGGGAAGAAGCCGACGATCGGGCGCGCTCGGATCGCCTCGGGCAGGACCAGCCGACCAGTGAAGTCGCCGGCGATCGGACTGACCCGCAAATTCGGATAATCGGCGGCGATGGCTCTGGCCGCTTGCGACAGGGCTGTCTCGCTAATGTCGATCGGCACGTAAGCGCCCAACTGCGGTGCCGCGTCCAGCACCAGGCGCGTCTTGATCGAGGCGCCGCTGCCGAATTCCACCAGCGAGGCGCCGGGACGGATATGGCGGGCGATCTCGCCGGCGACGGTGCGCAGCAGGGCGATCTCGGTGCGGGTCGGATAATATTCGGCCAAGTCGCAGATGGCCTCGAACAGGCGCGATCCCTCGGCATCGTAGAAATATTTGGCGGGAACCGATTTGCGCGGGGCCGAAAGGCCGGCGGTCACGTCACGGCGAAAGGGACAATCGCCGAGGCTCTCGGCGAGATTGGTCATACGCATCGTCGTTATTCTCCTGCCAGTCGGAAACCGGAAAACTGCCACCGGGCGGGCGGCGCGAAGAAATTGCGATAGGTCAGACGTTCATGACCGGGCGGCGTCGCGCAGGAGCGCCCGCGCAAGACCATCTGATTGATCATGAATTTGCCGTTATACTCGCCGAGCGCGCCCTCGAGCGGGCGGTAACCGGGATAGGGCGAATAGGCGCTGGCGGTCCATTCCCACACATCCTGGTGGAAGCCGGGGCGCAGGGGCCGCGGATGGGTCTGGAGCTCCGGATACTCGACAGCGGCGTCCGAGCCCATCAGACGGGCCGCCGCTTCCCATTCGAATTCGGTGGGAAGGCGTCGTCCGGCCCATTCGGCATAGGCCGCCGCCTCGTAATAGCTGACATGGCAGACCGGCTCGTCGGGCCGGATGGTACAGAGCCCGTTGAGGGTGTAGATCGACCAGCCTGCCCCCCCTCCGTCGCTTGTTGGCCGTCGCCAATAGCCGGGCGCCTCCCATTGATGGGTCTGGGCCGCGGCCCAACCGTCCGACAGCCAGAGTTCCGGCCGCTTGTAGCCGTCATCCTCGATGAAGGCCATGAATTCGCCGTTGCTGACCGGGCGGTCGGCGATGGCGAAGCCCTGCAAAAGCACCTCATGCGCCGGCCCTTCATTATCGAAGGAGAAGCCCTTGCCGTCATGGCCGACCACATGGATGCCGGTCTCGACCTCGATCCAACCCATCGGCGCCAGCGCTTCGGGCGGGGCCGGGGGGGCTGGCGGCAGAAAGACCGGCGAGATCGGCGAGGCGCCGAAAGCATGCTTGATATCGGTCAGCAGCAATTCCTGGTGCTGCTGTTCGTGATGCAGCCCGAGCAGCACCAATTCGGCCAGGGCCGGATCCGCGGCGGATTCCAGCAGTTCGGCCATGGCGCGATCGACATGGGCGCGATAGTCGGCGATCTCGGCGACGCCGGGGCGGCTCAGCACCCCGCGCGACGGGCGCGGGTGGCGCGGTCCGACCGCCTCGTAATAGGAATTGAACAGATAGCCATATTGCTCGTCGAACAGCCGGTAGCCGGCCAGATGCGGCACCAGCACGAAGGTTTCGAAAAACCAGGTCGTATGGGCGCGATGCCATTTGGTCGGGCTGGCGTCCGCCATCGACTGAATGGTCTGATCCTCGGCCGACAGAGGCGCGGCCAGGGCTTCGGTACGCGCGCGGACAGAGGCGTAGAGACCTGCGATCCAGCTAAGGGACATATCATGCGGTGCCATGGAATCTCCCAAACCCGGAACGGCTCCTAAAAGTTGCTCTATCTTCCCCACATTTCAAGGGGAGGAAGGCGGTTCCTGGCCCTGAAGACCAGTCCGCCGATGCTGGTGATCGCCATGCCTCACCCTCCCTGCGGCGTCGCCGGGCGCAAAGTGACCTGGATCGGATGATGGTCCGAGGTCCCCCGCGCGAGCAGGCGCGCCTGGAGGCAGTCTAGTCCGCGCACGAAGCAGCGGTCCAGACGCAACGGAACCAGCCGCGCCATGGCATGGGTCGGGCGGCGCGGTCCGACATCGCGGAAATCCCTGAGAAAGGGAACGCCCACCAGATTGCAGTCGCCGACGATGGCGGCGCGGAAGGACAGCATCCGGCCAATCAGGCGCAATTGTCGTCGGTTAAGCACCTGGCCGTGCGACAGATGGACGTTCGCTACCGAGAAATCCGCCATCTTGATGATCTGGCACACCCGCCGTACCACCATGCCCGGTTGCAGTGTCAGCTCCGCCGGAGCCTCGACGAAGGGAGAGGGGCTCCAGGCCGCCAGGCCGTGGCGCCGCCCCGGCAGCGCCACCCGCGCATAATGGCCGCCGATCCGCCGCGGCAGCGCGTCGAGGTCGGCCAGCGTCTCCTGCATCACCAGCAGCTCGGGGCGTTCCGCCTCGATCAGCCGCTCGACCTCGTCCAAGGTCGCGCCGCCCTTATGCAGCAGGTTCCAGCTGATCAGCTTCATGGCGCGCGCCCCCTATAGAGGTCCCAGGCACGAACGAGCAACCCCACCGCCAGCCAGGCCGCCACCGCGGCAATCGGATAGGCGACCAGCCTGGGCGCTGCGATGGCCAGGCAGGCCAGCATCAACAGCGCGAAAGCGCCTAGGCCGATCGCCCGCGCCTCCGAGGAATCGAGCTGGCGATGCCGGCTGAGCGTGGCGCCCATGGCGCTACCGAACCCGATCGCCCCCGCCAGCACGCGACTGGCCCGGCCAAACCGCTCGGACCGTCCGTGCGACGGCACTGCTGCACGGACCCGCCCGGAGCGCAACACGATCTCTGTCGATGTGCCGAGATCGCGCTCGAACATCGCCTCCATCTGCGACGCCAGCGCCGCGTCATGGGCGACGACATCCAACTCGCGGTTGGTCATCCAGCTGGCCAGATTGGAATTGCTGGATCCGACCCGGATCCAGCAGCCGTCGGCCACCGCCGTCTTGGCGTGGACCATCAGCCCGTCCCATTCGAACACCCGCACGCCCGCCTCCAGCAACGGCCGGTAGGCGGCGCGCGACAGGGTCTGCACCATCTTCTTGTCGCTGACCCCGGGGACCAGCAGGCGCACATCGACGCCGGCCCGCGCCGCCCCGGCCAGGGCATGGACATAGCCGGTGGTCGCCACGAAATAGGCGTCGGTCAGCCACAGGGACCGCTGCACCAGTTCGGCCATCAGCTGCTCCAACCGATAGAGGCCCATACTGTCCGGACGTCCGGGCAGCACCCACAGCCCGACATCGCCGCAGGGAGCGATGGATCCGGGCGAGGGCAGTTCTTCCGGGTCGAATTGGCCGCCGGCGGCGCGCCAGCTGTCGGTAAAGGTGAGCGCCAATCCCGCCGCGGCCGGGCCTCGAACCTCCACGCCGGTGTCGCGCCAGGCCGGCACGCCCCGCTCGGGATCCCCGGCCCATTCGTGCCCGACGCACATGCCGCCGGTAAAGGCGACGTCGCCATCGACGCAGACGAGCTTGCGATGATCGCGGTTGCCGAGGATCAAGGGATGGGACAGGCCGGGCGGAGCATAGACCCGCACCTCCACCCCGGCGGCGCGCAGCGCCTGCCAGAAACGGGCCGAGGTCCGCGAGGCGCAGCCCAGCCAGTCATAGATCACCCGGCACCGCACGCCCCGCGCGGCCGCCGCGGCTAGGGCGTCGGCGAAGGCTTGGCCGACCCGATCGTCGCGAATGATGTAATTCTCGAACAGGACGAACTTCCGCGCCTGTCCGATCGCCGCCAGCCAGGCCGGATAGGCCTCGGGCCCGTCGCGCAACAGCGTGACTCTGTTTCCTTCGTAGCGCACGGCGTCGGCCACCCGGCCAAAGGCATGGCGCGCCAGCGTTTCGAGGGGATCCTGCGTCGTCGATACCATGGCGGATCTTAGCTCCGAGCCAGAGCGGCATTGATCCGGACCCGCCGGAGCCGCTATGAGTGAACCGAAAGGAACACGTCTTGACCGATATGGATAAACGCTTGGTCGCGCTGGAGATCCGTCTCACCCATCACGAAAGGATGGCCGAGGAGATGTCCGACGTGCTGGCCGAGCAGCAAAGCACCATCGATCGCCTGACCGCGCAGGTCCGCCGCCTGACTGAGCGGATGCGCGACATGACGGCGGCCGACTGGTCGCCCTCACCGCAGGACGACAGGCCCCCGCCGCATTATTGACCCTTCCTGACCGCCTGGATCAGCCGCTCCAGCCCGTCGAGGAACCGCGAGCGGTCCTGCTTCTGATAGCCGGCCGGTCCTCCGCCTTCGATCTGGCCGGTGTCGCGCAGATGCGTCATCAGATCGCGCACCGCCTTGGCCATGCCGATCGAGCCCTCGTCGAAGATCTTGCCGCGGTGATCGATGCCGCGCGCGCCCTTGGCTAAGCACCGCGCCGCCAGCGGCACGTCGGCGGTCACCACGATGTCACCCGGTCCGATCCGCTCGACGATGCGGTCGTCGGCCTGGTCCAGCCCCTCGGCCGCCACTACCTGCTCGACCAAGGGATGGTCAAAGCCGCGCAGCCACCGATTGCCGATCAGGCTGACCGGCAAGGCGTGGCGGACCGCCACCTTGATCACTTCCTCCTTCACGGGACAGGCATCGGAATCGACGTAGAGACGCATCGGGAATCGTCCGGGGATCCAATTGGGTTTCAGGACGGCAAGAAGTACCGCAACGCAGCAATTGCAAGGCTTTGCGGGCTAGTTTGGACTTGCTATCATCGCCTCGTCCAGCAAGGAAGGGGAAACAGTGGCCGACGATTCCGATTCCAAGGGATCCGAACTCAACAGCCGGCGCGCTTTTCTGCGCGGCGCCGCCACCTTCGCGCCCTTAGCCGCTCTCGGCGGCGCCTCGCTGGCTGCCGGCGATGTGGCCCCGCCGCCCGCCGCCCCGACCAGCATCGATTACGCGCCCGCCTTCTTCACCCCGGCCGAATGGGCCTTCCTCAACGCCGCCTGCGCGCGGCTGATTCCCCATGACGAGAACGGCCCCGGCGCCGTCGAGCTGGGCGTGCCGCACTATATCGATCGCCAGATGGGCACGCCCTGGGCGGAGGGCGGAATCTGGTACATGCAGGGGCCCTTCGTCGAGGCCAGGCCGGAATTCGGCTATCAATCGGCGTTGACGCCCAAGCAGCAATATCGCCTCGGCATCAAGGCCATCGACGATGCCGTGCAGGCCGCCACCGGCAAGAGCTTCGCCGCCCTGCCGCCGGCCGACCAGGACGACTGGCTTAAGAAGATCGAGAAGGGGGAGGTCAAATCCGACCAGCTCTCGCTGAAGACCTTCTTCACCTCCTTCCTGCTGAAAAATACCCTGGAGGGCTATTTCGGCGATCCGCTCTATGGCGGCAACAAGGACATGGCCGCCTGGAAGATGATTGGCCATCCGGGCGTGCGCGCCGATTTTCTCGAATTCGTCGGCGAGGCCAAGCCCTATCCCTATGGCCCGGTCAGCCTGCACGGAAAGCGCGGCTGATGGCGGATCCCGTCAAGCCAGTCGATGTGGTGATCGTCGGTTTCGGTTGGACCGGCGCGATCATGGCCATGGAGCTGGCCGAGGCCGGGCTCGAGGTGCTGGCGCTCGAACGCGGCGACGATGCCGACACGGTGCCGAACTGGGCCTATCCCAAAGTGGTCGACGAGATCGCTCAATCGGCCCGCAACGGGCTTTTGCAGAACCTTTCCAAGACCACGGTGACGCTGCGCCATTCCAAGGACGAGCTGGCGGTTCCCTATCGGCAAATAGGCTCCTTCAAGCCGGGGCAGGGCGTAGGCGGCGCCGGCATCCATTGGTCGGGCGTGCATTCGCGGGTGATGCCCGAGGAATTGCGCCTGCGATCCCACACGATCGAACGCTACGGCGCCAAATTCATCCCGCCCGACATGCAGCTGCAGGATTGGGGCGTCACCTACGACGAGCTGGAGCCGCATTTCGATCGCTTCGAATATGTCTGCGGCACATCGGGCCAGGCCGGCAACATCCAGGGCCGCAAGATCGAGGGTGGCAATGTCTTCGAGGCGCCGCGCTCGCGCGATTTCCCGCTGCCGCCCCTGACCGATCCGCCGACCAGCGCGCTGTTCGCCAAGGCCGTCAAGGAACTCGGCTACAAGCCTTACGCGCTGCCGGCGGCCAATGCATCGCGGCCTTACGTCAATTCCTATGGCTGCCAGCTCGGCCCGTGTAACTTTTGCGGCTTCTGCAGCGATTACGGCTGCATCAATTACTCCAAGGCCTCGCCGCAGACCACCATCCTGCCGGCCTTGTACCGCAAGAAGAATTTCTCTCTGCGCACCAACGCCCATGTGCTGCGGGTCAATACCGACAGCAGCGGCAAGAAGACCACCGGCGTCACCTATGTCGACGCCCAGGGGCGCGAGGTCGAGCAGCCGGCGACGATGGTCGTGCTGGCCGCCTTCCACTTGCACAATGTGCGGCTGATGCTGTCCTCGGGCATCGGCAAGCCCTACGACCCGGTGAGCGGCGAAGGCGTGGTCGGGCGCAATTTCTGCTACCAGGTGCTCGACAGCATCAATCTGTTCTTCGATCAAAACACCTATATCAACCAGTTCATGGGCGCCGGCGGCGTCGGCCAGGCCATAGACGATTTTTATGGCGACAATTTCGACCATGGGCCGCTGAATTTCATTGGTGGCGGGGTGATCTGGGGCCGCCAGACCGGCAACGGCCCGGTGCGCGGCATTCCGCTGCCGCAGGGCACGCCCGCCTGGGGCAGCGCCTGGAAGCAGGCGGTGAAGGACAATTACCTGCATTCGGGGCGCATCGAGGCGCAGATGTCGAACATGGCCCATCGCGGCTGTTATCTCGACCTCGACCCGACCTACAAGGACGCTTACGGCACGCCGCTTCTGCGCATGACCCTGAACTGGCAGGACAACGAGCAGCGCATGTCGGAATATATCGGCGCCAAGGCGCTCGATATCGGCCGCGCGATGGGCGCCAAATCCATGGCGGGACGCATCATCAAACGCGGCACCGACTGGGACACGCGACCCTATCAGAGCACCCATATCAATGGCGGCACGGCGATGGGCACCGACCCCAAGACCAGCGTGCTCAACAAATATCTGCAGAGCTGGGACGTGCCGAACCTCTTCGTACTCGGCGCCAATGTGTTCGCCCATGGCATCGGCTACAACCCGACCGGGATGGTGGGCGCCCTGACCTATTGGGCGGCGGCGAACATCCGCTCGACCTATCTCAAGACGCCCGGGCCGATGGTGCATAAATGAGGCTGGCCGCCCGGCTCATCGCGATTGTGCTGATCGCCGTGATCGCGGCCGGACTTTTCGGCATCTGGCGCATCGCCACCGGCATTCCCGAGGTCGAGATTCCCGCCGCCCTGGCCCAGCGCCAGCCCGATCCCGCCCACGGCGCGAAGGTGGCGCTGCTGGGCGATTGCTCCGGCTGCCATACCGCGCCGCGGGACGATTCTTATGCCGGTGGCGTCGGCTTCGTACTGCCGGTCGGGATGATTTATTCCCCCAACATCACCCCCGATTCCGAGAACGGCATCGGCAAATACGACTTCGCCGATTTCGTCCGGCTGATGCGTTTCGGCGTGGCACCGGGAGGACGACGGGTCTATCCGGCCATGCCCTATCCCTCCTACGCCAAGATGTCGGACGAGGATCTGCAGGATCTGTTCGCTTATCTGAAGGAGCAGGTGGCGCCCGTGCCGCGCAAGACCCGGCCGGCCGAGATCAGGTGGCCGCTGACCTTGCGCTGGCCGCTGGCGATCTGGAACCTGGCCTTCAACCCCGCCCGGCGCTTTGTCCCCGATCCCGCCCATGACGCGGAATGGAACCACGGCGCCTATCTGGTGCAAGGCCTGGCCCATTGCGGCACCTGCCACACGCCGCGCAATTTCGCCTATGCCGAGCGCGATCTCGACGGGGCGACGCCGCTTTTTCTGTCGGGCGCCTCCTTTGCCGGCACCTCGCCGATTAACTTGCGCGGCAATGACGGCGATGGCTTAGGCCGCTGGAGCAAGGCCGACATCGTCCAACTCCTAAAATCCGGCCGCAATCCTCATTCCGCCGCCAGCGGGCCGATGGGCGAGGTGGTCGGCCTCTCGACGCAATATTGGGACGAGGCGGATCTGTCCGCGGTCGCCGCCTATGTGAAGACCCTGTCGCCGGCGCCGGGCCAGCGCCCCGCCTTCAGCCCCGACGAAACCACGCTCGACTCCTTCCTCAAGGGGCAGGCCGCCAGTTCGACCGGAGCGCGGATCTTCATGGACAGCTGCTCGGCCTGCCACCGGCTGAACGGACAGGGCGCCGTCACCGCCTTTCCGGGGCTGGCCGGCAATCCGATGGTGCAGAGCCGCGACCCCGCCTCGCTGATCGAGGTGATCCTGGCCGGCTCGCGTCTGCCCTCGACCGAAGCGGCGCCCTCGCCGCTGGCTATGCCGGGCTTCGCCTGGCGCTATGACGATTCCGACGTGGCAACGCTGGCCACCTTCATCCGCTCAGCCTGGGGAAACCATGCCCCGGCGGTCGCCCCAGGGCAGGTCACGGACGTGCGGAATCGCCTGGGTTTACACTGATCGCAATTCCTCTTTAACCACCATTGGCTTATATTAAGGATCGAACATCCCGCATGAAGCGGGATGACAAGAAAGATCTCTTGAGATGGAAGACCAGGCAGCAATCGGCGCCGTCGCCGTCATGCTTCTGTTCATATTCCTCGGCGTCCTGGCGATGCGGGCGAATGTGTGGACGGGAGCATTCATGCGCTCGATCCGCGCCGCGCTGCGGACGCGCACGGCGCTGATCTCGGGGATCGCCCTGATCATGGTGCTGCTGCTGTTCGGCATCGCCCGCTACGGCATGGTCAATTCGCTGCCGGCCGAGCAGCATGTCGAGCGCAACCGCTCCACCAATCAATATGTCATCACCGAGGACAAGGACGGTTGCATCGACATGCGCAAGCTGGGGCGCAGCAACGGCGTCTATATGTCGATCGCGCCCTGCAAGCCGGGCGACAAGAACCAGCAGACTCAGACTCAGCAGCAGCCGAAATCGAACTGAACATGGCGCGTCGGCGGAATGATTTTCGCTCTTGGGCGAAAATCGTTACGACGAGGCGCAAGGGGAGTTGCAGAGGGAAACCCCCTCTGCTCGCCGTAAGGCGATCATCAACGGTAGGGCGATCACTCCCCCCGGTTAAACCATCACGCTTCTGACGGTAAGCTGGTGGAAGGGTTGCGACCTGGGGAGTGTCGAACAAGTTCGACAATCTCCTCAACGCGCCCGGAATGCCGCTTCGGCGCTGATCAGCGCCGTGCCCAGAAACTACTTCGCCGCCACCTTGCGATCCTTGCCTCGGGTCAACTGCACCTGCCCATCCTTGCCCTTGACGTAGGTGGTCTTGCCGACCTGGAGTCCGTCCAGGATCGTCACTAGCGCGCGGGGCAAGGCGGCGAAGGCGGCCGCACCGCGCGACTCGCTGTTATAAACCCCCACCGCGGCCAGAATGGCGGGCTTGTCCAAGGGCTTGCCGTCCGGTCCTATCACAATTCCCTCCTTACTGAAGTCTCCGACACAGGATACCATTCGACGGGAAATAATGTTGGGGAACGGGACATCCATATGAGAGCCAGATCCTTGGTGCCTGCCGCGCTGCTCGCCGCCGGCCTCGCCGCCTGTACGAGCGCGCCGCCGCCGACCAAGGAGTCCAGCACGTGGTGGGGCCATGTCTCGACTCTCGCCTCGGACCGTTTTCAGGGCCGGCTGACCGGCAGCGAGGGCTATCAGGACGCCGCCCGCTATGTCGCCGAGGAATTCCGCCGTCTCGGCCTCGAGCCGGCCGGCGCCGACGGCTATTTCCAGCCGGTCTCCTACGAAGTGCAGACGATCTTCTACGAGCAGTCGAACGCCAGCCTGCGCGACGCCACCGGCCAGCTCCGCCCCTTTGCCTTGGGCGACGACATGATCCTGGCGGCCGGCGCCGAGCAGCTGCCCAAGGTCAACGCCCCGCTGGTCTTTATCGGCTATGGCCTGCATCTGCCGGACCTGGGCGTCGACGATTTCGCCAATGTCGATCTGCAGGGCAAGATCGCCGTCTATCTGTCGGGCGCGCCGTCGGGCGTGTCGGGCCCGATGCAGGCCTTCGGGCGCGCCGAGGAATTGGCCAGGTCGCTGGCCGCCAAGGGCGCCGTGGGCGCGCTGGCGATCCAGACCCCGTCGGTGGTGGAAATCCCCTGGGAGCGCCAGCGTCTGGCCGCCACCGCGCCGGGCATGTATCTGTCGGAGCCGGATCTGCGGCGCTATCGCGTGCCGATGCTGATCGGCAGCATCAACACCGCTTCGGCGCCGCGCCTGTTCGAGGGCGCGCCACAGAGCTTCGAGGCGCTGGCGACGCTGGCCGAGGGACATCAGCCTCTGCCGCATTTCCCGCTGACCGTCACCCTGTCGGCCGACATCAAGGCCGACCATGCCAAGGTCAAGGCCGACAATGTGGTGGCCGAGCTGCCCGGCAGCGACACCCAGCTGGCCGATCAGGCCGTCGTGCTGTCGGCTCATCTCGATCATCTGGGCACAGGCAAGCCAGATCATGGCGACGGCATTTTCCACGGCGCCATGGATAATGCGTCCGGCATCGCCTCGCTGCTCGAGGTGGCTCGCCTGATCCAGATCGAGGGACGGCCCAAGCGCTCGATCCTGTTCGTCGCCGTCGGCGGCGAGGAGAAGGGCCTGTTGGGCTCGCGCTTCTTCGCCGCCCATCCGACCCGCCATGTCGGCGCGCTGGTGGCCGACATCAATATGGACATGTTCCTGCCGCTGTTCCCGCTGAAGAAGCTGGTGGCCTTCGGCGCCGACGAAAGCTCGCTGGGCGCCGATGCGAAAGCCGTAGCCGAGCATGAACGCATCGCCATCGTGCCCGACCCCGCCCCCGACCATCTGATCTTCGTGCGCTCGGACCAATACAGCTTCATCCGCCGCGGCGTGCCGGCCCTGATGCTGGAATTCGCCGCCGACAGCCATGACGAGGAGGCGCTGCAGCGGACCTGGTTCACCCAGCGTTATCACGCCCAGGCCGACAATCTCGACCAGCCGGTCGATCTCGCCGCCGTCGAGGCTTTCGACCGATATCTGGTCGCGCTGATCGACCGCGTCGCCGATGCAGGCGCCGCACCGCAATGGCGCGACACAAGCTTCTTCAAGCGCTTCGCGCAAACGCCGCTGAAATAGGGAGGGAGCGATGGATTGGCAGACCCTGCTCTATAATTTCATCACGCTGATGGTGGTGCTCGACCCGATCGGCACGTCCGCCGTCTTCGCGGCGTTAACCCCGGACATGGACAAGAAGCAGCGCCGCTACACGGCGGAAAAAGCGACGATGCTCTCCACCCTGATCCTGGTGGTGTTCGCCTTCGTCGGCGCGAAATTGCTGACCGCGCTCGGCGTGTCGTTGCCGGCCTTCCGCATCGCCGGCGGGCTGATGCTGTTCTTCCTGGCCATCGACATGGTGTTCGCCCGGCCGTCGGGCTTCCGCAGCTCGACCGCCGCCGAGAACCGCGAGGCCGAGGAGCGCCACGACATCACCGTCTTCCCGCTGGCCTTCCCGCTGATCGCCGGTCCGGGCGCCATGACCACCGTGGTGCTGCTGATGGGCCGCGCCAACGGCCATCCGCTGCAGGTGATCAGCGTGCTGGCGGTACTGCTGGCGACGCTGGTGGTGGTGCTGGTGTCCCTGCTCGCCGCCAGTCAGCTGCGCAAGGCGCTGGGCGTCACCGGCAGCAATGTGATCACGCGCGTCTTGGGTATCCTGCTGGCCGCCCTCGCGGTCCAGTTCGTTCTCGACGGCTTGATTGAGACTTTTAAGAATTGACGTCCGAGGCCTTGATCTCGCTGGCCCGCCACAGATACCAGGCGGCGGTCGAGCGATAGGGCGACCAGGCCTGGCCGATCTCGCCGAGTGCTTTCGGCTTGGGCTGGGCCTCGAGTTTCTTCAGTTTGCGATAGCCTTCGCGCACGCCGAAATCATCGATCGGCAACACATCGGGACGGCCTAGCGAAAAGATCAGGAGCATCTCGACGGTCCAGCGTCCGACCCCCCGCAAGGAGGTCAGCCGCTCGATCAGCGCCTCGTTCTCCAGGCGCACAGCGCTCGCCCGGCTCGGCACCAGGCCCGAGACGGTCTTTTCGGCGATGTCGCGCATGGCCCGCAGCTTGGCGGCCGACAAGCCGCAGGCGCGCAGCGCATCCTCCGGATGGGCCAGGAACAGATCGGCCGGCGGAAAGGGATGGTCGGGGAAAAGCGCTACGACGCGGCCCAGGATCGCCTTGGCGGCGTTGCCGTGCAATTGCTGATGGGCGACGGCGTTCATCAGCGCCTGATAGGGCTCACGCGATGTGTCGATGGTGAGACGCGACGAACCGACATGGGCGATCAAGGCGGCGAAGTCGGGATCGCGATCGGCCAGGAAACGATCGGCCTGTTTCAGCGCCGGCATAGTGCGGTACCTCATTTCTTGTGCGGGTGTTGTTAGCAGAAACTTGCTAACTTTACAAAATACAGACAAATATCGATTTAGGGGACGAGGATACGTCCCAGGGGAGTGATCTAAGTGACGGACCCTTCGAGCTTGTTGGCCAGTCTTCGGGTTCTGGTGGCCGACGACGAGGCCTTCAGCTTGTCGATTATCGGCAGAATGCTGCGCGAGATGGGCTGCAAGGACGTGCTGCAAGCCGACAATGGCGCCAAGGCCTTCGGTATGTTCCAGGCCGAGAGCCACCCGCCGATCAAGCTGGCCATCGTCGATTTCAACATGCCCGATCTCAACGGGCTGCAGATTCTGAAATTGATCCGCACCGGCAAGACCGCCGCCGCGCGCAATCTGCCCGTGCTGATGCTGACCGGCACCGCCGATGGCGGGCTGGTGAGCGCCGCCGCCGCGCTCGATATCGGCGCCTTCGTCGTCAAGCCTGTCTCCAAGGCCACCCTCTCGACCCGCATCGCCAAGGCCCTGGCCGAGCCGCGCGAGTCCAAGCCGGCGGCGCATTATGACGCGGTGGATATCGATACCGTCAGCAAGGCCCTGCTGCTGAGCCATAAACCGGTCGGCGGCGCCAAGACCCGCACCGACCGCGTCGCCACCGCCAATGGCGTCAAATTGCGCCTCGAATCCGTCCCGGTCGGCTCGGTGCTGGCCGAGGATATCCGCGGCCCCGACGGCGAATTGCTGTTGAGCCGCGGCGCGCTGCTGTCCGAGCGTTTCCTTCGCCGCCTGCGCGATCTGTCCGGCGTCGCGCGCATCGATTATCTGATCATCGAACAGCCCAAGAAGAACGGATTCCCCTGACATGACGCGCCCGGGCCGGGTCGCTCCCTATGCCGGCGCCCTGGCCGACCGGCTGCTGCGCCGTCTGGTGACGGGCGATCCGCAGCCTTGCCTGATTCTGAGCGAGGACGGCCGCATCGCCCTGGCCAACCAGGCCGCCGCCGATCTGTTCCGGTTCGGCTCTCCGCTCGACGGCACGCCCTTCGCCCTGTTCTTCGCCGACATCGCCGGCCATCAGCGACTAACCGCCACTCAGGCGATGGGCGATGGCGCGCTGGAGATAGAGCTGCGCCGGGCCGATGGCGAGCGCTTCCCCGCCCGCCTGGCCTGGACCGCCCTGCCGCTCGGCGGCGGACGGCAGGCCCTGTGGATCGAGGATCAGGGGCGCGCCGCCGCCGACAGCCGCCATTGGCAGGCGCTGCAAGAGGAGACCGAGCGTACGACCCAGGCCAAAAGCATGTTCGTGGCCACCATGAGCCATGAGATCCGCACGCCGATGAACGGCATGATGGGCATGCTGGAGCTGCTGAGCCGCAGCGCCCTGTCGCCCGAGCAGCGCGAGATGGTCGAGGTGATCCAGGAATCGAGCCGGACCCTGCTCACCATCACCGACGAGATCCTCGATTTGTCGAAGATCGAGGCCGGACAAATGACGCTGGAGAGCGTCTCTTTCAGCCTGCCGACTCTGATGTCGGAAAGCGTCGAGCTGGTCTCGGCCAAGGCGCATAACAAGGCGCTGGAACTGGCCTGGTGGTCCGATCCCTCGCTGCCCACGCAGGTGATCGGCGACCCGGTGCGCCTCAAGCAGATCTGCCTCAATCTTTTGGCCAATGCCGTCAAATTCACCGAGCGCGGCAGCGTGATCCTGCGTCTCTATGCGCTCAGCGACGGCGACCAGCGCCCGACCGTGCGGTTCGAAGTCACGGACACCGGCATCGGGTTGTCGCCCGAGCAGCAGCAACGCCTGTTCCAGCCCTTCTCGCAGGCCGACAATTCGCATATGCGCCATTTCGGCGGCACCGGGCTGGGCCTGTCGATCTGCCACCGCCTGACCGAGCTGATGGGCGGCGAGATCGGCGTGGTCAGCGCCGCCGGCGCCGGCAGCACGTTCTGGTTCGAGGTGCCGCTGGTGATCGACCCGACGCCGCAGCCGGTCCGGCACGAGTTGGCCGGACTCCAGGCGCTGGTGATCGACGATCTGCCGGAAAGCCGCGCCAATCTGGCGGCGGCGCTACGCTCGGAAGGAGCGCGGCCGCTCGAAGCCTCCGACGCGGTGGCCGCGCACGAATTGCTGTCCGAAACCGACGATCTCGCCTTCGCCCTGGTCGATGTCGGCGCGGAGCTCGACGTGCTGCTGCCGGCGCTGCTGGCCCGCCTGCCGGCCAGTGCCATCATCACCACTCTGCCCTACCCCGACGAGACCGCCGCCGCCTGGTGCGCCGAACAGGGCCTGGCGGCGCCTTTGCTGCGCCCCTTGCGCAAGAAGACGCTGATGCGCGCGGTGGCCAGGGCCCTGGGCCGCGCCGCACCCGCCGAGATGGTGCAGGCGCCGATCGCCCCGAGCCCGGCGGAGATCGCGCAAGAGCAGGACGCCCCGGATCAGGACGCGGTGGTGCTGGTGGCCGAGGACAACGCCATCAATCGCCTGGTGCTCGGCAAGCAATTGCGCCAGCTCGGCTATCCCTGCGACATGGCCGAGCATGGCGAGGCGGCCTGGGCGCTGTTGCAGGCCAAGCCCTACAAGCTGCTGCTGACCGACTGCATCATGCCGGTGCTGGACGGTTACGATCTGGCCCGCCGCATCCGCCGCACCGAGGCGCGCCAGGGCGGACATCTGCCCATCGTGGCGCTGACCGCCAATGTGATGGAGGGCGAGCAGGAGAAATGCCGCCAGGCCGGCATGGATGATTATGTCAGCAAGCCGCTCACCCTCGACCGCCTGTCGGCGCTGATGCAGCGGATCTTCGCCGGAACGGCGGCTGAACCGGCCGGCGTGCCCGACTTGCCCGACCCCATCGACTGGGCGGCCCTGGGCGAGATATTGGGAACCGAGGATCTCGCCGATCTGCGCGAGGTGGCCGGCTTCTTCGTCGATGCTTTCGGCGGCGTGCTGCAAGGGGTGCGGGAGGCGATCGCCTCGGGTGATCCGGACGCCGTGCGCATCGCCGCCCACACCGCCAAGGGCGCCGCCCGCAACGGCGCGGCCAAGCCGCTGGCCGAGATGATGGCCGCGCTCGAACATGATGTGCGGGAAGGCGAGGATTGGGCAGTGCTGGCCGTGCGGGCCGAAGAGGCGGAAAACGAGTTCGCCCGGCTGCGTCAGTGGCTCGAGGTGCCGTGACGCGCTACTGGGTTGAGTTCGATTTGACCTTCGGCACCGGGAAGGGATTTCCGCCGCTATAGGAGAAATAGAATTTTTTCTGGCTGTGCGAGATCAGCACATGATGCGCGCGGAGGAAATCGAAGCCGAGAAACATGTCGATGCTGAAAGCGCGCCGTGACAGGCGCGTGCCGACCTCGGCGTCGGCCTGGGCGAATTTGTAGAAGCGGATCTTGACCGGCGCGATGCGTTCCTGATCGAGCACGAAGCTCGAAAAGGTGCCGACCCAGGTCGTCTCAGCCTGGCCTTGCACGCCGCTTACCTTATCCACCTCCTCGACGCCCGGCCCGCCGGGGGTGACCCCGAGCGCGCGGGCGACGTCGAGCGACACCATCGAATAGGGCGCGCCGGTATCGAGGATCATGGACACGGGCGACTCGTTGAGCAGTCCACTCATCCGAAGCCGCGGCTGGCGCGCATCATACTGAGTGATGTCGACGACGTTATAATTGTCGGTCCAATAAGCGAGATTGGCGCCCTCGCACCCCTTCATCTCGAACAGCGAAAAGCGGTCGTTCTTGACGTCGATCTCGACGTCGAAATGGCTGAGAATGTCTTCGCCCAGCACACCGATTACCGGCACGCCGTCGAGAGTCTCCCCACCCAGCGAGCCGACGGCGCGCAAGGTGACGTCGCGCCCGCTCCAGAGCCCGATTTGCAGCGTGGATAAGGTCGCCTGGCCGTCGGACCGGGCTCCGCCGGTGGCACCAAAGGATTCGCCGGAATAGCCGCCGACCGCAACGCCGAGCGCCGTCGCCTCGGCGGCGAACACGATGGTGTCCGCGCCGGAATCCACCATGAACAGCACGTCCTTGCCGTTGACCTGACCCGGCACATAGATACGGCTGTGCTCGATCACCGGCTTGAGCTCGCCCAAGCGGCCCATCTTGCAGTCGGCCCAC
>Ga0302311_10001608_pt1 | contig 26474 bp, 23 predicted proteins | sample III_Palsa_N1_3_FD_200449 | JGI IMG/M metagenome (GOLD analysis project Ga0302311, IMG submission 200449) | Peat permafrost microbial communities from Stordalen Mire near Abisko, Sweden - III_Palsa_N1_3 | ecosystem: Environmental > Terrestrial > Soil > Palsa > Peat permafrost | place: Sweden... | reverse complement strand
CCCGTTTGCGGCGCGACCAGCCGGGCGGCGATCAGCACGTCGAGATCGGCCTGCGTGCTGCCGTTCACCTTGCCGATCCACGCGTCGCCGCTGCAGCTGGCGTCGATCACCATCAGCAGGTTGCGCGCGGGGCGCGACAGCTTGATGCTATGCGCGCGGATCTCGGCCTTGCCGGCCTCGGTGCGGGCGTAGGACTCCGCATGGGTCATGGTCATCATCGTGATTCCCTGGCGGCCAGGCCGCGGTATTCATCATTTGCCGTCCCGCAGCTCGCGCCGCAGGATCTTCCCTACATTGGTTTTCGGCAGATCAGAACGGAATTCAACGATCTTGGGGCGTTTGTAGCCGGTAAGATTTGTTTCACACCAGGCGCGCACATCGGCCTCGGTCAGGGCCGGATCCTTCTTCACGATGACGATCTTGACGGCCTCGCCCTGCTTCTCGTCGGGGACGCCGACGGCCGCGCACTCGAGCACGCCCGGGATCAGCGCGACGACGTCCTCGACTTCGTTCGGATACACGTTGAAGCCCGACACGAGGATCATGTCCTTCTTGCGGTCGACGATCTTGAAGTAGCCGCGCTCGTCCACCTCGCCGATGTCGCCGGTGCGGAAGAAGCCGTCGGCGGTCATCACCTTGGCCGTCTCGTCGGGGCGCTGCCAGTAGCCAGCCATCACCTGCGGGCCGCGGATGCAGATCTCGCCGCGCTGGCCGAGCGGCGCCTCGTTGCCGTCGTCGTCGAGCAGCACGACGTCGGTGTCGGGCATCGGCATGCCGATGGTGCCGCTGTAGGCCGTGGTGTTGACCGGGTTGCAGGTGGCCGCGGGGGAGGTCTCCGACAGGCCGTAGCCCTCGCAGATCGGGCAGCCGGTCTTCTGCAGCCACAGCTGCGCCGTGGCCTGCTGCACGGCCATGCCGCCGCCGACCGACATCACCAGGCTGGACCAGTCGACCGTGTCGAACTCCGGGTGGTTGGCCATCGCGTTGAACAGCGTGTTGACCGCGGGCAGGCTGTGGAACGGCTGGCGGCGCAAGTCCTTGAACATCGCGGGGATGTCGCGCGGATTGGCGATCAGCAGGTTGCACGAGCCCATGCGCAGGCCCAGCATCATGTTCGTGTTGAAGCCGAAGATGTGATACAGCGGCAGCGCGCAGATCGTGACGATCTGGACGCCCGGTTTCACCTTGCTCAGCGCCGGCTGGTACCAGGCGTCCGACTGCAGCACGTTGGCCACCAGGTTGCGATGCAGCAGCACCGCGCCCTTGCTGACGCCGGTGGTGCCGCCGGTGTACTGCAGCACCGCGATGTCCTCGGGGCCGACCTTGACCGGCTTGAACGTGGCGCGCCGGCCTTGCGCGATCGCGTCGTTGAAGCGCACGGCGCCGGGCAGGTCGAATGCCGGCACCATCTTCTTGACGCTGCGCACGACGTAGTTGACGAGCGTGCCCTTGACGAGGCCCAGCATGTCGCCCATCGAGGCGAGGATCACCTTCTTCGTCGGCACGTCCTTCAGCACGTGCTCCAGCGTGGTGGCGAAGTTCTCGATGATGACGATGGCCTTGGCGCCCGAATCCTTCAGCTGGTGCTCGAGTTCGCGCGGCGTGTACAGCGGGTTGACGTTGACGACGACCAGGCCGGCGCGCAGCAGGCCCGCGACGACGACCGGATACTGCGGCACGTTGGGCATCATGATGGCGACCCGGTCGCCCTGCGCCAGGCCCAGCGTCTGCGCATACGCGGCGAACGCGCGCGACATCTCGTCGATCAGCCGGAAGCTGAAGTCCTTGCCCATGAACTTGTACGCCGGCAGATCGGCGTACTTCGTGAAACTGTTGTTCAGCAGTTCGACCAGCGAGGCGTATTCGTTCGCCTTCAAATGCGGCGCCACCCCTTCGGGGTAGTTCTTCAACCAGGTGCGTTCCATCTTGTCTCCGGCGTGCGGGGTCTGTAGCGAGTAAAAGGAAAAGGAAATTCTTGACGTGGACGGTACCCGATTCTGCGGATCGGTCCATCGCCGGCGCGACTGACGGTGGCCTATTCGACGGCCTTCAACATGTCCTCGACGACCTTCTTCGCATCGCCGAACACCATCATGGTCTTGTCCATGTAGAACAGCTCGTTGTCGAGGCCGGCGTAACCCGCGGCCATCGAGCGCTTGTTGACGATCACGGTCTTGGCCTTGTAGGCCTCGAGGATCGGCATGCCGTAGATCGCCGAGCCCTTGGTCAGCGCGGCGGGGTTCACGACGTCGTTGGCGCCGAGGATGATCGCGACGTCGGCCTGGCCGAACTCGCCGTTGATCTCGTCCATCTCGAACACCTGGTCGTAGGGCACCTCGGCCTCGGCCAGCAGCACGTTCATGTGGCCCGGCATGCGGCCCGCCACCGGGTGGATCGCGTACTTGACGCTGATGCCCTTGCTCGTGAGCTTGGCCGCGAGCTCCTTGACGGCGTGCTGCGCGCGCGCCACCGCCAGGCCGTAGCCCGGCACGATGATCACGCTCTCGGCGTTGCCCAGGATGAACGCCGCGTCGTCGGCGCTGCCGCTCTTGACCGGCCGCGCCTCGGCTGCGCCGGCCGCTGCGGTGCCCGGTTCGGCACCGAAGCCGCCCAGGATCACGCTGAAGAACGAGCGGTTCATCGCCTTGCACATGATGTAGCTCAGGATCGCACCGGAGCTGCCCACCAGCGAGCCCGCGATGATCAGCATCGGGTTGTTCAGCGAGAAGCCGATGCCCGCCGCGGCCCAGCCGGAGTAGCTGTTCAACATCGACACGACCACCGGCATGTCGGCGCCGCCGATCGGGATGATGATCAGCACGCCCAGCACGAAGCTCAGCGCCACCATCACGCCGAACGCCACCGGGCTCTCCGTCGCGATGAAGGCCACGCCGCAGCCGAGCATGGCCAGGCCCAGCACCAGGTTGAGCATGTGCTGTCCGGCGAACTGCACCGGCGCCCCCTTGAACAAGCGGAACTTGTAGGTGCCTGAGAGTTTCCCGAACGCGATGACCGAGCCACTGAACGTGATCGCGCCGATGGCCGCGCCCAGGAACAACTCCAGCCGGTTGCCGGTGGGGATCGGCTCGCCCCTGGCCAGCCCGTGCTCGAGCGCCGAGGGCTCGGCGACCGCGGCGACCGCGATGAACACCGCGGCCAGGCCGATCATGCTGTGGAAGAACGCCACCAGTTCGGGCATCTTGGTCATCTCGACCGTCTTCGCGCGCCAGGCGCCGTAGCCGCCGCCGACGACCAGTCCCAGCAGCACCCAACCGAGGCCGAGAGGCGTGCCGGCAAGCTTCCAGATCAGCGCCCCGGTGGTGACGACGGCGATCGTCATGCCGACCATGCCGAACAGGTTGCCGCGGATCGACGTGGTCGGGTGCGACAGGCCCTTCAGCGCCTGGATGAAACAGACACTGGCCACCAGATAGAGCAGCGTGACGAGGTTCAAGCTCATTGCGACTCACCCTTTTGCGTCTTCTCGAAGAAATTGGCGACCACGCCCACCACCGAATCGGTGAGCGCCATCGAACCGGCCGCCAGCAGCGCGGCGATCAGCACCAGGCCGCCGCGTTGCAGCGGCATCGGCGGCAGCACGCGCAGCGCGTAGAGGAACAGCGCGACTCCGGCGATCACGTGCACCACGCGCCAGAACAGCGGGCGCCGCGGCGGCGGCGTCTCGGGTACGAGCGTCATCATGGCTTGGCATCCTTGGACGGCGCCGGGCGTTCCTTCTTCTTGAACATCTCCAGCATTCGCCGCGTGACGAGGAATCCGCCGAACACGTTGACCGCGGCCAGCGCGACGGCCAGCACGCCCATCGTCTTGGCGAGCGGCCCCTCGGTGAGGCCGGCCGCGAGCATCGCGCCGACGATCACGATCGCCGAGATCGCGTTGGTCACCGCCATCAGCGGCGTGTGCAGCGCCGGCGTGACGTTCCACACCACATGGAAGCCGACGTAGATCGCCAGCACGAAGATGATCAGGTTGATGATCGTGGGGGAGACGATGTCCATGGGGACTCCTCGGTGCGTTGGATTCGTTCGCGCGTCACGCGCGCGGGCGTCGCGACAGGCTCACTTGCGCTTGACTTCGCCTTCATGCGCCATCAGGCACGCGGCCACGATGTCGTCCTCGAGATCGAGCTTGAACGCGGCCTCCTTGTCGACCACGAGCTTGAGGAAGTCGAGCACGTTGCGCGCGTACAGCGACGACGAGTCCGCCGCGACCAGCGCCGGCAGGTTGGTCTCGCCGACGATGGTGACGCCGTGCTTGACGACCGTGCGGCCGGCCTCGGTCAACGGGCAGTTGCCGTCGATGCCGGACGCGCCGCGGCCGGCGGCGATGTCGACGATCACCGAGCCCGGCTTCATCGACTTGACCATGTCCTCGGTGACCAGCACCGGCGCCGCACGGCCCGGGATCAGGGCGGTGGTGACGACGACGTCAGCCAGCGCGACGCGCTTGGCGACCTCGACCTTCTGCCGCTCCAGCCACGCGGGCGGCATCGGTTTCGCGTAGCCGCCGACGCCTTCGGCGGCTTCCTTTTCCTCGGGCGTCTCGGTGGGCACGTCGATGAACTTGGCGCCCAGCGACTCGACCTGCTCCTTGACCGCGGGGCGCACGTCGGTCGCCTCGATCACCGCGCCGAGCCGCTTGGCGGTGGCGATCGCCTGCAGGCCGGCGACGCCCACGCCCAGTACGACGACGCGCGCGGCCTTGATCGTGCCGGCCGCGGTCATCAGCATCGGGAACAGGCGCTGGTACTTGTCGGCCGCGATCATCACGGCCTTGTAGCCGGCGATGTTGGCCTGCGAGGACAGCACGTCCATGCTTTGCGCGCGCGTCGTGCGCGGCGCGGCCTCGAGCGCGAAGGCCGTCAACTTCGCGTCGGCCAGTTTCTGCAGCCCGTCGCGGTCGAACGGATTGAGCATGCCGACCAGCACCGCGCCGGGCTTCATCATGTCCAACTCGTCGGCCAGCGGCGCGCGCACCTTCAGCACCAGATCGGCGCCGAGGGCGGCGACGCGGTCGACGATCTCGGCGCCGGCCGCGACGTAGGCCTCGTCCGTGGCGCTGGCCGCGACGCCCGCGCCGGACTGCACGCGCAGCACGTGGCCCTGTGCCTTGAGCTTCTTGGCCGTCTCCGGCGTGACCGCCACGCGCGTTTCGCCCGCCGCGGTTTCCAGCGGAACTCCGATCAACATGGAAGTCTCCTCCAACGAATCGTCATGGTTGCCGCGCGGACCCGTGCAGGACGAGTCCCCGGTCGAGTACACAAGCCCGTGGATACGGGGCGGCGGCGCGATAGCGGCACAGCTTACACAGTTTGCCCCACAAGGTTTAGTGGCGTGCCTCGGGGCGGCGCGGCGTCGACGCAGCGCCACACCCCCTCGTCCCAGCCGACGGATTCGCTGGCCGGCGCCCGCGCGCGCCGCGACAATCGCGGGCCATGGGAGCAGAACGTTGGAAACCTAGCGTCACCGTGGCCGCCGTCATCGAGAAGGACGGGCGCTACCTGATGATCGAGGAGATGACGCGGGACGGCCTGCGCATCAACAACCCCGCCGGCGGCCTCGAGCCCGGCGAGTCGCCCGTCGCCGGCGCGATGCGCGAGGCGCTCGAGGAGACGGCCTGCCACTTCACGCCCGAGGCCCTGCTGGGCGTGTACCTGGCGCGCAACCCCGACTCCGACCGCGGCCCCGGCGTCACCTACCTGCGCTTCGCGTTCTGCGGCACGGCCGGCGATCCGGTGCCGGGACAGGCGCTGGACAGCCCCGTCGTGCGCACCCTCTGGATGACCGCCGACGAGATCGCCGCCGCCGGCGACCGCCTGCGCGGGCCGCTGGTGCTGCAGTGCATCGAGGACCACCGCGCCGGCCGCCGTCTGCCGCTGGACACCGTCTACACGCATCCGAGCGTGGCGTCGCCCGACGCCGGCAGCGCGACGTCCGAGCCTGACGACAAGCCCTGAGTAGCCTTTTGCCCGCGCGCGAAGCCTGCGTTTCCTACAATCGAGGGATGTGTGCGAAGCGTGTGGTGGTCGGCTTGTCCGGCGGTGTCGATTCGGCGGTGACGGCCCATCTGTTGAAGAAGCAGGGGCACGAGGTCGTCGGCATCTTCATGAAGAACTGGGAAGACGATGACGACGACGAGTACTGCTCGACGCGCCAGGACTTCCTCGACGCCGCGAGCGTCGCCGACGTGCTGGGCATCGAGATCGAGCACGTCAACTTCGCCGCCGAGTACAAGGATCGCGTGTTCGCGGAGTTCCTGCGCGAGCACCAGGCCGGCCGCACGCCCAACCCCGACGTGCTGTGCAACGCCGAGATCAAGTTCAAGGCCTTCCTCGACCACGCGATGCGGCTCGGCGCCGAAAGCATCGCCACCGGCCACTACGCGCGCGTCCGCTTCAGCGAGGCGAGCGGCCACCACGAGCTGCTGAAGGGCCTCGACCCGGGCAAGGACCAGAGCTACTTCCTGCACCGCCTGAACCAGGCGCAGCTGGCACAGACGATGTTCCCCGTCGGCGAGCTGCACAAGACGGAAGTGCGCCGCATCGCCGACGAGATCAGGCTGCCCAACGCGCGCAAGAAGGACTCGACTGGCATCTGCTTCATCGGCGAGCGGCCGTTCCGCGAGTTCCTGAACAAGTACCTGGCGCACGATCCCGGCCCGATCCTGGACGACCGCGGCCGCAAGCTGGGCGAGCACGTCGGCTTGAGCTTCTACACCTTGGGCCAGCGCCAGGGGCTGGGCATCGGCGGCGTCAAGGACAGGAAGTCGCAACGCGGCGGCGGCGAGCACGCGCCGTGGTTCGTCGCGCGCAAGGATCTGGCGACCAACACGCTGCGCGTGGTGCAGGGCCACGACCACCCGTGGCTGCTGTCGCACCGGCTCAGCGCGATGGATCTCAGCTGGGTCGCCGGCGCGGCGCCGACACCCGGCGAGCTGGGCTCGAAGGCGCGCTACCGCCAGCCGGACGCCCCGTGCACGTTGGAGCCCTCGGGCGACGCCAGGGCGATCTCGCTGTCGTTTCCGGATGCACAGTGGGCGGTCACTCCCGGTCAATCCGCCGTGCTGTATGACGGAGAGGTCTGCCTGGGCGGCGGAGTGATCGAGTCGGCCGTCACGTTGGCCTGACGTTGAGGGCCGGGGCAAACCCGCGCGCTGTCACCTTGGCGCCGCCGAGCAGCGCGGTTAACGTGGCATGCTCCGCGCGAACCCCGCCAACAAGGATCTCCGATGCTCGCCCAAGTCGCCAACGTCTTCGTCGCCCTGATGGCGCTGCTGCACGTCTACATCCTCGTGCTGGAGATGTTCCTGTGGACGACGCCGCGCGGACGCAAGGCATTCGGCACGACCCAGGAATTCGCCGAACAGAGCAAGGTGCTGGCGGCCAACCAGGGCCTGTACAACGGCTTTCTCGCGGCCGGCCTGGTCTGGGGCCTGACGCTGGGCCGTGCCGGCTACGGGGTGGAGCTGTTCTTCCTCGGCTGCATCTTCGTCGCGGGCCTGTACGGCGGCTTCACGGCCACGCGCAAGATCCTGTTCATCCAGGCGATCCCCGCGGCGATCTCGATCTGTTTCGTGCTGCTGGCCGCCAACGGTTGATATCCGTTTTCCGCCTATGCTGCTGCGTCATAAGGCGCATGCGCATATCAAATAGGGCTCGATAATCGTTTCACAGATAACGATTTCGACCCCGTCATGAATTTCCAGCAGTTGCGCTCCGTGCGCGAGGCCGTGCGCCGCGGCTTCAACCTGACCGAAGTCGCCCAGGCGCTGCACACGTCGCAGCCGGGCGTGAGCCGCCAGATCCGCGAGCTGGAAGAAGAGCTGGGCGTCGAGATCTTCGTGCGCGTCGGCAAGCGCCTGACCGGGCTGACGCAGCCCGGCGTGGCCGTGCTGCCCTGGGTCGAGCGCCTGCTGCAGGACGCCGAGAGCCTGCAGCGCGCCAGCGAGGAGTTCACGCAGGGCACCAGCGGCGTGCTGACGATCGCCGCCACCCACTCGCAGGCGCGCTACGCGCTGCCCACCGCGGTGCGCGACTTCCGCGCCGCGCATCCGAACGTCCAGCTGCAGCTGCACCAGGGCTCGCCCGAGCAGATCGCACAGATGCTGCTGACCGGCACCGTCGACATCGGCATCGCCTCGCACCTGCTGGCCGAGCGGCCCGAGCTGGTCGCGCTGCCGTGCTACCGCTGGACGCACTCGATCGTCGTGCCGGAAGGCCACCCGCTGGTCGCCGACGGCGAGGTGACGCTGGAGCGCCTGGCCAAGTACCCGATCATCACCTACGACATCGGCCTGACCGGCCGCTGGAGCATCGACGCCGCGTTCAAGCGCGCCGGCCTGCGGCCCGAGATCGTCATCACCGCGATGGACGCCGACATCATCAAGACCTATGTCGATCTCGGCCTGGGCGTGGGCATCCTGGCGTCGATCGCGATGGACGAGGATCAGCCGGGCCGCCTGCGCGCCGTCGATGCGCGCCACCTGTTCTCGATCAACACCACCAGCGTCGCCGTGCGCCGCGGCGGACTGCTGCGCGGCTATGCGTACGACTTCATCCAGACCTTCGCGTCGCACCTGACGCGCGAGGTGGTCGAGGCCGCGCAGGCGGCGCCGAGCGACATCGAGCAGGCGCCGCTGTAGCGCGGGTCGGGCGTCGTTCCTGCGAACTATCTGACGGCATCGAGGATTCCCGACAGGGACAATCCGCAAGTTTCGCCACGCACCGTCCGATTCGGGACATGATGGACGCCCGTTGCTGGGCGCCACCGTGCCCGAATGCCGTGAGCTCGACTTCCCCCGATCAGACTTCGCCGGTCACCGCGCACGACGCGACGGTCGACCCCGCACGCCTGCTCGAGCAGGCGGAATGGCACCTCTACCTCGACATCCGCCACGCGGGCGAACTCGGCCGCGCCGCGTTGGACGCCATGGGCGCGCAGCCGACGCACGCGTTGCGAGGCGAGGCCCACTTCCAGGTCGCCTTCTCGCTGTTGCGCACCGGCCAGGCGGAAGACGGTGCCGAGCACAACGCGCTGGCCCGTGCCTCGTTCGCCGCCCACGACGATGCGCGCGGACTGCTGATGTGCGACCAGTTCGAGGCGCTGCACCTGCATGTGCAGGGGCGGCTGCAGGAAGCGCTCGCGTTGCACCTGCGCATCCTGGCGCGCAGCGGGGACGTCGCGCGGCGACCGTCGGACCTCTACATCTGCCACAACTCGCGTGCCATCACGCGCAAGCTGCTGGGCCAGCACGACTACATGCTGCGCGATTTCTACGAGGCGCTCGCCGCGGCCAAGTCCTGCGCGTCGCCCGGGCCGCACATCAACGCCCTGACCAACCTCGGCGGCAGCCACACCGACCTGTGGAACCTGGGCGAAGCGCAGAAGCTTTCGGAGCAGGCATTGGACCTCGCGGAGGCCGCAGGTGCATGGTCGTCGTTCGCCGTCTCCGTCTTCAACCTCGCCCAGATCTACGATGGCCTGGGGCTGACCGGGCCTTGTGGCGCGATGCTGGAGCGCATCCGCCGCAACGAGCACCGCATGCCGCCCGGCGTGCTGGCCAGGAACACGTCGCTGATGGCGATCGCGCACCTGTGCGCCGGCGACGTCGAGGGCGCCGCCAGGTGGCTGGACCCCGCCGTGACGCCGACGGCCTCCGTCGATCCGGCCAACCGGACCGATCACGCGCGCGCCCATGCGAGCTACCTGAGCGTCACCGGTCGCCCCGTGCAGGCGCTGGAGATCATCCAGGCCCACCTCGTCGCGGCTGCGGGCGCCGAATTGCAGGATCCCCCGTACTCGCGGATGCGCCTGCTGCACGCGGCGACCGACGTCTGCGAGACGCTGGGCGACAGCGCCACCGCGCTGCGCCACCTGCGCGAGGCGCAGCGCCTCTACGAAACGCTGGTCGGCCGCAGCGCGCGCGCCGGCTTCATCGCCGCGCAGGTGGCCCACGAAACGGCCGTCGCGCGCGACGACCGGGACCGTGCACGCGAAGCGCAGGAACGCGCCGAAGTCGATCGCCGCCGGCTCGCCACGCTCAACCTCGCGCTCGAGGAACGCATGGGCGAGTCGCAGCGGCTCAACGAGGCGCTGCAGCAGAAGATCGCGGAGGCCGAGGCCCTGCAGGAGCAGTTGCGCGAGCAGGCCGTACGGGACCCGCTGACGGGCCTGTACAACCGACGATTCCTCGACGAGACCAGCGGCGGACGCATCGAACTGGCGCGCCGCAACGGCACGACCATCGCGATCGTGCTGATCGACATCGACCACTTCAAGCAGATCAACGACCTGCTCGGTCACGGCGGTGGCGATGACGTGTTGCGGCAATTCGCCGGGCTGCTGCGCGAGCGCATGCGCCGCAGCGACATCCTCTGCCGCTTCGGCGGCGGCGAGGACATGCTCGACGACTCGACGTTCTCCGCGGGCATCGCCGTGCTCGATGTGGACGGCGGCGACTTCGAGTCGCTGGTGCGGGTGGCCGATGCGCGCATGTACCGGGCCAAGGCCGCGGGACGCGCGCGTGTCATCCGCGCGGACTCCTAGCCTGCCGCGAAGCGCGTCACGCGGCGCGGCTTGAGGAACACGCGCGCGCCGGGCATCAGGCCCAGGCGATCGCGCGTGGCGACGAACTCCTGGCGCGTCAGCTCCACGTCGACGAAGCTGCCGTCGTCGTCGCGCTTGAACTCGATGCGCGTGTTCGGGCCCACCGTGAGCATCTGGCCCACTGTCACCGACCAGGTGTCCGGTGCCGGCGCATCGACGATGTCGATCTCGTGCGGGCGCACGTAGTCCGTCTCCGAGCCGCGCGTGAACAGGTTGACGTCGCCGAGGAACTGCAGCACGAACGGCGTGGCCGGATGGTCGTAGACCTCGTGCGGCGCGCCCTGCTGCTCGATCTTGCCCTGGTGCATGACGACGACGCGGTCGGCCACCTCCATCGCCTCTTCCTGGTCGTGCGTGACGAACACGCTCGTGACGTGCATCTCGTCGTGCAGGCGGCGCAGCCAGCGGCGCAGCTCCTTGCGCACCTTGGCGTCGAGCGCGCCGAAGGGTTCGTCCAGCAGCAGCACCTTGGGCTCGACCGCCAGCGCCCGCGCGAGCGCGACGCGCTGGCGCTGGCCGCCGGAGAGCTGGTGCGGATGGCGGTCGGCGAGCCAGTCGAGCTGCACGAGCTTGAGCAGGTCGGCCACCTTGGCCTGGATCTCGCGCTCCGACGGGCGCGTCGCGCGCGGACGCACGCGCAGGCCGAACGCGATGTTCTCGGCGATCGTCATGTGGCCGAACAGCGCGTAGTGCTGAAACACGAAGCCGACGTTGCGGTCGCGCACCTCGGTGTTCGTCGCGTCCTCGCCGTGGAACAGCACGCTGCCGGAATCGGGCACCTCGAGCCCCGCGATGATGCGCAGCAGCGTCGTCTTGCCCGAGCCCGACGGGCCCAGCAACGCGACGAGCTCGCCGGCCGGCACGTCCAGGCTCAGGTTGTCGCAGACGGCCAGGTCGCCATACCTTTTCATGACGTTGCGGACTTCAATGCTCATGACGGGCTTCCTGGTGCGACGACTTCGCGCGCCGCTCGACGATGTATTTCAGGACCAGCGTGACCAGCGCGAGCGCGGCCAGCAGCGAGGCGACGGCGAAGGCCGCGGCGAACTGGTAGTCGTTGTAGAGGATCTCGATGTGCAGCGGCAGCGTGTTGGTCTGGCCGCGGATGTGTCCCGAGACCACGCTGACCGCGCCGAACTCGCCCATCGCCCGCGCGTTGCACAGGATCACGCCGTACAGCAGCGCCCACTTGACGTTGGGCAGCGTGACGCGCCACAGGATCTGCCAGCCCGAGGCGCCCAGCACGCGCGCGGCCTCTTCCTGCTCCTGGCCCTGCGCCTGCATCAGCGGGATCAGCTCGCGCGCGATGAAAGGGAACGTGACGAACACCGTGGCCAGCACGATGCCCGGCACCGCGAACACGATCTTGAGGTCGTGATCGCGCAGCCATTCCCCGCACCAGCCCTGCAGGCCGAAGATCAGCAGGTAGATCAGGCCGGCGACCACCGGCGACACCGAGAACGGCAGGTCGATCAGCGTCAGCAGGACGTTCTTGCCGCGGAAGTCGAACTTCGCGATCGCCCACGCCGCCGCCACGCCGAACACGAGGTTCAGCGGCACCGAGATGCCGGCCGCGATCAGCGTGAGCTTGAGCGCGGAGACCGCGTCGGAGTCGGTCAGCGCGGCCCAGTAGACGTCGATGCCCTTGGCGAACGCCTGCACGAACACCGCCGCCAGCGGCACGAACAGGAACAGCGTGAGGAACGCGAGTGCGACGCCGATCAGCGTGCGCCGCATCCACGCCGGCTCGCTCACGGCGTCGGCGATGCGCGCGGGCGCGAGCGCGAGCGGCCGTACGATGGGGCCGGCGTCGGCCACTGCGAGCGTGTCGATGGCGTTGGGAACGGCGCTCATCGACCTTGACGCTTGCGCGCCCACGCCTGCAGAAGATTGATCAGCAGCAGCAACGCGAACGCGGCCACCAGCATCACGACGGCGATCGACGTGGCGCCGGCATAGTCGTACTGCTCCAGCTTCGTGATGATCAGCAGCGACGTGATCTCCGACACCATCGGCATGTTGCCGGCGATGAAGATCACCGAGCCGTACTCGCCGAGCGCGCGCGCGAACGCCAGCGCGAAGCCGGTCAGCAGCGCCGGCATCAGCGCGGGGAAGATCACGTACGCAAAGGTCTGCAGACGCGTGGCGCCCAGCGTCGCCGCGGCCTCCTCGAGCTCGCGCTGCAGGTCTTCCAGCACCGGCTGCACCGTGCGCACGACGAAGGGCAGGCCGATGAAGGTCAGCGCGACGAAGACACCCAGCGGCGTATAGCTGACCTTGAACGGCAGCCACTTGCCGATCCAGCCGTTGCTCGCGTAGAGCGTCGTCAGCGCAATGCCGGCCACCGCCGTCGGCAGCGCGAACGGCAGGTCGACCAGCGCGTCGACGATGCGCTTGCCCGGAAACCGGTAGCGCACCAGCACCCACGACACCAGCAGCCCGAACACGCCGTTGACCAGCGCGGCGAGGAACGAGGCGCCGAACGTGAGCCGGTACGACGCCATGACGCGCGGCGAGGTGACGGTATCGACGAAGGTGCCCCAGCTGACCGTGAAGGTCTTCAGGAACACCGCCGACAGCGGGATCAGGACGATGAAGCAGAGGTACAGCAGTGCGAAGCCGAGGGCGAGATTGAACCCCGGCAACACGCTGTGACGCCGCAACAGCAAGGCGCGCGTGGACATGGCGAAAAGAGAGACTGCAAGACGACGGGAGACACTCCGCGGCGTTGCCCTGACGGGGGCAAAGTGCCGCAAGCATCCACTCTAGGGGGCACTGCTGCACCGCCGCAACGACGCGAAGCGCGCTTTCATATGCGCGTTTCGTTCGACACGGCGGCGCGCATGGGCGCTTCGCCCAACGCAGCGGCCCCTGCGACGTCGTCGCAAGGCTCTCTTTCCCGTACGCGAAGGCATGGCGCGCGCGACCGCCAACGCGGCCGCCGCGCCGCGGCCTCAGCGCACCTTGGCCAGCAGCTGGGTCAATTCACCCAGCACTTCGCCCATCTGTTTTCGACCGCGCGCGTCTCCGCCGAGCCGGCTGCCGAGCTCCTGCTCGACCAGGCTGACGGTCATGTGCACGTAGGTGCTGTCCAGCGCGCGGCGCACCGCGACCAGCTGGCTTGCGACGTCGATGCCGGGCTGGCCGGATTCGATCATTCGCTGGATACCTCGCAGCTGGCCTTCGGCCCGCTTGAGGCGGTTGAGCATTTCACTGCGGCTTTGTTCGTCGACAAGCACTGACATTTTTTGGACCCTCCAACGGCAGCGCTCCAATAGAGCCGCCGCATCGCCATTGTGGGCATTTCACGAAATTTGCATAGGTGGTGCGGTACCCCCGCGCAACGAAAAACCTATAAATCCGGGGGGTTCGTCGGGGGGGATGGGGTTTGCACGATGAACTCAGTCGGACAGTTCCCGTCGAAAGCGGGCGAAAAACATCGATACCGTTCCACGTATCGACGCAGTCTATCGATCGCCCTGACGGCCTCGTGCGAGCAGGGTCGCCACCTCGGCCGCGGAGCGCACGCCCAGCTTGCCGAACACGCGCGCGCGGTGCACTTCCACCGTGCGGACGGAGATGCACAGTTCGTCGGCGATGACCTTGTTGAGCTTGCCGGCAGCCACGCGCTGCATCACCTCGCGCTCGCGGTCGGACAGGCTCGCCAGCCGCGCCGCGGTCTCCTCGTCCTTCGAGTCGGCGGCCTGGCGCGCGGCGTCCACCGCGAGCGCGCGCGTGACGCGCTCCACCAGCGCGACGTCGCCGGAGGGCTTCTCGACGAAGTCGAACGCGCCCTTCTTCAGCGCCTCCACCGCCATCGGGATGTCGCCGTGGCCGGTGAGGAACAGCACCGGCACGCCGCTGCCGCGCGCCACCAGCGCGTCGTGCACCTGCAGGCCCGACATCGGCTCCATGCGCACGTCCAGCAGGATGCAGCCGGCCAGCGGCGCCTCGTCGGCGACGTCGAGGAACTCGGGGCCGCTCGCGTAGGCGCGCACCGCGAGGCCGTGCGACTGGAACAGGAAGGCCAGCGCGTCGCGCACCGGCGCTTCGTCGTCGACGAGGTGCACCATCGGCTCGGGTGGACGGGCGTGCAGCGGATTGGCGCTCATGGAAGATCCTCGGAATGCGCGGCCGATTCGGCCTCGTCGAGCGGCAGCTCCGACGACGGCCAGCTCCCCGCGACGGGCAAGGTGAAGGAGAAGCGCGCGCCGCCGAAGCTGCTGGCGGTGGCGTCGAAGGCGCCGTGGTGCGCCTCGATGATGGAGCGGCAGATCGCCAGGCCCATGCCCATGCCGTCCGGCTTGGTCGAATAGAACGGCGTCACCAGCTGCTCGACGCTGCGCCCGCGCAGGCCCGGGCCGGCGTCGTCGACGTCCAGCCGCAGGAAGCCCTCGGCGTCGGTGGCGCCGGGCCGCGCGCTCGAGCCCGCGCGCGCGAGGCTGACGCGCAGCCGGCGCTGCGCCGCCGGCACGCCGGCCATCTCGTCGCACGCGTTGCGCACGAGGTTGAGCACCACCTGCTCGATCAGCACCGGATCGGCGTCGACCTTCGGCAGGTTAGCCGCGACGGCCCACTCCACATGCAGCTGCAGCCGCCGCAGCTCGCGCGCCAGCAGCGCCAGCGCGCGGTGAGCGGCCTCGCCGAGGTCCATCGTCTCGCGCTGCGGGCTGCGCCGCGTGAGGAACTCGCGGATGCGCTTGACGATGCGGCCGGCCTCGGCGGCCTGGTCGCCCAGCCGCGTCATCGCGTCGACCAGCCGCGGGTCGGGCTCGCCCGCGCGCTCCAGCAGGCGCTTGACGCCCGCGGCGTAGCCGGTGATGGACGTCAGCGGCTGATTGAGCTGGTGCGCCAGCGCGGACGCCACCTCGCCCAGCATCGTCAGGCGCGCCTGGTGCGCCATCGAGTCGGTCTGGTGGCGCTCGCGCTCCTCGAGGCGCTTGCGCTCGGTGATGTCCAGGATCGAGCCCATCCAGCCGATGTGGCGGCCGTTGGCGTCGACCAGCGGCGCCTCGAACATCATGACGTCGATCGGCCGGCCGTCCTTGCGCACCCAGCGCGCCTCGTAGCCGTCACGCGGCGCGCCGCCGGCCATGTTGCGCAGGTGGCGCGACATGCTGTCGGCGATGGCGTCCGGCGGCCAGTAGGGCATCGGCGCCGCGCGGCCGATCAGCTCCTCCGGACTGAAGCCCACCAGGTCGCAGAACGCGCGGTTGACGTAGACCAGCGTGCCGTCGGTGTCGCGCGCGCGCAGGCCCACCGTCAGCGAGTCCTCCATCGCCTGGCGCCACGCCGCCTCCGTGCGCAGCGCGGCCTGCGTGCGCAGCACCTCGTTCATCTGCCAGCGCAGCAGCGCGGTGGCCACGCTGATCATCATCAGGAACACGCCCATCATCACGATCGGCAGCCGCAGCCACCACGGGCGCGGCGAGTCGTGCAGCGACAGCTCGAGGTAGGTGTCGGGCATCGCCGGCTCGAGGCTGTGGCGATGCGATTCCTCGGGCGGGGCCTCGTGGTCGCCGGCCTTCAGCGGGTCGGCCACGACCTGGCCGTAGCCGTCGACCAGCCGCACGTTGTACTCGTGCGCGAGCCACCACGGCACGGTCTGGCGCAGCAGCGTGGCCGGCGCATAGCGCACGACGAGATGGCCGGCCGGCTTGCCGAAGGCGTCGTGCAACGGCGCGCTGAGGTGCGCGCTCAGGCCCGGGCGTTCGGCGATGTCGATGCCATCCGGCACGACCACGACGAGCCGCGTGTCCGCATCGACCCAGCTGACGCTCTGCCACAGCCGCGACAGCCCGTCGACGACGGCCTCCTGCTTCGCGAGCGCATCGGGCGACTGCGAGACGTCGAAGCTGTGCGCGAGTTCGTTGAGCTGCACCTGCTCCTCGCCGACGCGTTCGGTGATCTGCGCCTCGAGCGACAGCGAGTCGGTGATGAGCTGGCGCTGGCGCGACTCGAGGTCCGCGCGATCGGACAGCTCCAGCCAGACCGCCACCGACACCGTGAACAGCACCGACAGCACCAGCGGCACCCACCACCACGAGCCGCGCCCGGCGAGCGCGCGCGCCCAGCGCCGGCTCACGGGCGCACCGGGCGTGAGGCGGGGAGGCGATGGCAAGGCGGGCAGCATGGCGGCAGTCTATGTCGATGTCCGGCACTGCACGCGCACGGGGCCGGCCCCATGTGGGAGTCCACAATTTCCAGCGCCGCCGTGCGCTGCCGACAATCGCCGGACTCGACACGAGCCCGTGTGCCGCCGCATGTCCGCGCTGGCTTGCGGCAGGCTGAACCGCACAACGAATCCAATGGATCACCAGGAGACCCGCATGCAAAACACCTCTCGCCGCCAAGTCCTCGGCGCAGCCGCCGCGCTCGCCACCGTGGGCTTCGGCACGGCGCGCGCGCAAGCCCCGATCAACATCAAGTTCAGCCACGTCGTCGCTCCGGATACCCCCAAGGGCAAGGGCGCGCTGCGCTTCAAGGAACTGGCGGAGCAGCGCACCAACGGCAAGGTGAAGGTCGAGGTCTACCCGAACAGCCAGTTGTACAAGGACAAGGAAGAGATGGAGGCGCTGCAGCTCGGCTCCGTGCAGATGCTCGCGCCGTCGCTGTCGAAGTTCGGTCCGCTGGGCGCCAAGGAATTCGAGGTGTTCGACCTGCCGTTCCTGTTCAAGGACACGGCCGCCTTCAAGGGCATCACCGAAGGCCAGTTGGGCAAGGACCTGTTCGCCAAGCTCGAGCCCAAGGGCATCCGCGGCATGGCCTACTGGGACAACGGCTTCCACCAGATGTGCGCCAACCGCCCGCTGCACCACGTGGCCGACTTCAAGGGCCTGAAGATGCGCATCCAGTCGTCGAAGGTGCTCGATGCGCAGATGCGCGCGCTCGGCGCGATCCCGCAGGTGATGGCGTTCTCGGAGCTGTACCAGGCGCTGCAGTCCGGCGTGGTCGACGGCACCGAAGGCACGCCGTCGAACTTCTACACGCAGAAGACCTACGAGGTGACCAAGCACATCTCGCTGTCCAACCACGGCCACCTGGCCTACGCGGCCATCGTCAACAAGAAGTTCTGGGACGGCCTGCCCGCCGACATCCGCACCACGCTGGACGGCTGCATGCGTGACGCGACGACTTATGCCAACGCGATCGCCGCCACCGAGAACATCCAGGCCCTCGACAAGATCCGCGCCAGCGGCAAGTGCATCATCTACACGCCCACGCCGGCCGAACTGCTGGAATGGAAGAAGACGCTGATGTCCGTGCACCACGACATGGAGTCTCGCGTCGGCAAGGACACGATCGCCGCGGCCTACAAGGCAACGGGCTTCGTTCCGGTCTGAGCCAGGGTCGTGCCCCGGCGCGATGCCGGGGCCGACCCGATTGACGAAGCGCCCTCGCGCGTCGTCCACTGACTTCGCACGCACCGCCCTCGCGGCGGCGCGTCGCCATCCCTCGCCCTGCTCCTTCGCGCACGCCGCAAGAAAGGCCCACAGATGTTCGGTCGCATCCTCGACCACCTCGAAGAGTGGCTCATCGCGTTCCTGATGGGCGCGGCGACGCTGCTGATCTTCGTGGCGGTCGTCCATCGCTATGCCGCGGGCTGGCACTACCCCGTGTTCCTGCAGTTCATCCAGGACTTCCTGCTCAAGATCAACCTGAGCTGGGCCCAGGAGCTGTGCATCTACATGTTCATCTGGATGGCCAAGTTCGGCGCCGCGTACGGCGTGCGCCACGGCACGCACGTCGGGGTCGACGTGCTGGTGCGCGCGGTGTCGCCCGCCAAGGCGCGCTGGCTCACCATCATCGGCCTGAGCGGCGGCGCGCTGTTCACGGTGGTGATCGGCACGATGGGCTCGGTGCTGGTCTGGGACGACGGCCTGCACTACGCGCTGGTGCATGCGCTGGGCCGCCCCGAGGGCGATCTGTCCGAAGGCGCCACGACGCCCGACCTCGAGCTGCCGGTGTGGATCGAGTACCTGGCGATCCCGCTCGCGTCCTACCTGATGTGCTTCCGCTTCCTGCAGGTGCTCGTGAAGTTCGTGAGGACGGGCGAGCTGCCCAAGCACGAAGTGGCGCACGTCGAGGGCCTCGAGGACGTCGACAACTACGCCCCCACGCCCGAAGGGACGATCGTCAAATGAGCGCGCTCATCATCTTCTCGCTGCTCGTGGTGCTGATGCTCACGGGCATGCCGATCTCGATCGCGCTCGGCCTGACGGTCATGAGCTTCTTCTTCTTCCTGAGCGACGTGCCGATGGCCAGCGTCGGCCTGAAGCTGTTCGAAGGGCTGAACAGCTTCCCGATCATGGCGATCCCGTTCTTCATCCTGGCCGGCAACTTCCTCACCAACGGCGGAGCCGCCAAACGGATGATCCACTTCGCCTCGACGATGGTGGGGCACATGTACGGCGGCCTGGGCCTGGCGGCGGTGCTGGCCTGCGCGATGTTCGCGGCGATCTCGGGCTCGTCGGTGGCCACCGTCGTGGCCGTGGGCACCATCATGATGCCGGCCATGCAGGCCGCGGGCTACCCGAAGAAGTTCTCGGCCGGCGTGATCACCACCTCGGGCGCGCTGGGCATCCTGTTCCCGCCGTCGATCAACCTGGTGATCTTCTCGATCGCCACGACGGGCATGAGCGCCACCGGTCCGCACGACGAGCCGGTCGCCACCGCCTCGGTGGGCGACCTGTTCATCGCCGGCGTCGTTCCGGGCCTCGTGCTCGCGCTGCTGCTGGGCATCACCACCTTCTATCGCGCGAAGAAGTTCGACTACCCACGCATGCCGCGCGCGTCGTGGGGCGAGCGCTGGAAGGCGTTCCGCGAGGCGTCGTGGGGCCTGGCGCTGATCGTCATCGTCGTGGGCGGCATCTACTCGGGCATGTTCACGCCGACCGAGGCCGCGGCCATCGCCGCCGTGTACTCGTTCGCGATCTCGGTCTTCGTCTACAAGGACATGAAGATCGTGCAGGTGCCCGCCGTGCTGCGAAACGCGGCCGCGATGAGTTCGATGCTGCTGTACATCATCACGAACGCGGTGCTGTTCTCGTTCCTGCTGACATCCGAGCAGATCCCGCAGGCGATGGCCCTGTGGATGACCCACCAGGGCTTCGGCGTGGTCGTGTTCCTGCTGCTGGTCAACGTCATCCTGCTGGTGGCCGGCAACTTCATGGACCCGTCGGCGATCGTGCTGATCATGGCGCCGATCCTGTACCCGATGGCCGTGAAGCTGGGCGTCAACCCGATCCACATGGGCATCCTGATGGCCGTCAACATGGAGGTGGGCATGTGCCACCCGCCGGTCGGGCTCAACCTCTACGTGGCCTCGGGGATCACGAAGATGGGCATCTCCGAGCTCACGGTGGCGGTCTGGCCCTGGCTGGTGACGATGATCGGCTTCCTGATCCTGACGACGTACTGGCCCACGCTGTCCTTGTGGTTGCCGCATCTGCTGATGCATTAGGGCCTGTTCACACCTGCCCCTGTCGCTACGATCGAGGCCCCGGCGGCGCAGGCGGCCGGGGCCATTTTCCTGGTGCCTGCACTCTTTCTCGAAGGAGACCCGCCATGCGTGCCCTGCTCCGATCGCTGCTGCTCCTGCTGGCCTGCATCGCGTTCGCCGCGCGCGCCGACGACGCCGGGCCGTCGCAGAAGGAATACGTGCCGAAGGCGGGCACCGGGCGCGTCGTCGTCGTGGTCTCGGGGCAGTCCGGCGCCTCCAACTACACGTCCATCTCGCAGGATTTCGCCGACGCCGGCTACTACACGGTGCTGGTCGACGGCAACGACCTCTGGATCAAGGGCGGCGGCGGCAACGCGCTGCTGCAGGGCGTGATCGCGCGCGCGCAGGCCTCGCCGCATGCCGTCGCGGGCAAGGTGGGCGTCGTCTGCTTCTCGCTGGGCGGCGCCGTGGGCCTCACCTACGCGACGCGCCTGCCCGACCAGGTGGCGACGGTCGTCGCGATGTATCCGCTGACCAGCTTCATCAAGGATCCGGTCGACTTCGTCGGCAAGATCAAGGTGCCGGTGCTGATGCTCGCCGGCACCGCCGACACCTACAAGAACTGCTGCGTCATCGAGACCGCGCGCGCGCTGGCGGACGCCGCGAAGGCCAACCCGGACGTCGCGCCGCTGTTCGTGCTGCACGAGTATCCGGGCGCCGACCACGGTTTCAACATGAACACGAGCCACCAGCGCGCGCTGGTGGCCGATTCGCGCGACCGCGCGATCGCGCAGCTGCGGCAATATCTCGTCGATCGCTGAGCGGCTGCCGGCAGGCCGGGCGCGGCTCCCGCTAAGATCGCGCCTTCCGCTTCGCGGCCACCGTGTCCTCATGCGTCCCATTCCATTGCCCCAGCGCGTCGCCGCGCGCGCCGTCCCACGTCTCGTTCCGATCGCCCTCGCCTGCAGCCTGGCGCTGCAGCTGTCGCCGGCACATGCGCAGGACGCGCTGGCCGTCGATACCGACGCTGGCAGCGGCGACGCGCCGCTGCGCACGCTCGACGCCCGCGTGCGCATCGGCGGCGAGCGCCTGCGCCTGCCTGGCGGCGAACGCATGGGCCTCGCGGGCCTGACCGAGCTGCTCAACGTCGGCGGCGAATGGTGGGTGGGGCCGGGCGTCTACGGCGCGGCCACGGGCCATCGCGGCGGCCTGTTCGTGCCGGGCGTCGAGGGCGCGTGGTCGCATCCGTTCAACGACTGGCTGGCCGTGGACACCGGCGTGTTCGCGGGCGGCGGCGGCGGCGCGGCCGCGCCCGTGGGCGGCGGCCTGATGCTGCGCCCGCACGTCGACCTCGTCTTCCACTTGCCCGGTTTCTATACCGGCCCGACCTTCTCCAAGGTCTGGTTCACCAGCGGCCAGATCAATTCGAACCAGTTCGGCTGGATGCTCAACTTCGACTCGTCGTTCCGCTACCGGCCGGTCGGTTTCCACGGCGAGGCCACCGACGGCAGCGCCACGGGCCTGGGCTTCGACCACGTCGACGCGATCGTGACGATGGATCGTCCGCGGAACTCGGTCTCCACCAGCGGCGCCCCGCTGACGCAACACATCGGCCTGGTGGGCCTGCGCGCGGAGCGCAGCGTCGACGGCCCGCTCTGGGCGGGCATCGAGGCCGCCGGCGCCGGCTCGGGCGGCGTCGCCGGCTACGCCGAGGTGCTGGGCACCGCCGGGCTGCGCTTTCCCGTGGTCGGCGACTGGCTCAGCCTGGGCGTGCGCGGGGCCGTCGGGCTCGGCGGCGGCGGTGGCATCGATACCGGCGGCGGCCTGCTGCTGAAGACATCCGCGGGCATGACGCTGAAGCTCACCGACACGCTGGGCATCGGCGCCGAGCTCGGGCTCGTCGACGCGCCCAACGGCCACTACAAGGCCGAGACGGCGGCCGTGTCGCTCAACTGGGCGCTCGACGTGCCGCAGCGCGATCTCGGCGACTGGCTGAATACGCGGCCGGGCGTCCCGACGCGCATGGAGTTCGGCTCCGGCGTCGAGCGCTACCGCGCCGCGCGCAAGGACGGCCACACCGAGGCGCTCGAGGCCGTGGTGCTGCAGGTCAACCGCTTCGTCGCGCCCAACGTCTACCTCACGGGCCAGGCCCACAGCGCCTTCGCCGGCGGCGCGGGCGCCTATTCGGTCGGCCTGTTCGGCGTCGGCGCGCAGTTGCCGGTGGCGCAACGCGTGCGCCTCGGCGCCGAGGCGCTGGGCGGCGCGGCCGGCGGCGGCGGCGTCGACACCCAGGGCGGCGCGGTGCTGCAGGCGCGCGCCTATGCGGACGTCGCGCTGACCGACTCGCTGTCGCTGCGGGTTGCCGCCGGCAAGATCAAGTCCGTGCACGGCGGCCTGGACGCGCCGGTGGTGGACGCGGCGCTCGTGTTCAGCTTCGGCGTCGATCACTCCAAGCACTGAACGCCCGTCGCAGGCGCGGCGTTTGCCGCGCGATCCCGCTGCGCGACCGTCCGCGCAGGAGGACTCGCCATGCCCCGCTCGATCTGGAAAGGCGCGATCGCCTTCGGCCTCGTCCACGTGCCCGTGGCGCTGTACCCGGCCTCGCAGGAAGACGACATCGACTTCGACTGGCTCGACAAGCGCTCGATGGATCCGGTCGGCTACCAGCGCGTGAACAAGCGCACCGGCAAGCCGATCACGAAGGAAAACATCGTCAAGGGCGTCAAGCAGGAGGACGGCAGCTACGTGCTGATGGACGAGGACGAGATCCGCAACGCGTATCCGAAGACGATGCAGACGATCGAGATCGAGGCCTTCGTCAAGGCCTCCGAGATCCCGTTCGTCTACCTCGAGAAACCGTACTACCTCGAGCCCCTCGCCAAGGCCGACAAGGTCTATGCGCTGCTGCGCGAGGCGATGATCGCGGACGGCGTGATCGGCATCGCCCGCGTCGTCATGCACACCAAGGAGCACCTCGCCGCGCTGATGCCCGACGGCCCGATGCTGGTGCTCAACACGCTGCGCTGGGCCTCGGAAGTCCGCAAGTGGGACGAGCTGCGCATCCCCGCCGCGGGCAAGGCGGCCGCGAACCTGAAGGACGGCGAGCTGAAGATGGCCGGGCAGCTGGTCAACGAGCTCACGGTCAAGTGGAAGGCCGACGCGTACCACGACCATTTCGCCGAGGCGATCAACAAGCTGATCAAGGCCAAGGTCGAGGCCGGCAAGACGCACGAGGTCACGCCGATCGAATCGCCGGTCGACAACTCGGCGCCGTCGAACGTCGTCGATCTCACCGCGCTGCTCAAGAACAGCCTTGGCAAGCGCCGCGGCTCGGCCGCGCAAGTGATGGACGCCGAGGCCGCGGCGGCGCCGCGCAAGGCGGCCGCGAAGTCGCCTGCGAAGGTGGCGCACGTCAAGAAGGCGGCCGCAAAAAAGGCGGCACCCCCCACGCGCGCCAAGGCCGCGCCGGCACGCAAGCGCGCCTGACGCCGGCTCGCATGGGCATGCGGAATGCTGCCCTCGTCCCATGACCACTGCCCCTCGCACTTCGACGTCCCGCACGTCGCGCGTGACGCCCGCGCCCGCGCCCGCGCCCGCGAAGCGCGCGCTCGCGAAGCCGGTCGCCGACGACGGCGCGCCGCTCGCCCGCTACGAGGCCAAGCGCGACTTCACGATCACGTCGGAGCCGGGCCCGTTGCGCGTCAAGCCGGGCAAGCAGCTGTCGTTCGTGATCCAGAAGCACGACGCGACGCGGCTGCACTACGACTTCCGCCTCGAGCTCGATGGCGTGCTCGTCTCGTGGGCCATTCCGAAAGGCCCGAGCTTCGACCCGAAGGAGCGGCGCCTGGCGGTGCACGTGGAGGATCACCCGGTCGCCTACGGCAAGTTCGAGGGCACGATCCCGAAGGGCCAGTACGGCGCCGGCACCGTGATCGTCTGGGACAACGGCACCTGGGAGCCGGTGGGTGATCCGCGCGCGGGGCTGAAGGCCGGCAAGCTGGTCTTCCGCCTGCACGGCCGCAAGCTGGCCGGGCTGTGGGAACTCGTCAAGATCGCCAAGCCGGGCGAGCGCCAGGAGCCGTGGCTGCTGTTCAAGAAGCACGACGCGTGGGAGCGTCCGCATGCCGACTACGACGTCGTCAACGCGCTGCCCGACAGCGTGATCGCGCATCCGATGAAGCTGCTGGAGCACGCGCCGGCCGCCGAGGCGGTCGCGGCGATCCGGCGAGCGGGGCACACCGCGGCCGCGGTGCGGAAGGCGACGTCGGCGTTCGATCCGTCTACGCTGGACGGCGCGCGCCAGGCCGCGCTGCCGGAGACGCTGTCGCCGCAGCTCGCCACGCTGGCGAAGTCCGCGCCGACGCATGGCGACTGGCTCTACGAGATCAAGTTCGACGGCTACCGCCTGATGACCCGCATCGCCAAGGGCAAGGCGACGATCGTCACGCGCGGCGGCCACGACTGGACGCACAAGATGCAGCCGCTCGCCGACGAGCTCGCGACGCTGGGCATCGCCAGCGGCTGGCTCGATGGCGAGGCCGTCGTGCTCGACGCCGACGGCCTGCCGCACTTCAACCTGCTGCAGAACGCGCTCGATTCGAAGCGCAGCAGCCAGGCCATCGTCTACTACGTGTTCGACGTGCCCTTCCTCGACGGCTACGACCTGCGCGAGGTGCCGCTGCACGCGCGCCGCGCGCTGCTCAAGCAGGTGATCGAGGCGCATGCGGGCGACCGCGTGCGCTTCAGCGACGACTTCCCCGCCGACGCCGCGCAGGTGCTCGAGACCGCGTGCAACCTGCACCTGGAAGGCGTGATCGCCAAGCGGCGCGACGGCTTCTACACGTCGTCGCGCAGCACCGATTGGCTCAAGCTGAAGTGCCAGGCACGCCAGGAATTCGTCATCGGCGGCTTCAGCGATCGCAGCGACAACGCGAAGGCGGTCGGGGCGCTGATGCTGGGCTACTACGACGACCACGGCGTGCTTCAATACGCGGGCCGCGTCGGCACGGGTTGGAGCTCGGCCGACGCGGTCGAGCTGCGTGCCAGGCTCGCGAAGCTCGTCTCGACGAAGTCGCCGTTTCCGCCCGGCACGACGCGCTCGACGCGCTGGATGACCAGGCCCGCGGCCGAGGATCACTGGGTCAAGCCGCAGCTCGTCGCCGAGATCGGCTTCGCCGAGTGGACGCCGGACGGCAGCGTGCGCCACGCGTCGTACCAGGGCTTGCGCGAGGACAAGGATGCGAAGTCCGTCGGGCGCGAAAAGGCGAAGGCGCCACCGACATCGGAGAGGGCCGTGACCGCGAAGAAGAAGACGCTCGTCGAAGCCATGTCCAGCCCCGCGCCGGCCGCAAGGAAGTCCGGTGTCGCCGAAGTCGAAGGCGTGCGCATCACCCACCCCGAGCGCGTGATCGACGCCTCGACCGGCCACACCAAGCTCGACCTCGCGCGCTACTACGGGAGCATCGCGGAGTTCATGCTGCCGCACCTGAAGTCGCGGCCGGCGTCGCTGGTGCGCGCGCCCGAGGGCGTCGGCGGCGAGCTGTTCTTCCAGAAGCACGCCGACGTGCGCACGATGCCCGGCATGAAGGAGCTGCCCGGCCTGTGGGAAGGCCACGGCCCGCTGCTGGAGGTGCCGAGCGCGAAGGCGTTGATCGCAGCCGCGCAGATGAACGTGATCGAGTTCCACACATGGAATTCGGTCAAGCAAAAGGTCGACAAGCCCGATCGCATGATCTTCGACCTCGACCCGGGCGAGGGCGTCACGTTCGCCACCGTGCGCGAGGGCGCCGAGCTGATGCGCGCGCTGCTGACCGAGCTGGGCCTGCAGTGCTGGCTCAAGACCAGCGGCGGCAAGGGCCTGCACGTGGTGGTGCCGATGTCGGCGCGGCTGGACTACGACACGGTCAAGGCGTTCTCGCAGCGCATCGTCCAGCACATGGCCCGGACGATCCCGCAGCGCTTCGTTGCCAAGAGCGGGCCGGCGAAGCGCGTGGGCAAGATCTTCGTCGACTACCTGCGCAACGGCTTCAACGCGACGACCGCGGCCGCGTTCTCGGCGCGCGCGCGGCCCGGGCTGGGCGTGTCGATGCCGATCGCGTGGGACGAGCTGCCCGAGATGAAGAGCGGCGCCCACTGGACGATCTCGGATGCGCGCGACCGGATGTCATTCCAGAAGGTCGACCCGTGGGCCGACTACTGGGGCTGCAAGCAGACGATGACGGCCGCGATGAAGGCGCTGCAGTCGGCGGAGTAGGCGGGCGAGCGGCGTCGCCCGGGACACGTCAGAACGGAATGTCGTCGTCCATGTCGTCGAAGCCCGTCGACGCCTTCGGCGCCGGACGCGGCGAAGCCGTCGGCGCGGGGCGGGCCGCCGGGCGGGCGGGACGCTCGTCGCGGTCACCGCCGTC
>Ga0302311_10001592_pt1 | contig 26623 bp, 21 predicted proteins | sample III_Palsa_N1_3_FD_200449 | JGI IMG/M metagenome (GOLD analysis project Ga0302311, IMG submission 200449) | Peat permafrost microbial communities from Stordalen Mire near Abisko, Sweden - III_Palsa_N1_3 | ecosystem: Environmental > Terrestrial > Soil > Palsa > Peat permafrost | place: Sweden... | reverse complement strand
TCGCCCACTGGCTCCACCAGGCTTTGGCGGCAGCGTTGGCCGTCTGTCTGCGGGGATCGGGTTGGTAATTGGCGGAGGACGCTCGCGCACTCTTCGCCCGGGGCTCGGTGCTGGAGGCCTGGTGGCCTTCAGCCGGGGCTACGTCTTCAGATTCGGTTTCAGGTTCTGGTTCTGGTTCTGGCGGGGTCGATTGCGTTGCCTGGAAGTCGCCCGATATCGATGTTGGCGTGGGATTGGTCGCGCGGTGCGCTTCGCGATTGGCTTGCATCAGGGCGTCGGGGATCTCCGCCGCCGTTGCAAAGAAGCGGAAGTCGCGCGGGAAATAGATGTAAGTGTGCCCATTCGCGCAGCGGATCGCTCCCGGCTTGGCAAATGTGCTTTCAAGTTCAAACTGCTGGTGGCAGGGGGCGCCGAAGGCGATCGACTCAGAACATTTGCGGCACAGTACTCCCCAATAGATGATCTCTTTGCCCATAAAGCGACTCCTTTGCCGGCGAAAATTCGGCGATATAACTCGATGGGCGGAAAATATTCTGCTCAACGTTGCAAACCTGAAACAGCGTGTGCAGGGAGACGTTGATCCGTCGTCCGCTGCACACGCTTGAAGTGAAGATGGCCCCGACTACGCTGACTTGAGTTGCACGCCAGAGGCCAATGGCCAAGCTGTTGACTATGCTGGTTCACGCGCGCCTGCGAGGCTGCAAAGCCTTCCCGCAGCGGGAACGGATCACTCAGAAAATAGGTAAGGAGTACCGACGCCGTCCGGGTGGCGGAAAAGGTTCGGAGTTTTCCTTGCGGAAGGATTGACTTAGCCGTCTCGCGCGTTCAGTTTTCGGTTGGCGTCTCTTCGATGTGGTCCAGCACCAGCACCTGCATGGGGCGCTTCTGCTGCTCGAACTTGAGGCCCAGCTCGCGCGAGAACGCGTCGAGCAGCGAGATGGCGCCGCTGGGGTCGGAGACGGCGTCGGCCTGGGAAGCTGCTCGGGCGGCGGCGCTGGCCCCCAACGCCGCGGCGCGCATGTCCTTGGTGTAGCTCAACTGCAGGTCGTAGCGGCCGGTGAGGCCGGTCTGGCCCGCCACTGGAGTCTTGAAGTCGTCGCTGAGTACGGTGTGAAGGCGGTCGGCGAACTCCGCCATGCTGACGTTGCGGCAGGTGATCAAGCCGGTGAGGACGGGATTGGCGATCCTCGGATCTTTGCCGTCGAGCGGAGGGCCGATGCAGGTTGGCCGCATCGCGGTGTCCGCGGCCGGCTTCAGCTTCGGCGAGGCGGCCACCATCACCCAGCTATCGACGGGCCGCGTGTCGGGGTGCATCTTCAGCTTGAAGCGGTCGGCCAGCAGAGAGCGAAACATGGTTTTCAGATCGTCGATGTCTACCTGGGAGTTCTTTGATGTGGGGTCGGCCGGAGCCTTGGCGGTGATGTCCCAGCGCGTGGACAGGAACCAGGTTGGAGTGTCGACCAGCATCGCCTCGTTTACGTCGTAGGAGTACATGATGAGGAACTGCATGGTCGCGCCGCGAAATATCGCCTCATGCCCGTTGACCTCATTGACGGTGTGCTTGGTCTTGGGCGGTGCGGGATTGATGACCGCAACTTCGAACTGCAGATCCGCCGGCGGCAGCAGGCGCGCCACGTCCGGGGGATTGGGTGCGGGCTTCCGCTCCACGCTGTCGACCACGACTACTCGCTGCGGCGTCTTCGCGGGTTCGAGCTTGAGCCCGAGCTGATTCCTGACCGCATCCAGCACCGTGGCGGCCTTCAGATCCGGCGACCAGGTCATGCGAATCTCAATATCCCACGTCCCCTTGAGTCCGGTGGAGTCGACTACGGGGCCGCCCAGCATGCGGCCGAAGAAGTCGTGCAGGGTCTCGGCAAACTTCTGCAGGGTGACGCTTTTGCAAAACAGCATCACCTCGGGCGGAGGCGATCCCGGACCTGTCTGCACCGGCCCCGCCGAGGTCGTGCGTAGACCGCACTCACTACCGTCTTCGGGGGCCAGATTTGCGGAGTCCGGCTTCGCTGCGCTCGGTTCTACTGGGTCCGCCGGCTTCAACCGGGGCGCGGCCTTGCCCAGCGAGAGCACATACGCCGGCATCACCCGCTTCTCCGTGTGCACTGCGAGTTTGAAGCGGTCGACCAGCAGCGTCTGCAGCATCTGCGCGGCCTTCTCCCGCGAGGTGCCCAGCGCGGTGCGCGCGTTCACATCGAAGTGGTCTGACTCCAGCCACAGAGGCCCGCCCAGGATGTGGTCGCTGTCGACGCCGTAGCCATCGGCGATCAGGTCCAGCATGGTGGCGTAGTGCTGGAGGTAGCGGTCGCCCACCAGCTCGCCACCGTTCCCGCCGCCGTAGCGGCGAAAGCTGGCGTGGAGATCGGCCACGTCGAAGGCAGGCGCGGGGGCAGCAGCGGCGGGCGCGGGATGCGGGGTCTGCGCAGGTAGCCCGGCGCTCAATACAATCACAATCGCAGCCGCCATAATTGCAGCCGCCACAATCTTAGCCGCAGAAACGGGGGGCACACGTCCTGGCACGGGGTCGCCTTTCTTCAGCATCAGCACCTGATTTTGAGCCCCTGATTTTGCGGCTTCTTCCGACGCCGAGATTATAGATCCGGCCGAAGGATTGAGCTTCGGGCTACGCACGCAGCATCCACGCGCACTGCCCTGCTGGCAACGGAGTTTCACCCCCTCCGTCGTCGACTGCAGCAAGCCGGATGCCCCCGGCGCAGCCATCTAGCAGCCCAGTTCAGTTGTCCTGACTCGCCTCAAATACCTCAGTCCGGCAGGTGCAGCAGTAGCCGCGCGCCGTTCCATCGCTATGCACCGCGGCCTGCGGGATGTCGATCATCCGCCCGCAGTGGGGGCAATTTGCGTGGAGTTCATGAATGAGGTGGGGAAATGAGGCTGAGGAGTGGGCTGCGGTTTCCGTGTGCAAGGCTGCACCTCCAGAAATGCTGTTGTGCGGTTTATACGCCCGGGCCTTGGCGAGCGTCAATGTGGGGGATGTGTCAATGTTCCGCCGCGAGGGCGTTGTACGTTCTCCGTTGTACGTTGTACGTTCGACGGACAGGGGTCTTTGCCTTACACGGACAACGTAGCACGTATAAAAGGCGGCGCGGCGGTACGGGCTTTTGAATGCACGGGGTTTAAACCCCGGTTGATTTGAGGCGACGGTACCGCGCGCTAAAGCGCGCTGCTACTCCCAAAAGCTCGCGGTACGGGATTTTGAATGCCCGGGGTTTAAACCCCGGTTGATTTGAGGCGACGGTACCGCGCGCTAAAGCGCGCTGCTACTCCCAAAAGCTCGCGGTACGGGGTTTTGAATGCCCGGGGTTTAAACCCCGGCTGTTTTGAGGCGAGGTTACCGCGCGCTAAAGCGCGCTGCTACTCCCAAAAGCTCGCGGTACGGGATTTTGAATGCCCGGGGTTTAAGCCCCGGTTGATTTGAGGCGACGGTACCGCGCGCTAAAGCGCGCTGCTACTCCCAAAGGCGCGCGGCACGGGCTCTTGAATGCCCGGGGTTCAAACCCCGGTTGATTTGAGGCAACGGTACCGCGCGCTAAAGCGCGCTGCTACTCCCAAAAGCTCGCGGTACGGGCTTTTGAATGCCCGGGGGTTAAACCCAGGGCATTCATTCGAACAACCGCGCCGCCTTTTTCTTCAGCCCGCGGTAAGTCCGCCGAAGAACTTGAGGGGCCTTAGCCCAGGTTGGAATCGAATCAGAGAAACCACTCTGGTGCCGAATCGACTTCATCGGGGCGCGCGGCCGATGAGAACGCGTATGCGGGCTCTTCGTCCACGAGTCCCGCAACCACGGGATTTTGGTGAATATAGGTGACACACGCCCGGTATGCCTGCCGGTCAGGAACCCGCTTGTCGAAGTGCCCACGCTCCCACACCTCGCACTTGCTCTTAAGGCGGAACGAAAATCCACCCTTCATTAACTGGATCGTCTTTTCCAGCGATACCTCGACACGGCTTCCGGCGGTTTTCGCGACTCCGCCGATGAGGGCGCGCACCCGTTCGACCTGCAGACGCACGAGGACTCGCAGGTCTTCGTGGGCGCATGCGCGACGGGCTGCAGTACCGGCTCGACCACGGTGATGGTGACGCCCACCGCGGCTGGGGGCACGCAGGGCGACGGCCGCTTCCTGATCGACACGAACCCGGCGAAGAGCATCACCAGCGCCTCCACCGGCGGTGCGCTGGCCGGGGGCAGTGGAGACGCCGTGGGGCCGCACGCATCGGCGCAGTTCAGCGGTACGAGCTTCCCGGTCAGCGTCTTTCTCAGCCTGGGCCAGGCGGTTCCGTCGCAGGCGAATAATCTTGCGCCTGGAATGGTTACATTCTCGATCGCGGCGGCGGGCATGCCGGCGGGCTATGCGGCCAACACGGCGGCCATCGGCAATTCGAGCGGCCTCGCCTGCGTGGTCGACCAGACGGTCGGCTACGATCCGGATAACTACGAGATGGCGCCGTACACGGTGATCGACGCGACTCATCTGCAGATGACATTCAATAAGCCGCATCAACTGCTGGCATCGCTGGCGTTCGGCGGGCTGTGCGGGTACGGCCTGGAGCAGACGGTGGACACGGCCGGCGGCATCCGCCAGCTGTTTCCGGTGCTGGGGGCAACTTCGCCGACCAGCCTGTACTACGCGGGCGGGTCGACGCCGGTGGTCGGCGTGATGGGCCGGACCTCGGGCTTCCTGAACGTCAGCGCTGCGATCGCCTCGGCCACACGCGCGGCCGGCCAAGTTACGGTTACCACCACGGGCAATCTCCTGGCCGATGTCAACGGACTCAGCGTCGCCATCGCGGGAGTTGCCGACTCGAGCTACAACGGAAATTATGTTGTAACCACAACCGGCATCAATTCGTTCACCTACGCGCAGGCTGGCGGCAACAGCTCCAGCGCGGGGGGAACCGCCTCTGCCCTGACCGGCGGCTTTGCTTTCTATCCCATGGCCGAGACCCTGAGCGTCTTCGATGCGGCCACCAACAGCATCGACGGGCAGTTTACGCTGGCGCCGAACAGCGTTGCCTGGGCGGCGGGCGATTCCGTCGAAGAGCCGCACTTCTACCAGGAATACATCACCGCGGATGTGGAGGCGCTTGGCCAATCGGTGCCGCGGCCTTCCGTGGTTACGCGTGGCGGGCTGCAGTATCAGCAGAACAACGGCCCGGGCCTGGTGGGCTGGTCGATTGCGAACGCCGCGCCCACGTCGAACTACATCGGCTACGGCGGCACGCACACCTTTCCGGATGGCGCGTACGAGGCCACCGGCGTCTGGCGCCGCACCATGAATCTGGTGGCGGGCGAGCAGGCTGCCTTCGCGATCCACTGCAACCTGCACGGCTGCGGGAGCTGGAACTCGGGCTACAACGTCTTCGAGCTGGACTCGAGCGCCGGCGTCGACAGTATGGGCTACGCGCCCGCCTCCAGCATGCTGACCGTGATCCTGCGCGGAACGCCCTACAGCTTTACGCCGCAAGCGTTCACGGCGGGCACGATCAACGTCGGCACGTTGAACGCGGCGACCATCAACGGCGTCAGCGTTGGCGGCCCGCACGTCACCACGGTCACGCTGGAGCATGCGTTCCCGGGCGCGGGCAGCTTCAATTTCACGCACAACCTGGGCAGCCAGTATCCCCTGATGACGTGCTACGTCAACAGCGGCTCGCCCGCCTACGCGGCCAGCAACGTCGATGTGAATAACATCGCCATCACCGTGACCGCGGCCTCGGATATCACCTGCACGTTTGGAATATAGGAGCTTCGTATGTCTGAGATCTATTCACCAGGTTCAATCGCGGGCCCGCCGGCAACTTTTCTGGGACCGTACAACGCGGGGATGTCCTACTCGGTGGGCCAGGCGGTCAGCAGCGGTGGTTCGAGCTATGTCTCGCTGGTCTCGGCGAACATGGGCAACAGCCCCGCATCCTCGGCGGCGTGCTGGGGTCTGCTGGCTGCGGCCGGGGCGGCGGCCGCGCTGAACACGACCCTGACCTTCGCAGCGGCGGGATCGCAGATTGTGGCGCATGGTCTTAACACGCCGGCGCCAATCGTCCAGGCGAGCGTGGCCAGCGGCGCGACGCGTTGGTCGGGAGCGGCAATCGACGCCAACCACTACCAGATCGTCGCGTGTGGTGCGATGGTCGCGACGTTCGCTTTTCTCGGCGGGATCGCGTCGACACCAACCGCAACCGTGGCCACGGTAAATCTGACAAGCGGCCTGACCAACTATTGGGCGATGAACGAAGGCAGCGGCTCCAGCTTTATTGACGCGGTTGCCGCCGACAATTTCAGTACGGTGGGCGTCACCTGGACGGGTTCGGAAGCAAGCTTCAGCGGCTCAAGTTCGGGTGCACACTGCCCAACTCAGCCGGTGCCTCTTGACGGCGCGGCATTGCCCTTCACCATCTCGACGTGGGTCAACATCGCCTCGACCTCTGGCGCATATCTGCTCAGTAATACGAATGAAAGTGACGATGGGTGGCAGTTCCTCCTGTTCTCTGGTGGCGCGTTGCACGTAATCCTTGTCCAGGGTGGGTCGTTGGTCACGCATGTTTCCGGCCTTGCGGCTTCCTTCGTCACCGGCATCCGTCAGAACTTGATTCTCACCTACGACGGTAGCGGAACTGCGGCAGGCCTGAAGCTCTACGTCAATGGTGTTGCACAATCGATGACGATTGAGACGGACAGCCTGGGTGGCGCGACAGTAGTACCTTTGGCCGGCAATCCGCTGACGATTATGGCGGAGCCGAACGGTTCGGAAGGCTTCGAAAACAACGTGGCCGGAACGATGGATCATCTGCGCATCTACAACCGCGTGCTCGCTACCGGCGAGATCGCAGCCATTCAGACGGGGAGCAACTAATGCAAACGTATCCGATTCAGACTGGCCCATCGGCCCCGTCCACCACGTTTCTGCTCGCCTCGCAGTTGGGCCTCGCGCTCAACTGCGACCTCGCCACCGGCCTGGACAAGACGACCGGAGCGGTGCCCGTCGACGACGGGCCTGCGATTGAGGCCGCGCTGGCCGGCGCCACCGTCCACAATCCGCTGTGCCTGCTGATGGACGGCGGTTCCTATGTCTCCGGTCTGCGCCTTCCGGTTGGCGGGCACTGGAGCATCTGGGGATATGGGCGCGACACCGGCTTCTTCATCGCTTCCGGGGCCAACTCCAACGGCATCCAGAATGGGTCGGCGCTGCCTATAGCGGCCAACGCAGCAGCCCCAGCCCGCGGGACCAACGGCAACGTGTCGATCCGCGACATCACTCTCAACTGCAACTGCAATGTGACCACGCCCGGGAATTCATCGGGCGGCGGGGACAGCCGGGCATCGGGTGCGGGGGCGAACCAGGGCTACTGGCTCTTAGGCATCTACCTGGTGGGTTTGAACGGCATCGAGATCCGGAACGTGTACCTGACGCACTCGCCGTCTTTCAACATTGTTTTTGAAAATTGTGGCGACTGGAATGTGGATGGCTGCCACATCGAAGGCCAGTCGGGAAACACGGATGGAGTCCACATCAACGGGCCTTCCGACAAAGGACGCATACGCGGCTGCTACTTCGCATGTGGTGACGACCCAATCGCGCTCAACGCGTGGGAAGGGTATGGCGGACTGATCACGCAAATCTCCATCGACGACTGCGTCTCCTACTCGCAGACGCTGGGCCGGATGTATACCACCAGCAACGCGCCGCCAGCGGGAGCCGCACAGGCGCTGGTGGATGGCGTCACCTTCTCGAACTGCCAGTTCACCGCATGGGCCGACAATGGGCTCTATCTCGGACTTGGCTCGGGCTCGGTAGGAGTGGTGGCGGACACGATCACCAATGTGACCTTCCTCAACTGCAAATTTACGAGCACCGCAGCGGTTCAGATCTCCGAAGCCGTGGGGACGCTTGCCTTCATTGGCTGCGATTTCATCGGCACGACGGATGCTTGCCTGATTGCGGCTGGCACGGCGGGGAATGCTACGGTCTCGAAGCTCGACATCACCAATTGCCGGCTGCTGCGGAACTCGGCCGGAACGACCTCGCTGCTCGGCGCGTTATCGAACCTCACTTTCAAGCGAGTCACGATTACCGGCCTCGCGGTAGTGGATGTGTACGGGTACAGCGGTTTGCCAATTGCCGGACTGCTGTCCTTAGGGGCTGGAGCGACGATTACCGGTTTGCATATCAGCGACCTGGACGCGAGCAACATCACAGCGTTGATCGCGAGCGGGAGCAGCCCAGCCGTGGTGTCTGGCGGCGGCGTGCTGCAAACCGGATGGGCGATCGCCGACAGCATCATGGCGAAGTGGACGCCTTACGTTTCGGCAACGTCGGGCGTGCCGAGCTACAGGAATGGGGCTGGCGCGGTGGTGGCGCTCTAGCAACATTCTTGCGGGTGTACAGGAGCGGCTTTGCGCTGATGCCGGTTTTCTCTCAGGGAAAACGGCACTGCGCGAAATTTCGCTTCACAGCAACAGGAGATTGGTTTCAAAAAAACGGAACGGAAATGGTGGGTGGGGCATGGAGAAGGATGGGTACAAGCTGGAGGAGTTGCTGGACTTTGGGGAGAAGTTCGACTTGCCGCGCGGCGGGTCGGAGAGCGAGGTGCTCTCGACCTGGCTGGCTGCGGATATGCTGCGCATCCGGGACCGCTCGGGGGGCGAGAGCGAGCTGATTGCGAACCCGGTTCAGGCGGAGTTCGCGCGCAGGCGCGGGCTGCAGAACATCGTGGTGAAGGCGCGGCAGATGGGCCTGACAACGTGGATCGCCAGCCGCTTTTTTCTGAAGACGATCACCCGGCGCGGTGTGCTGACGGTGCAGGTGGCACACACGCGAAATGCGGCGGAGTCGATCTTCCGCATCGTGCAGCGCTTCTGGGAGTGTCTGCCGGAAAAGATGCGCAAGGGGCCGCTGAAGCGCAGCCGCGCCAACGTGGGGCAGATGGTATTCCCGGAACTGGACTCGGAGTTTCGGGTGTTGACCGCGTCGGACGAGAATGCGGGTCGCGGACTGACGGTGCAGAACATGCACCTCAGCGAGGTGTCGCGCTGGCCTGGCGAAGCGGCGGCAACGCTGGCAGGGATGCGCGCCGCGCTGATTCCAGGCGGCGAGCTGGTGCTGGAGAGTACGCCCTTTGGCGCGTATGGATGTTTCTACGAAGAATGGCAGCAGGCAGAGGGGAACGGTGTGGTGAAACATTTCTTTCCGTGGTGGCTGGAATCGGCATATGTATCGGCGGCAGTTACAGATTTTACCGAGGAGGAGAAGGCGCTGATGGTTGCGCACGGCCTCGACCCGAAGCAGATCGGGTTTCGCCGCGGGCTGGAGGCGAGCTTTCACGGCATGCGTATCCAGGAGTACGCCGAGGAGCCGGAGGCGTGCTTTCGCTCCACCGGTGAGTGCTGCTTCGATATGGATGCGCTGGAAGAGCGCGTGAAGACGGTGGACGCTGCGGTGACGATTCGGCGCAGCGGCAAGCTGCAGATCTTTCTGCCGGCGCAGGCGGGCAAGGATTACATTGTTGCGCTGGATCCGGCGGGCGGCGGATCGGAGGGCGACTACGCCGCGGTGCAGGTGATCGATGTGGAGAGCGGCATGCAGTGCGCCGAGCTGCAGCAACGCCTGCGGCCGCGCGAGCTGGCGCGGGCGGCGGCGGAACTGGCGCGCGAGTACAGCACTCCCGGACAGCCGGCGCTGTTGGTGGTGGAACGCAACAACCACGGCTGCGGCGTGCTGGCGCATCTGGAAAAAGCGGAGCCGTACGACAACGTCTACGCCAGCAAGGGCGTGCCCGGCTGGCTAACCACGTCCGCGACGAAGCCGATGATTGTGAGCGACCTGGGCGCGCTGCTGGTAGAGATGCCCGGGCTGTTCCGCAGCAAGCGCCTGCTGGAAGAGTGCCGCACCTTCGTTACCTACGCGAACTGCCGCACCGGCGCAGCCAGTGGCGCGCACGACGACTGCGTGATGGCCTTCGCTATTGCCCAGGCCGTGCGCAAGGAGGTGTTGGGGCGGGGCGGACGGCGCAAGGCGTGACGCGTTCTCCGTTGACCGTTGACCGTTGTTCGTGAAAGGCGGCGGCCAAAAACGGGAACGGTCAACCTGGTTGTATGGTTGGAGCGGAGAGTCTTCTTGGCGGTGCTTGCGGTACAGGCGATTCGGCGGATGCGGGGCGGCGCACAGAGCCAGTTGATGCTGGGCACCGACTCGAACCTGTGGGTGGTGAAGTTCCAGAACAATCCGCAGCATCTGCGCGTGCTGCCGAACGAGCTGATCGCGACCCGTCTGGCCGAGGCCGCAGGGCTGACTGTCCCGGTGACGGACGTGGTGGAGGTGTCCGCGTGGCTGATCGCCAATACGCCCGGCATGCATGTGGAGCCGGCGCGCGGACAGCCGGAGCGCTACACGCCGGGCCTGCAGTTCGGCAGCCGCTTTATCGGTGGCCTGATGCCGGGCCAGGTGGTGGACTACCTGCCCGAACCGCAGCTGGACGACGTGCGCAACCTGGGCGAGTTTGCCGGCATGCTGGCGCTGGACAAGTGGACGGGCAACTGCAACGGGCGCCAGGCGGTCTTCGATCGCAGGCCGCGCGAGCGCAGGTACCGGGCCACTTTTATTGACCAGGGCTTCTGCTTCAACGCGGGCGAGTGGACGTTTCCGGACACTCCGCTGCGCGGCGTCTACGCACGCAACCGGGTGTACGCGCGCGTGACCGGCTGGCCCAGCTTTGAGCCGTGGCTCAGCCGCATCGAGGAGATGGAGGGCGACACGCTGTGGGACATCGCGGACATGGTGCCGCCGGAGTGGTACGGCGGCGACATGACGACGATCGAGCGGCTGCTGGAGCAGTTGCTGCGCCGTCGCAGCCGCGTGCGCGAACTGATCGCGTCGTTCAGGGATTCGAATCGGGAGCCGTTCCCGATGTGGGAGAAGAAGGCGAGCGTTGTGGTGCCGCGACAGTTTGTGAATTAGGTTCAAGGCTAGAGGTACTAGGGTAGAAACGAGGTTCAGGATGGGATGGAGCATGCCGAGCTCGCCGATGAAGAGGGTGGATGGAATGTGAATTGCAACTTGGCAAGCTGTTAGTTCGAAACTAGACCCGAGGACCTGGAACCTTGAACCTGGAACCTGGAACCTCGAACCTGGAACCTCGAACCTGGAACCTCGAACCTCGAACCTCGAACCTCGAACCTTGAACCTGGAACCTGGAACCTCGAACCTCGAACCTGGAACCTGGAACCTGGAACCTGGAACCTGAAACCTGGAAAGAAAGGAGCACCGTTGGCCGACCGCATCCCTTGCGAATTCTTCCTCATCCGCTACGTGCCGGATGTGGTGAAGGGCGAGTTCACCAACATCGGCGTGCTGCTGCGCGAGGCTGGGACGCCCGCGGGCGCTGCCGGGGGACCAGTGCAGCTGCGCTTTACTCGCGACTGGGCGCGCGTGCGCTGCATGGACGCGGATGCGGACATCGGCATGCTGGAGGCGCTGGAGAGCGAGATCGAGCTGCGGCTGCGGCAGAGTGCCACGGATCTGAAGCCGGTGCTGGCCACCATCGAAGATTCGTTCTCGAACTCGATCCAGATGACCGAGCCGCGCGCGTGCCTGGCGGAGAACGTCGCAGTCGAGCTCGACCTGCTGATGAAGATGTACGTGGAGCCGCTGCGGGTGAAGGAAGCCCGGCAGCGCACCGGACGCGCCGCCATCGCCGCCGCCATGCGCTCGCAGTTCGAGCGCGCGGGCGTGTGGGCGCTGATGCGCAAGAAAATTGCCGCATCTATATATACGCAGGCCGGCGACCCCATGAAGATCGACTGCGGCTACAGGCCGAACGGCGTGATTAAGATGTTTCACGCGGTGTCGCTCGAGGCCGATGTCGAAGCGGCGAAGGTGCTGGCGTGGTCCGCGCCGCGGTTGCACGAAGGCGTCGCAAGGGTAGAAGGCGCGAAGCTCGAACTGACCGCCGTGGTCGAGCCGCTGCGTTCTGTTTCGGAGGAAGATGAGGGTTCCCAGCGCTACCGCTTCGGCGTGGAGACGATGGAGAGCCAGCAGATCCGCGTGGTGACGATGAACGACCTCGCCCGCGCCGCGGAGACTGCCCGCATCGAATTGCGAGTTTGAGCGGAAGACTTGACACCGATTGCACCGATCGAAGACGACCACGGATGACACGGATAAGAACGGATAAAACGTTTTCTTGTTCTTGTACCCCTTTGTAGTTTTGACTTTGTCGTTTTGATCCGCGTTCCTCCGTGCAATCCGTGGTCGGTCATCGGTGTTAAGGTTTTGACTTTGTTTTTTTGGAAGGCACAGCGAATTGGCTGTGTCATTTTTTTTGCGATCAACCTTGGAAAGGGGTGATGACGTGGGTCTTCGAACGAGAGTGAAGGATGCATGGAGCAAGCTGGCGGGCGTGGAGCGGGTGAGCGCGGCCGCGGGAGATGCGAAGGGCGAGCGCAAGACGGCGATGCTGCCTTCGATTCTGAGCCCGTACTCGCCGGGCCGCGCGGGCCAGAACACAACGCCCAGGCCGACTGCGGCGAACCTGCGCAAGTTTGCCGAGACGCCGGTGGCGCGCCGCGCCATCAACGTGGTGAAGGACAAGATCGCGAGCATGGACTGGAAGATCAAGCTGCGCCGCGGCTACTCGGACATTGCCGTGCCCGACGCGGCTGCACGGATGCAGCTGCTGCGCCGTTGCCTGGAGGAGCCGAACGCGAGCGACAGCTTCCGCACGGTGATGGAGCAGGCGCTCGAAGACCTGCTGGTCGGCGGCTTTGGCGCGATCGAGATGGAAGCGACCGGCGACGTCGAGCGGCCGTTCCACCTGTGGGCCGTCGACGGCGCGACCATCGAGATCGACGTCAACTGGGACGGCGATCCCGCGAAGCCGCACTACGCGCAGTCGCGCAGCGCATTCGGCACCACCCCCGCCACGCGGAAGCCGATCCCCCTGCTCGACGATGAGCTGATGTACATCCGCCTGAACCCGCGCACGCACACGCCATTCGGTCTGGGCCGGCTGGAGGTCGCGTTCGAAACGGTCAACCAGTTTCTCTCCGCCAATCGCTATGCGGGCCGGCTCGCGTCGAACTCCGTGGTGCAATATGCGCTGTGGCTGAACGAAGCCACGCCGGAGCAGCACGACCGCCTGATCCGCTGGTGGCAGGACGAGATCGAGGGCACGGGCCGCGTGCCGCTGCTGAGCTGCGAGCAGAAGCCCGAAGTGCTGCGCTTCGCCGGCGGCACCGACGCCGATCTGCGCATCCAGTGGCAGGAGTTCCTGCTGCGGATGATCGCGAATGCGTTTGAGCTGCCGCCGATGCTGCTGGGGCTGCAGGCCGACGTCAACCGTTCGACCGCCGGAGAGATGGCCGACGAAGCGTTTCAATCCGCGATTGTGCCCGTCGCGCGGCTGCTTGCCGAACACATCACGCGCGATCTGTTTGCGAAAAGACTGGGCTGGCGCGAGTTCGAGTTCAGCTTCAACGACCTGGAGACCCGCGACCAGATGGAAGAGGTGCAGATCCAGACCGAGCTGCTGAAGGCGGGCGTGCTCACCGTTGACGAGGTGCGCGAGCTGCGAGGTTTAGCACCGATAGCCTCGCGCAACGGAACGGCGGTGGCCTCGTGATCCTGACCATCGACAATCTCGACGGCAAGGGCGCGGTGGACTACTCGGCTGCGCTGGCGGAGGATGGCCCGCTCAGGATCGAGCGGACGCTGAACGCGCCTTCGCGCTGCTCGGGCTCGCTCGACGTGGGTTCGGCGGCGAATCCCGGCGCTTCATCCACGCTGCCGGTGCCGGCGCGCCGAGCGCGTGTCGCGGTCTCTTCGCAGAGCGGGGCCGTGCTCTTCACCGGATATATTGCAACCGAACCGGTTGCAGACTATGCGGGCGTGGGGCTCGCGGGGCCGGTATACCGTGTCGCCTTCAGCGCGGTGAGCGATGAGTGGCTGCTGGACAAGCAGACGCTGACACTTACCGGCGATGGCTTCGCGGTCGCGGGCGGCACGCTGCTGGCCGCGCTGGCGAACCGCACGGCGAGTGGCCTGTTGACCACATCCGGCATCGTCAACGACAAGGCGGTGGGCGTGTTTACGCCCGAGCCGGCCAAGCCCTGGTCGACCAACGCGGGGGGAATTGCGGCCGCTGCCTACGCCTCCTACCGGGCGCTCGCTGGCGCGCTTAGTCTGCAGACCGTGGGCTCGGTGACCCATGCGCTCGACTTCGATTCCGGGCAGGGCGACGGGGCGCTGCAGGTGGGTGCGCTGAAGACGTCGGTGCTGAAGGAGCTCGCCAACGACGTAACGCTCAGCGGCCAGATTGAGCCGTCGGCATTTGTGACTGAAATGTTTCAGGGCGACGGAACCACGACTACCTTCACGTTGTCCGACGCGCCATTTCGCGCCAGCAAGCCTGCGCTGCTCTCAGACAGCTTCAATCTGGCGGCGCTGAATACGCAGATATGGGACGTCGCCGACCCCGGCTCGCACTTTTCTCTCGGCGGAGGCGGGCTGACGATGAGTGGCGGTAACGGCGTTGACGGCCAGACCACGCTCGCGGCGATCGACCAGGTGGAGCTGGGGGGATCACTGGTGATCGAGGCGGGAAATGTGCAGCTTGCCGCGCCGAGTGACGGCGTGCTGTGCGGACTGTACTCCGGCCCGGTCGCGCGCGCCAACTGCTTTGCCGGCTACAACGTTCGCCAGAGCGGCGGCGCAACTATCGTGACGCCCTACGTCAACGGAGCGGAGGTCGGGAGCAGTTACACCTTGCTCGCCGGTCACGCATACACGCTACGCATCCGGCTCCACGCTGCGGAGATGCAGCGCGTGCTGCAGACGTATTACGCGCGTGTGGCCGGCGCGGTTGAATCGTTCGGCGGCGGACTCGTCCCATCGCCCATGGCACTGGTCTTCGACCTGATCGACCTGGGCAACGCTTCCTCGACGCCGGCCACGGTGCTCTACGATTCTGCTGCGGTAGGTGCAGTCGCGAACTCGCCCGCGACGTGCACCTTCGCGGCGGTCGATAGCCTGGCGCTCACCGGCTCGGTGGGCTTCTGCTCCATCACGCAGGCCGGTTCGGCGTGGGTGGTCAGCACGCTGCCCGGCGGCGTCAAACAGACGCGCCTGATCGGGATCGCCGGTGAAGGCGCGGACTGCCGCGTCTCTGCCACCGGAGTGGTTACATTCTTCGCCGGGCGCGTCCCGGTGCCGGGAGAGATTGTAACCGGGTTGTATCGCACCCGCGATCGCGCTGTCGCGCGCATCGAGAATGCCGCCAGCATCGCGGCCGAGGCTGCGGGAGGGTTCCCCGGGACTGCGCGCTGGCTGGGCAAGGTCATCCGTCCGCTGGCCCGCAGCTCGGCCGACTGCGAAGCTGCCGCGGCTGCGGTACTCGCGCTGGCGGCCGATGCTTCCGCCGCGCTCTCTGGCACGTATGCGGCCATCAGCCCCGCGGCCGATGTCTGGCCCGGCGATGTGCTGGCGATCACCGCCAACGGCGCGACGATTAACGTCGTGGTCCGCACCGTCGCCATCGCGGATGGCCATGCCGTGCCGGAGCTGCTCAGCTACCGCATCGGTTTCGCGAACGATTGGGCAGAGGCGCTGGGCATCACGCTCTCGGAGGCGATTGCGCCGGACGCGTACCTGCCGGCGGCGGCGGCAACTGCGCCTGCCCAGGTGCTCGGCAATTTGACCGGCCTCGCCGTCGTCAGTGCGACGACCACGGCATTGCAGATCGACGCCGGCTGCGATCCGCCCACTGGCGGCGGCTTTGAGGTGCGCCTGCGCGACTGGGACTTCGGCGCCGGGGTCGACCAGAACCTCGTCCTTCGTTCGCCGGTCCGCAGCTTTTCGATTCCGCGCTGCGCCCAGCTCGAGCGCTACTGCATCCGCATGGTCGACGCATCGAATCCGCCGCTCTATTCGCGGCTGTCGAGCGCTGTGTTCACCAATCTTCCCGTCCCTGACGTTCTGTAACCGAAGGAGTAACAAATGACCGACTTTGAAGCCCAGGTGCTCGCCGACCTGTGCGTGTTGAAGACACAGATGAAGGAGATTGTCGGCAACGGGCAGCCCGGCAGGCTCGCACAACTGGAGACGCGCATGCAGGCGCACGAGGGGACGGTGCAGCGGCTGAAGGGAATTGCCGCGGCGTTCGGTGGCCTGCTGACCTTCGCCCACGTCGCGATCGACTATTTCCTGGCGCGGCGTTGACTGCGTGCCGGGCCAATGGCAACGACGGAGATTCTGACTTTGCAATTCACATTGACGCCGCTGGGGACGTGAACCTCAGCGACTCACTACTTCGCACCATGGAGGCAACACGATGGACTTCCTCAAACTATTCCTGCGCAGCATCTCGCTGCTCCCCTCGCTGATCCAGGGCGTTGAAGCGCTCTACGGCGCCAAGTCCGGCGCACAGAAGAAGGATGCGGCGCTGGCCATCGTCGGCTCCAGCATCAACATGGCCGATGCCGTCAGCACGAAGCAGATCGCCGACTCCGCCAAATTCACAGCGGGCCTGAACCTGATCGTCGACGGCGTGGTCCAGTGCCTGAACGCCAGCCTGTGGGCGAAGAGCAGCGAGTCGTTATAATCTTCCCTATGCCCGCAGAGACGCAAGCATCCCCGCTGGTCGGGGTGATCATGGGAAGCAAGAGCGACTACTCCGTGATGGGCGCGGCGGTGGAGATGCTGCGCGAGTTTGGCGTGCCGTACGAAGTGCGCGTGGTGTCCGCGCATCGCACGCCCGACCTGATGTTCGCGTACGCGGATTCGGCGTGCAGCCGCGGCCTGCGCGTCATCATCGCGGGAGCGGGGGGCGCCGCGCATCTGCCCGGCATGGTCGCGGCGAAGACGGTGGTGCCAGTGCTGGGCGTGCCCATCGCGGCCACCGCGCTGCAGGGTTTCGACGCGCTGCTGTCGATTGTGCAGATGCCGAAGGGCATCCCGGTGGGCACGCTTGCCATCGGAGCTGCGGGCGCGGCGAATGCCGGTCTGCTGGCCGTGCAGATTCTGGCGACCACCGACACCGAGCTGCGCGCGAAGCTTACGGCGTGGCGCTCGGCCCGTCGCGCGGAGGTGCTGGCGGGGCGCCTGGAACCGCTCGATGCCGACACCAATGCCAGGCCGGAGGCGTCTGCTTGAGCAACGCTGCGTTCCCGATTCTGCTGCCGGGAGCGACCATCGGCATCTTCGGCGGCGGCCAGCTTGGGCGCCTGACCGCGATGGCCGCGCGCAGCATGGGCTATCGCATCCACGTGCTCGACCCCGACCCCGGCTGCCCGGCGCGCTTCGTCGTCGACCAGTGCGTGGAGGCCGACTGGACCGACGCCCGCGAGGCCGCGCGCCTGGCCCGCGGCTGCGACGTGGTCACGCTGGAGATTGAGCAGATTTCGCTGGCGAGCATGAACTCCGCGGCCAGCCTGGTCCCGGTACGGCCGAGCGCGAGCGTGCTCGAAGTGATCCAGGACCGCATTGCGCAGAAGGACTGGCTGCGTCGCAATCATTTTCCGGTGGGCGACTACCGTGCGGTGCGCTCGCTCGATGAACTGCGTGAGGCAGTGGGTGCGCTGGGCGGCAAATGTTTTTGCAAGAGCGCGACCGGCGGCTACGATGGACGCGGGCAAGGTAAGGTCGGCTTGGCTGCCGATCCTGCGGTCAATGGAGGGGATGCGCAACTGCGCGGCGCGTGGGAGGCTTTGGGGCAGGGCCCCGGCGTCGTCGAACAGGCTGTCGATCTCGAGCGCGAGATTTCGGTGCTGGTGGCGCGCTCGCCTTCGGGCGAGGTCGCTGTCTATCCCGCCGCGTGGAATCATCACGAGGAACAGATTCTTTCGTGGAGCGTGATTCCCGCGCCGTTGCCGGACGCGCTGGCGAAAGAGGCGCGCGAACTGGCCGAGGCGATTGCGGACACGTTTCTGCTGGAAGGAATTTTGGCGGTCGAGCTATTTGTAACCAAAGATGGCCGCCTGCTGGTGAACGAACTGGCGCCGCGCCCGCACAACAGCTACCACGCCAGCGAGCGCGCCTGCGTCACCAGCCAGTTCGAGCAGCTGGTGCGCGCGGTGTGCAATCTGCCGCTGGGCTCGCCCGACGTGGTGCAGCCGTGCGCGATTGCGAATCTGCTCGGCGACCACTGGCTGACGCCCGCAGCGCCGGGCGAGAAGCCTGCCGCGCGCGTCCCGCACTTCGACCGCGCGCTGGCTGTGCCGGGCGTTCGGCTGCACCTCTACGAAAAACTCCGCCCGCGCAGAGGCCGCAAGATGGGCCACCTAAGCGCGGTGGCCGCCACGCCGGAAGAGGCGGTGGAGTTGGTGCTAAAGGCCAAGTCGCTGCTGTAGTGGGCGCGGGGTTTTCCAAATTGAGCCGCCCATTTGCTGCTCATGGCAGCTTATCGCGCTGATTGCGGTTCTTTGCCGCCCGCGAGCAGATGAGCTAGATAGTCGGCTGGGGAGATGACGGTCACTCCTCTGCGTGACTTCTCCGGAAAGTGCTTCAGGTTGCCCGTCACCAGCCATGCGCCAGATGCATGAGCGAGCGCCAGGAACACGGCGTCCTTCGGATCGGGAAGTGAATAGGGCCAAGGGGCAGGGTCGGGAAGATGCAGGGTTGAATCGATTAAAGCCTCTAGCCACGAGGGAGGAAACTCGTAAGCGGCGAACTTACTGCGACGGACGGCGGTCCGGTATTCCTCAACAATCCAGGGGCACGTCACCACCGCGACCTGAGCTCGCAATACCCAGTCCAGCACCAGTCTCGCCGGGGGGCTCTCGGAACTGATCCCCGCCGCAACCAGGACATTCGTGTCGAGGATGACCAGCTTCATCGGCGCGGGGAGCGCTTCGGCGCCAATCGCGCCTTGCGCACCTGGGCGATCTCCCTGTCGATCTCCTCAGCGGTGAGGGTGGGTAACTGGGATGCATTAATGCGCTCCCATCCCGCCCGCAGGCTTGCTCTTGCCATGGCTAAGCGCAGCTCGCGGTCTTCGGCAATCACATCGCCTTGCACGGGGATGAGGAAATACGCAGGGCCCTGCTGCCCGGCGAGCAGCACCGTTTCTCCCGCCGGAACTGCCTTCAGAGCCTTTGCCCCGCGGGTGCGGAACTCGCGCAACGATACTTGACGCATAATTGCCTCCTGAGAGTAGTGTAGCCATTTTGGCTACGGACAACAAGATAGTACGTTCTGGCGAGCTGCGCGACACCTGGTATCCTGGCGGGCAGCAGCCGGACCAAATGGCATCTTTCTATCAAGCAACCGTCGCAGAGTTCCTGTCGCAGACCGCCGAGCATGTGCTCGCCCGCCTCTCGACTGGATATGCGAATCGCGGATACACGACGCAGTACGCGGACCAGACGCTTACCTGGGAGAGAGACTTACGATCGCTTTGGACGTCGCTGGAGCAATGCGTCGCAGCGGCGCAGCAAGCCAACGCCTGGGGGCTGATTCTCGAATTCTCCATCCCCAAGAAGGAACTCCGCATCGACGCCGTTTTATTGGTCGGCGAAGCGGTCGTGATTCTCGAGGCCAAGACGGGCGCGGTGGGCGCTCAGGCTCATCGGCAGATCGAGGAGTATGCGCTTCTGCTCCACTACTTTCACAAGGCTTCCGATCAGCGCCGCATCGTTCCCATCCTGGTCACGCGCGAACCAGCCACTCCGAGTCTGCTCGATCTGAACCAGCAGGAGTTCTTTCCGCAGTTGACCTCGTATTGGATCACACCGGTGCTGCGAAGCTCGTGGGAGAATCTCGCAGCGTTACTGTTGGAGATCGGTCGCAGCACTTGCAATCAAGTCCTCGCGAGCGAGTGGGAAGCCAGCCCCTACTTCCCGGTTCCCAACATCATCGACGCAGCCATCGCGCTGCGCAGCGGGCTGTCTATTCGGGAGATCGCCCACTCCGAGGCATCCGAGCACGAGATTCAGGAGGTATGCGCGGTCCTCCAGGGCTTTGTGAATTCTGCCCGGGCAGAGAGCCAGCACGCGATTTGCTTCCTCACCGGAGTGCCCGGCTCCGGCAAGACATTGGTCGGCCTGAGCCTCGCGCACTCCGCTGAAAATCGTGCCAGCGCCATCCACTTCATGAGCGGCAACGGACCGCTGGTTAAGGTGCTGCAACACTTGTTCACCCAGGAGAGCCGGCGCGGCGGAGCATCGACACCTCAAGCAAAGACTGAAGCCAGGACGCTGATCGAGAACGTGCATGTCTTCGCGCGGTATTACACCGAAGACAATCCAGGTATTCCCTCGAATCACGCAATCATCTTCGACGAAGCTCAGCGAGCGTGGAACCGCGCGCAGAACTTGAGGAAGTTCAAACGCCCCTACTCCGAGCCGGAGATGCTGTTGAAGATTATGGAGCGTCACCCAGACTCGGCGGTGGTGATCGCGCTGGTCGGAGGAGGACAAGAGATCAATGACGGTGAGGCCGGTCTGGAGGAGTGGGGCCGAGCCCTGGCCAGCAGCGAGCGTCGCAAGGATTGGCACATTTACGCGTCACCCGAAGTGCTCGAAGGCGGCGCATCCACCGCGGACCATCGCCTCTTCGACGAGGGCACTCCGCCACGAAAGGTCCACACCAATTCGTCGCTTCACCTGCGAACCTCGAACCGGAGTCTGCGGGCCGAGCAGCTCGCAACCTGGGTAAACTTCGTCATCGAAGGCAACGCTGAAGCAGCTGCCGCACTGAATGTGACGAAGCGCTTTCCGATCTTTCTCTCGCGCGATCTGGATGAGACACGGCGCACGCTGCGAGAGCAGAGGAAGGGAGTGAGCCGCTACGGGCTGGTCGGCTCGTCTGGAGCGGCACGCCTTCGCGCCGAAGGTCTTGAGCCAAGCTCTACCTTCCACGCAGAATATCCATGGGAACATTGGTACCTGGCCGGCAAATCCGATCTTCGCTCCAGCTATCAATGCGAGGTCTTCGCCACCGAGTTCGAAATTCAGGGACTGGAGTTGGACTGGATTGGACTTTGCTGGGGCGGAGACATGGTGTGGAATCCGAACAAAGGGTGGGAATTGCGCAAGCTGCATCCCAGCGCCGTCTCGAAGTGGAATGCAATCAAGAACCCTGACAAACAGAACTTCCGTAGAAATGCCTATCGCGTCCTGCTGACACGCGCACGGCAGGGGATGATTCTATTCGTTCCTCGCGGCGACGCGGAGGATCCGACCAACTCGCCCGCGGAGTTTGATGCGACGGCGAACTACCTTGTCGGATGCGGGGTTACACCGCTGGTGAGTGCGAAGGACCCGGGGCTAAAGCCCGGATTATTTTGAGGCTGGTTGTTCGTGGGGTTGAAACCCCACGCTAATCCTGAAAGGCCGAGCTTCTGCGCCGCCGGCGATTTTTCGTCTTACGCGCAGGGCCGTCATACGAGAGAACCTCACCCGATATCTTCGGACCAATTCTCCAGGTAGGCTTTGAAGTCGGACATGAATTTGCCGGCGTCGGCGCCGTCGACGATGCGGTGGTCGAAGCCGAGGGTGAAGCGCTGGATGGTGCGGATGGCGATGGAGTCGGTGCCGTCCTTGTCGGTGAGGACTTCGGCTTCCTTGTTCATGCCGCCGATGCCGAGGATGGCCGACTGCGGCTGGTTGATGATGGGCAGGCCGAACTGCTCGCCGAAGATGCCCGAGTTGGTGAGGGTAAACGTTCCGCCGGAGATCTCGTCGGCGCCGAGCTTTTTGCCGCGGGCGCGTTCGGCCACGTCGACGATGGCGCGCGCGATGCCGAGGAAGTTTTTCTCTTCCGTGTTCTTGATGACCGGGACGATGAGGCCCCACTCCAGCGCGACCGCGATGCCGATGTTGATGTTCTTGTTGTAGCGGATGGCGTCGCCTTCGATGCTGCCGTTGACGATGGGATGCTTGCGCAGCGCCATGATGGCCGCGCGCGTGATGAACGGCATGTAGGTGAGCTTGACGCCGTTGCGCTGCTCGTACTTCGACTTTTCTTTTTCGCGCAGCTTGACGATGCGGGTCAGGTCCACCTTGAAGACGGTGTGGACGTGGGGGCTGGTCTGCTTGGACTCGACCATGCGGCGCGCGATGATGCTGCGCATCTTGGTCATGGGGACGAGTTCGCCGGGCGTCGGAACAGGCGCGGGCGCGGCTGATTTCGGCGCAGCGGCAGGCGCGGGAGCAGCTGCAGCGGTCTTCGGTGCAGCGGGTGCGGGCGAGGGGTTTTCCAGGTGGCCGAGGATGTCGCCCTTGGTGATGCGGCCGGCCGAGCCGGTGCCCGGAACCTGGGCCAGGTCGACGTTGTTGTCCTTGGCGATCTTGCGGACCAGCGGCGAGGAGCGGAGCTTTTCCGCGGAGGCGGCGGAAGCCGGGGCTGGAGCTGCAGGCGCGGTTGCGACGGGGGTCGTTGCGGCGGACCCGCCCACGCTGGGCTTGGATGGGGCACCCGCAACCGTGGCAGCGCCGCCGCCGCCGCCGATGACCGCGACGATGGTGTTGATGGTGACGGTTGAACCTTCGGGGAATTTGATTTCGGTGAGGATGCCGGCGGCGGGCGAGGGAATCTCGGCGTCGACCTTGTCGGTGGAGATTTCAAAGAGGGGCTCGTCGCGGGCGACGGATTCGCCGACCTGCTTCAGCCACTTGGTGATGGTGCCCTCGGTGATGGACTCGCCCATCTGGGGCATGGGGACGCCGGTGCCGGGGCCGGTGTCCGTGCTACGTGCTACGTTGTCCGTTGAAGACGGTGCGGCGGGAGCTTCGACGGCAGCGGGAGCTTCCGGTGCGGGCGCGGCAGCGGCGGGAGCGGCTACCGGTGCAGGGGCGGCTGAGCCATCCGAAATGACCGCGACGATGGTGTTGATCTGGACGGTCGCGCCCTCGGCGATCTTGATCTCCTGCAGCGTGCCGGCGGCGGGCGAGGGGATTTCGGCGTCCACCTTGTCGGTCGAAATTTCGAATAGCGGCTCGTCGCGCTGGACCGTGTCTCCAACCTTTTTGAGCCACTTGGTCAGGGTTCCTTCGGTGATCGATTCGCCCATCTGGGGCATTACTACATCAGTCGGCATCGGATTCCTTCCGGAGTTCATCGGCGCTTTGCGCGCGAGGGTTCGCCTTGTGATTATAAAGCTTGGGATTGGCTGGTCGCTGACGGGGCGGGCGCGAGCAACTGCTCCAGCGACTCCGACCACAGCATCTGGCGGCCGAAGACGCGGCCGAAATTCCGCGCTGCGGAGTTGGCCGCGCGCTCCATGGTGGGAGTGGCGCTGCCTGGTTCCGGAGTTGGGGCTTCGAGTTCCAGGCTGGTGACGCCGCGGTCGGCGATGCCGCAGGGGACGATCCACGCAAAGTCTCGGAGGTCGGTGGTGACGTTGAGGGCGAAGCCGTGTGAGGTGACGCCCTGCGAGATGTGCACTCCGATGGCGGCGAGTTTCTTCTCGGGCTTCCGATCCCGCCCAAGCGGAGCTTGAACGGGGCACCCGGCGCCAAGCCCACCCAAGCGGAGGTTGGATGGGGCAGCCGATTCTGTGGCGTCTGCTCCTCCGAAGGTCCAGACGCCGGTGCATTTGGGGATGCGCTTGGCCATGACGCCGAAGTCGGCGCAGGTGCGGATGAGGGCTTCCTCCAGCATGCGGACGAAGTCGACCGGGCCAAGAAACGGGCCGCGCTTACCGGGCCAGTCGCCGCGCAGGTCGACGATAGGGTAGCCGACGAGCTGGCCGGGGCCGTGGTAGGTGACGTCGCCGCCGCGGTTGATCTCGTGCAGCTCGACGCTGCGCGCGGCGAGGAATTCGTCGGAAGCGAGGATGTTGGCGCGGGAGGAGTTGCGACCGAGGGTGATGACGGGGGGATGCTCCAGCAGCAATAGCGTGTCGGGGATGAGGCCCGCCTTGCGCGCGGCGACTACGCGGGTCTGGATGGCCAGGCCTTCGGCGTAGGGGATGCGGCCGAGTTGGAGGAGGTGGATGAACATCAGGCCTTCGCTAGCGGGTTGTTCCAGCGCAGGCCAGGAAAGCGCGCGAAATCGGAATCCGTCGAACACAGCGTCCCGCCACATTCCAACGTCAAGGCGGCCAGATGAGCGTCTGTGCCGAGAACTCCAGCCGCCCGGCCCTCCAGCAACATTCGCCGAAATATCGGCCAATGCGCTTCAGTCGGGTAGAGAAGTTCCACGTTGGGCTGATCAAGCCATGCCTGGACGATGTTGAGCGCCGAGGACATCTCCAATCTGCCGAGAGGGATGTTCTGGTTGGTAGTGATTCGTAAAAATGCCATCGCACTCTGGAGCGGAATCCCAACCTCCTCGCCTGAAGACAGGGTTCTCTCGAACCACGCGCGGGCGGGACGATAGAACGACGAAGACTTCATGTGCGCGTAGAGCAGCAGGTTGACGTCGATCACGATCATCGGTGCAGTGGACCTTCCAGAGCCTCAAGGATCGCAGAGGTCTTGTCCAGATTGATGCCTTCAGGCAGCTGAAGATCGATCGGCGTTACCTTGAAAGGCTTTGACCGAACCCGTTGCTGGGGTGCGGTGAGACCAATGCGCAGGCATCGGTTGACCGTCTGCTTAAATGGCTCGCCTGAACGGCGGTTCTCCCTCTTTAGGAGACTCGCCACATCATCGTCGATGGTTAAAGTCGTTCGCACATCATGATGCTTTCACCGAAGACATCATGATGTCAAGGTATCGATTAGAGTGAATCTAGCTTGCGAAGCAGCCGCACTGCGCCGAATACAAGCAACGCAATCGCGCGACCGCGGCAAGGAACATCGCTAACCAGGCGAGAATCATCCCCATGGCAGTGTTCCTCTCAATGACGAATCCCTACACATTCACCGCTTTGCCTTCTACGCTGCTGTATGCGTCGAGGAGGGCTTCGGCGACGGTGGGGTGGGCGTGGATGGTGAACATCATCTCTTCTACCGTGGCTTCGAGTTCGAGGGCGGTTACGGCTTCCGCGATGATCTCCGTCGCGTAGGGGCCGATGATGTGGACGCCGAGGATCTCGCCGTACTTCGCGTCGGCTACCACCTTGATGAAGCCGTCGTGCGCGTCGAGGATGGTCGCCTTGGAGTTGCCGACGAAGGGGAACTTGCCCACCTTTACCTGGAAGCCTTTCTCCTTGGCGGCGGCTTCGGTCAGGCCGACGCTGGCGACCTGCGGATCGGTGTAGGTGCAGCCGGGGATGCGCTGCTTGTTCACGGGCTTGGCGAACTTGCCGGCCATGCGCGCGGCGACGACCAGGCCGGCCATCGAGCCGGAGTGCGCCAGCAGTGGCATGCCGCCGACGATGTCGCCGATGGCGTAGACGCCGGGTTCGGTGGTCTCCATCCACTCGTTGGTCATGATGAAGCCGCGGTCGGGCTTGATGTTGGTCTTTTCTAAATCGATACCGGCGGTGCGTGGCGAGCGGCCTACGGCCACCAGCACCTTCTCCGCCTGCTTCTGCTGCGGCTTGCCGTTCTGGTCGGTCCAGGTGACGAGCGCGCCGTCTTTATTCTTTTCGATCTTGGTGTCCTTGATGGAGAGGTTTACGTCGATGCCGCGCTTCTTGAACAGGCGCAGCAGCTCCTTCGAAATTTCCTCGTCTTCCACCGGCACCACGCGCGGCAGCATTTCGAGGATAGTGACCTCGGCGCCGAAGCTCTTGAAGATGGACGCAAACTCGACGCCCACGGCTCCGGACCCGATGACGACCAGCGACTTCGGCATGTCGGCCAGCTTGAGGATCTCGTAGTTCGTGAGGATGGTGTCGTCGGCCTTGAGCCCTGGCAGCATGCGGGCGTCGGAGCCGGTGGCGAGCACCACCTTCTTCGCCTTCACCGTGTCGGCGCCACCGGCGGTCAGCGCTACGGCGATGGTGTGGACGCCGTCCTTGGCCGGGCCGGTCAATTTGCCAAAGCCCTTGAAGACGGTGATCTTGTTCTTCTTCATCAGGAAGTCGAGGCCCTTGGTGTGGCGCGTGATGACGTCGTCCTTGCGCGCGATCACGTTCTTCCAGTTCAGCTTGGGCTCGGCCACGTCGATGCCGTAAGCGCTGGCGTGCTTCAGGTGGTCCCACACCTCGGCGGTGAAGAGGATCGCCTTGGTCGGGATGCATCCCCACAGCAGGCAGGTGCCGCCCAGGCGGTCGTTCGCGTCGATCAGGGCGACCTTCAGCCCGTACTGCGCCGCGCGAATCGCGCACGTATATCCCGCGGGCCCGCCGCCCACTATGACTGCATCGAAGATCGTATCTGCCACTGCAAGCTCCAGTTCCAGCGAAAATGTCGCAACTCTTCAATTTTACGCCGGGTTGGAGATTCTTCCGCGCCGGTCCGGATATGACTTGGAATCCGTTCAGGTGCAGTCCTGCCGGACAGGCTCGATCCGACGCCGGAGTCGTTTCAGGTAATAGAGACCCGAGCCCGAGGCTGAAGCCTCATCGTTTGGATAGGCTATGTCCCCGCAGGCTAAAGCCTGCTGCTACTCCGAAAACCAGGTCGGGCCGGACGGGCCCACTGCGCGTGGGGCGGTCACTTCGTGACTCTTGCTGAGCTTCGCGTGGTGCTCCCGCTGGTCGCAAACAAGATTCCGTGCCGACCGACGGGAGGACTTACGCGAAGCAGCAAGAGGACGTGCGAACTTCCCGGA
>Ga0302311_10001591_pt1 | contig 26649 bp, 31 predicted proteins | sample III_Palsa_N1_3_FD_200449 | JGI IMG/M metagenome (GOLD analysis project Ga0302311, IMG submission 200449) | Peat permafrost microbial communities from Stordalen Mire near Abisko, Sweden - III_Palsa_N1_3 | ecosystem: Environmental > Terrestrial > Soil > Palsa > Peat permafrost | place: Sweden... | reverse complement strand
TTTCCGAACACGTCGTGGGCGTAGTGAAGCTGGGTTGGCGCCGGACTGATCTCGAGGTCGGCCGTTATGAGCCGCTGATCGAAACTCTCGAGCGGCCGAAACATCATGCGGTGTTCGCCGAAGCGGACCGGTTTTCGGTAGCGATAGGTCGTCGAATGCCGAATCGAAAGAATCGCCATGCCGGCATAGTGCGCCGATAGTCGAGCGCCACGAGGGAATTTGCGGCTCAGCGTCAATGCGTCGCGGCTTTTGCCGCGTTCTGTTGCAGAGCATGGTCGACGGTCCCGCTCGGCGGTCCACTCATCGGGCTCCGCTGTTGATCAGGCGGGGGCTGCGGCGTCGGCCTGCTACCCGATGTTTGGAGAGGTTAGGCGCTGGGCTATTTCTTCTTCAGGACCGCAGTCGCTTTCTTGTCGATTTTGCTCTCTTCTGCTTTCGACATCCGGCCGGCCTTGACCGCCTGGCTCGCGCGCGCCTTTGCGTTCGCGGCGTGCGCCTTGTCTTCAATTGGATATGCCCGCTTCGCGGGCTCCGCGAAGTCCTTGGCGGGAAGCTTATTGCGCGCCTTGGCTTTCAACTCCGCCATCGCCGTCTCCAGTCTCTGCTGAGTATCAACGCCACGGGGCGGCTTAGGTTCTGATCATCAACGTGCTTCAGAAGATCGGCCTGGAGACGACATGCGCTCATCCCCCGCACCTTGCCCCTCTCAACAGATCTTGATCGGCGATTCATCGGCGAAACATCGGCGCGGCGTCCTGGAGATGATCGCCGCCTTGGGGCCTTTTAGCGGTCGAACGGCGCAGTCAGCGCCTCACGACATGCGAAAGGCAAACCCGATGCAATCTCAACTGAAGACCGCCAACGTCGCCCCTCAACGCGCGCCGCGCGCCACCAAGGCGCCCCGCCGCCGCGTCGTCGACCTGCACGCCGCCGCCTGGTTCGACCTCTTCCACCGCCAGGGCGCGGCTTGGCCTGAGGGCGAGACCAGCGTCGAGACCATCGCCGCCGCCATCCGCGCGGCGGGCTGAAGCCAGGGCGGCGGCTCGCCGACGCCGATCTCGGTGCTCTATGCCAAGAGCCGCCAGCTCGCGTCGCGGGTGTTCATCGACGGGCTGGTGGAGACGGTCGCGCCGAGGCTGTGAGGGTCACGTGGCGCCCGCCTGATCTTCGTAGACCCCGATGATCAGCAGCCACGCGCCTGAAATGAGGAAGGCGAACAAGATGATCGTCGCCAAGGCGGCGACGTAGAAGCCGGAGCCATATCCGAGAATAAGGAGAACGGCGCCGGCGATTTCAGCCAGATAGCAAATCGTGCCGCCGGCGAGCCGGGGCGCGTTAAGGCCGATGGAGCTCGCCCCGGTCTTGATGGCGATCACATAGCCGCGGATGAATATGGCGGTGGCGACCGTCCAAAGCATAAGCCATTCACAGCCGAGAAACCTCAGTTGTTGATTGCCAATCAGCGCAAAACTGCAGGCCATGAAGATGGCGCTGAAGCCGGTCAGCATATTGATGGCGCGGTTCTTGTGGGTCGAATTGCGGATGACGACTTCCGGATTGATCGACATGGCCACGAAGATCAAACCGGCCAGCGCCGCCGCGCCGCCACCCACCATCAGAAAGAAGTTCGTCCACTGATCCAGCATGGATGCCTCGGCTTTGCTTCCAGAATTCGGCCTCGCTGTAACGCTAGCATGACCTCCGCCGGTCAGCCCGAGATACCCGGCTCACCGGGGATAGGTCTGCCAAAGCCATTCGAGCGCGGACGGCAGCGTCTGTTCCAGCACGCGGGGGTCCGCGTGCCGCCCGCCTAGCGATAGTGTGAAGCGATAGGGATAGCCCTTGGCCGCCAGGGCCGCGGCCATGCGCCGGTTGGCCAGTGGCCAGTTGTGCCAGGTCTCTTCGGGGTCGTCGGCGTGCAGGTCCGCCTCGCCGACCTCCAGCCAGATCCGCAGGGGCTTGCGCGCCGCCGCCGGAATTAGCGCCGCATGATACTCCCAGGCCCCTCGCGGGCTGGCCGGATTGGGCGGCGACTGCTGGTTGACGTAAGTGCCGGAGTAGGAGAGCACCCGGCGATAGCGCTCCGGGTGGAACCAGGCCATCGTGAAGGCGCAGGCGGCCCCTGAACTCACCCCCATCGTCGCCCGCCCTTCGGGGTCGCTGGTGAGCGTAACGCCAGTCTCGGCGATTACCCGCGGCAACACCTCGGCTTCGATGAAGTCGCTATAGGTCCCCGACAGAGTGTCGTACTCCAGGCCTCGCTGCGATCCCTGGGCGTCGCCGCCGCCACTGTCGATCAGGATCGCGATCATCACTGGCGCGCGGCCGTCTGCGATCAGATTGTCCAGCACCCGCGGCAGGCGGTTCAGGTACAAGTAGCCGTCCTGCACGACCATGAACGGGGCGGCGACGGCCGGCGCATATTGCCGCGGCGTGTAGACCCAGACCGTGCGGGTGTAGGGCGCGGCGACGGACTGCTCGTGGTCCTCGGCGGCGATGCGGTTGCCGAAGGCGTCGCGCCGGCGGGTGATCTCGTTGTCGAGCCGCTTGATCCCAGGATAGATGCGGCTATCGCGGGACTCGAGCGTGAAGGCGCGAACCGTCCCCGCTGGGACGCCGGGTCGGACGACCGTTTCGGCGGCCGGCGCGTAGTCCGGTCCGATCTCGAAGTCGCCGTCGGCGAAGGCCGGCTCGGCGCTCGTTTCGCCGTCCGTCGCCACGGCGCTCAGGCTTTGAGGGCGGCGCGGTAGGGGTTCAGATCCCAGCCGGGATAACGGGTCTGGGCCCTCGCCAGCGTCGTTTCGGTCCAGAAGGGGTCACCGGGCGGCTGCACGCCGAAGCAGGCCAGTTGCGCCGGGGTGGCGTGGTTGAAGATCCGCGCCCATGGCTTGGTGTGATGGAATTGCCAGGCGGTGAAGCCGATGCTCTCGTCGCCCGCCTTCTTGAAGCAGGCCATGAAGGCGTAGCGGTGGCCATTCGGCGCCGTCAGGTTGGTCGCCCGATGATAGATGTCGGTGGTGTAGGCGATCGCCGTTCCGGCGGCCGAGGCCGACGAACGCGAGTAGGGGCGAAGTTTCTCCTGCAGCTCGGCCTGGAACGCGGGATCGAAATTGAGCGAGGCTTCCGGACCCGCGACCTTGGCGCTGTCCGTCCGAGTCACATAGTGGGTGGCGCCGTGGGCGTCGGTGACGTCGGTGAAATAGCAGAAAATCGTCACGGAGTTCTTGTGTGAGTCCTCCGACGGAACCGTCAGGGTGTGGTTGCTGAAATCGGTGTGAAATGGCTGGTCGTAGTCCGCATCGCCGGTGAACTTCGCCCACGCCTGGCCTTGATAGAGATGCACCGCGTCGCATTTCAGCGCCGCCTTGGCGAAGGCGATCAGGGCTGGATGAAGGCCGATCAGGTTCAGGGCCGGCGAGCAGTCGAACGGCGGCGACTCCAGGGTCTTGAACTGAGAGGGGTGAAAGATGCCGATCTGGCCCTGCCGTTTCTTCTCCAAAGCCTGATCGCCGCCCTCCGAGCGCCCGAACACCTTATCAAAGTCCACCCGCACGGCGGCGCATTCCTCAGGCGTGAACAGGTCACGCAGCAGGACGACCCCTTCCCGCTCCCACTCGGCGACATCCTCGTCAGTGAAGCGCTGCCTCACACTCATCAATCGCTCTCCCAGATCGATCACAGCCACGCGCCCGTGGGTCGCTTATCATTGTACACGCGGCGTCCGAGTTTGGGACATTGTTGCAATATGCATTGACAGAAAGATTGCGTTCTGCAATCATACTCCTCGTGTCCGGCCCTACCGAAGTTCATGATGAATCCCCCGACCCCGCCGTCGCCCGCGCGGAGCGCCGCCTGCGGCTGCTGGAACGCCTGACCGAGATCGGCATGGAGCTGGCCGAGGCCCTGCGCGAGCGCGTGTTGAACCCCGCCGCCGACGATGCTGACGACAAGTACCCGGCCGACGCCTTCGCCCGCCTCTCGCGCGCCATCCGCCTGACCATCGCCCTCGAGACCAAGACCGACCAGGCGCTGGCCGATCTCAAGGCCGGCGTCGTGCGCGAGTGCGAAGAGCGGCGCACTGTCGCCGCCGAGAAAGCCAAGAAGGACGCCGACGCGCGGTACGAGCAGCGCAAATACGAAGCCTACTGCCGCGTGATCTGTGTCATCGACTCCGAGAGCCAGGATCAGGAAGACTTCGAAGGCCTCGCCGAAGCGCTCGATGAGCGCCTGAGCGAGGATGAAGCCTATGACGACCTGACCGAGCGGCCGCTGCGCGAGATCGTCGAGCGCCTGTGCCGCGATCTCTGCCTCACCCCCGACTGGAGCCACTGGGCGGGTGAGGATTGGGACGATGCGTTCCTCGCCACCATCCCGGACACCATGCCGTTCATGCATCCGAGCCGCCGGCCCCTCGTCTGGACCTGGCCGCCCGCCGGCGCAGATCCTCCGGTCCGCCGGCTGGAGTGAGGGCTGCGCACGGCCGTCGATTCGACCACCAAGCACACCGAGAGCACAAAGTTGAATATCCCTCTTGGTGAGCTTTGTGATCTTGGTGGTGAATTCCCGGAGCGCGGCCGTCCCGGCCGCACTTCAGCGCCGACCCATGCGGGCGGGACGCCCGCGCTCCGAGAGGATCCGCCGGCTGGAGTGAGCTTGGCGCGTAGCGCCGCCGTCTCGCCCGGCGGGACGGCGGCGCTTACTCCCTCACCACAGCGCCCCGCCTCGCGAAGGCCTGAAACCGGCCGATGAGCCAGGAACGGAACAGCGACACCACCGGGTCGGCGAGGTCCTCGGCGTGTAACTTGAGGTAGTAGCCGTAGCCTTCCTCGAACACCTCCGCGAACGGCGCGACAAGTTGGCCGGCCTCGATCTCCTCGGCGAACATGTCGACGTCGGCGAGCGCCACCCCGCCGCCGGACATGGCGTAGCGCACGGCCGAGAGGGCGGTGTCGAACGCCAGGCCCTTGTCGGTGTCGGCGGCGATGCCGCACTGGGCGAGGAAGCCGGCCCAGAGCAAGCCGCGCGGCTCGCCCTCCAGGCGCACGTGCAAGAGGTCATTGTCGGCCAGGAACGCCGCCAGACTCTTGCCGGCGTTGGCGGCGGCCAGCTGCGGCGAGCAGACCGGCGTCGTCCGCACCATCCAGAGCAGGTCGGTCACCCGGTCATCGACATTGGGACGATCGTAGACCACCGCCGCATCGATCTCGGTCGACGGCAGGCCGGTGACGTGGGCGCTGGTGACGTCGATGAGGATATCCGGGAACTCGCGCCGAAAGTCCCTGAGGATCGGCACCGCCAGATGGTTGAGCAAGGAGGGTGGCATGTGCACCCGCAAGGTCCGGCCCGTGGCCCCGCCATCCTTGATGGCGTTCAAGGCCTGCTCCAGCCGGTCGAAAGCCTTGCGCACCACCGGCAGCAGGATGGCCCCCTCCTCGGTGAGCACCAGGTGCTGCGGCCGACGCTCCAGCAGCTTCTTGCCGAGCAGGTTCTCCAGACCGATCACGTGCCGGCTGAGCGCGCTCTGGGAGACGTGCAGGGCCTCGGCCGCGGCGGTAAACGACAGATGCTGGCCGACCGCTTCGAAGGCGCGCAAGGCGTTCAGGGGCAGCCAGGGCCGATTGATCATCTTGCTATCCGCGCCCCCTCCGGCTTGTCGTGGCGCCCTCATATCCGGCCGTCAAACGGAATAGGCCCATGACGAAAAGCGATTTTCCGCGGCGGCGGGCGGCGTGGCACTATCCTGACGCACACCCCTGAGCGAGGCGATGGTCGATCTGGCGCAAATCTCGGAGCTGCTGGCCGAACGGCGACCGGGATGCGGCTTGCCGCGCGCACTCTACACCGACCCGCGCGCCTTCGATTTCGACATGGCGGCGATCTTCGCCCGCTCCTGGATCCTGGTCGGCTTCGACGTCGAGCTGCCGCGGCCGGGGACATGGATGAGCGTCATGGTCGGGCCCTGGCCGGTCCTGATCACCCGCGACCGGACCGGCGACCTTCACGCCTTTCACAACACCTGCCGCCATCGCGGCGCCATGCTCTGCAAGCCCGGCAAGGGACAGGCGGCGCGGCTCACCTGCCCCTATCACCGCTGGACCTACGAGCTCTCCGGCGAGCTGGCCCACGCCGCGCGCATGGGCGCGGACTTCCGGCCCGGCGAACACGGCCTCTTCCCTGTCCATGTCGAGAGCGTGGCCGGCGTCCTCTACGTCTGCCTGGCCGAGATGCCGCCGGACATCGCCGCCTTTCGCCGCGCCATGGAGCCGCTGCTCGCGCCGCATCGCCTTTCCGAGGCCAAGCTCGCCCACGAGAACGTCATCGTCGAGAAGGGCAACTGGAAGCTGGTGATGGAGAACGCCCGCGAGTGCTACCACTGCCCGGGCGCGCATCCGGAGCTGGCCCGCAGCTTCCCGGTCGGGGTCTCGGCCCACTTCGACTTCGGCGAGGACAAGCGCCAGGTCGACTTCGAGACCCGTCTCGCCGCCATCGGCCTGCCGATCGGGCCGGCGGAGGGCGACTGGTGGCAGGCGGTGCGCTTCACCCTCAACGAAGGCTACCGGTCGATGACCATGGACGGCCAGCCGGTGGTGAAGAAGCCGATGTGCGAGATCGGCGACGGCGACATCGGTTCGCTGCGCTGGTCGGTCGAGCCGCACGCCTTCGTGCACGCCGCCGCCGACCACCTGTTCATGTTCAGCGCCGTGCCCGTGAGCGCCCGTGAGACGCACGTGATCGGCAAATGGCTGGTCCACAAGGACGCCGTCGAGGGCGTCGACTACGAGGTCGGCAAGCTCATCGAGCTCTGGGACACCACCAACCTGCAGGACCGCGACCTGGTCGAGAACAACCAGGCCGGCGTTGACTCCCTCGGCTTCCAGCCCGGTCCGTTCTCCCCCGAAGGCGAAGCCCTCGCGATCCGCTTCGTCGACTGGTACTGCCGCACCGCCGGCGCCTACGTCCACGGCCCGGCCTTGGCCCATGCGGCGGAGTAATGCGAACGCCTCCCTCCCCTTGATGGGGAGGGTGGACCGCGCGCAGCGCGGGACGGGTGGGGTGGCCGCGCCACCCCCCCCTCCGGCCGCTTCGCGGCCACCTCCCCCATCAAGGGGGAGGAGGAGTTAAACGTTTGACCTCCTCCAAACCCCTTCACCCCGAAACCCTGGCGGTCAGCCATGGCTGGGATCCGGCCGACGCTTTCGGCGCGGCCAAGCCGCCGTTCGCGCCGTCGACCACCTATGTCTATCCGAGCGCCCAGGCCGCGCTCGACTTCCACCGCGCCTTCTTCGCCGGCGAGACGGCTGGCGGCTACATTTACGCCCGCCTGGGCCACCCCAACCTGACCATGGTCGAGACGCGCATGGCGGCGCTCGATGGCGCGGAGGCTTGCGCCGGCTTCAACAGCGGTATGGCGGCCGTCTCGTCGATCGCGCTGGCGTTCACCCGCCCAGGCGACAGTGTGCTGCACAGCCGGCCGATCTATTCCGGCGTCGACGGCCTGCTGCGCGGTCCGCTGGCCGAGATGGGCGTCTCCTCCGAACCGATCGCCGACGGCTGCGACGAGGCGGCGGTCCGCGCCGCCGCTGAGACAGCGCTGGCCAAGGGGCCGCTGTCGCTGATCCTGCTCGAAAGCCCGGCCAACCCCACGGCCGCGATCACCGACATCGCCCTGGTGCGCCGCATCGCCGAGGAAATCGGCGCCCAACAGGGTCGGCGCCCGCTGGTCAGCGTCGACAACACCTTCTTGGGGCCCCTGCTGCAGGCGCCGCTCGCCGAGGGCGCCGACCTGACGATGACCTCGCTCACCAAGTACTGCGGCGGTCACAGCGACCTCCTGGCCGGCTCGGTCAGCGGGTCGAAAGCGCTCATCGCCAGGCTACGCGCCCTGCGCACCCTGCTCGGCAACCACATGACCTCCTTCTCCGCCTGGCTGCTGCTGCGCTCGTTCGAGAGCCTGCCGGCCCGCCAGGAACGGGTGTTAAAAAACGCCGCGGCGGTGGCGCGCTTCCTCAAAGCCCGGCCTGAGGTGGCGCGCGTCACCTGGCTGGGGTTCCTCGCCGAAGGCTCGCCGGCGCGAGCCGTCTTCGACAGACAATGCCGCGGCGCCGGCTCGACCTTCTCGTTCACCATCGAGGGCGGCCAGGCCGAGGCGTTTCGCCTGCTCGACGCCCTACAACTGATCAAGATGGCCGTGAGCCTCGGCGGCTCGGAGACCCTGATCTGTCATCCGGCGACCACGACCCACTTCGTCGTGCCGGCCGAGGAGCGGCTGGCCGCCGGCGTCACCGACGGGACCCTGAGGCTGTCGGTCGGCCTGGAGCACCCTGACGATCTCATCGCCGACCTCGAACGGGGCCTTGCCGCCCTATGACTGGCTTCGACAGGATCGCCCAGGCGGGCAAGCATCGCGAGCCGGAAGCCCGCTATGACCTCCTCGTGGTCGGTGGCGGACCAGCTGGCGCGGCCGCGGCGCTGACCGCGGCGGAAGGCGGGGCGAGTGTGCTGCTGGTCGACGAAAACCCCGTCGATCCCGGCCTGATGGGCCTCGACGTCCCGCTGTGGTTCGGGGCCCGTTACACCGCCGAGGTGCAGACCCCGGAGCGCCTCACCGCCCAGGTGTTCGCCGCCAACCCGCTGCTCGAGGCGGCGATGGAGGCCGGGGTCGAGATCCAGCTCGGCGTCTCGTGCTGGGGCGCCTGGGTCCCCGGCTGGGGTCTCGCCTCCCTGCCAGGCGCCATCGCCGGCCTCGCCGACGCAGAGCACGCCTGGACGGTTGGCTTCGACCGCATCGTCATCGCCACCGGCGCGCGCGACGTGGCCCTGGCCTTCCCCGGCTGGAACCAGCCCGGCGTCATGGGCGCCCGCGGCTTCCTGTCGCTTGTGGAGACCTACAACGCCTTCGCCGGCCGGCGGATCGTCGTCCTCGGCTCAGGCGCGCTCGCCAGGCGCGTCGTTCAGGCCGCTCAGGCGCACGGCCTGGAGGTGGTCGCCGCCGTCGAGATCGCCGATCGGCCACTGGACGAGTTCGGCGTCCGCGTGCTCACCAACGCCGTCCCGCTGGAGGCAAGGGGCGGCCTCGACGGCGTTACGGGCCTCGAGGTCAGTGTCGGCGCCGAGTCCGTCAATCTCGCCTGCGACACCGTGGTGATGGCGGTCAGCCTGACCCCGACCGTCGAACTGTTCGACGTCCTGGGCGCCGAACTCGCCATGCAGCCGTCCCTCGGCGGCCATGCGCCGGTCAGTCCGGACGCGATCGCCACCAGCCTGCCGGAGGTGTTCGTGGCTGGCGACTCGGCCGGTGTCCCGGGTGGCGTTCCGCTCACCGTGGACGAAGCCGAGGCGTCCGGCCGCCGCGCCGGGCGCGCCGTCCTTGCCTCCCTGGGCCGAGGAACCCACACGCCGCAACCGCGCATTGTGGCCGCCGGCGACGCCCTGGCCCTCCAGGCCGCGTGGCTGCGCGCCCTCAACGCCGCCAGCCCGGCCGAAACCATCGTCTGTCAGTGCGAAGAGGTGACGCGCGAGGCTCTCCTGGCTGTCCGGCCGCCCGCCTACCTTGGCCCGCCGTCGCCCGCCCAGGCCAAGCGCGACATCACCAGCCTGCTCGCCGACGGCCCGGCCAACCAGGACCAGATCAAGCGCCTCACCCGCGCCTGCATGGGCGCCTGCCAGGCGCGCCGCTGTCGCGAACAGGTGGCGCTCAACCTCGCCTTCGCCTCCAATGAGCCGCCCGAGCGCACCCCACTGGCCGGCTACCGCGCGCCGGTCAGGCCGCTGCCGCTCAAGGTCATTGCGGCCTGGGACGAGACGACCGAGATGGGCCGCTTCTGGGACGTCTGGATGGGCGTCGCCGGCCAGTGGACGCCCTATGACGACATCGGCACCGAGCGCGAGGCGCGGTCGGCCGGCATTTTCGCGAACGAAGAATGACCGGCGCGGAGGTCATCGTCATCGGCGCCGGCGTCACCGGACTCTCCGCCGCCTGGTGGCTCGCCCGCTCGGGCGTCGACGTCCTCGTCATCGACAAAGGCATCGTCGGCTGGGAGGCCTCGGGGCGCAACGGCGGCGGCGCCTCGCACTATCACAGCCCCCTGTTCCACGAGGAGCAGCGCCTCTGGCCGCAGATGAACGCGCTGCTCGGCTACGAGACCGAGTACCGCCGCGAGCGAGTGATCTTCGCCACCACCGAACATCATCTGCAGAACTACCGCCGCATGGCCGAGATCTGCCGCGGCATGGGCTACCGGGTCGACGATCTCGACCCTCAGCAGGTGCGCGGCTTCGTGCCCCTGGCCGGCGACAACGTCACCGGCGGCATCCACCTGCGCTTCGGCGGCCAGGCCAATCCGCAGCGCACCGTGCAGGCCTACGCCTGGGCCCTGCAGGATCTCGGCGGCCGCATCTCCCAGCATTGCCCGGCGCTCGCCATCCGTGAGGAAGGCGGCAAGGCTGCGGGCGTCGAGACGCCGCGCGGCTTCCTCGCCTGCGACCACCTCGTGGTCGCCGCCGGGCCACAGATCGAAGCCCTGCTCGCCCCAATCGGGATCAAGGCGCCCATGGCGCCGGCCCGCGCCGAGATGATCGTCACCGAGCCGGCGCCGCTGATGCCGGTCGGCGCCGCCGACGGCAACGGGCTCTATGGCCGCCAGACTCTGCGCGGCAACCTCGCCTTCGGCGGCGGCCCGCACGAGTGGCTGGACGACGTCGGTCTGGCGGGTCCCAAGCGGCGGCCTTCGACACCAGTGCTGCAGAGCCTCGCCCGCCGCGTGGCCGAACTCTTCCCCAAGGCGGCTGCGATCCGCGTCATCCGCAGCTGGGCCGGGGTGATCGAGACCACCCCTGACGGTCGTCCGATCCTCGACCGCGTCTGGGACAATCTCACCGTGGCCAGCATGAGCGGCGTCGGCTTCGGCCTCTCGCCAGCCAGCGGCCACGCGGTGCGCGACCTGGTGCTGGACGGCCAGTGCTCGTTCGCCGACCTCTCGAAGCTGAAGCTCGCCCGCTTCGCAGACACGCCGGCCGACTGGCGCGAGCGGGTCGGTTGGGTTCCAACGACCCACGCTGAGGCGGCGGAGGTGAGCTGGCAGGCCGGTTGACACCGCCGACCTTTGGCTTTCCACAGGCGCCATGGGCCATGACGGGGACATCGATGTCAGCGAAGGCGTCCTCGCCTTCCCGGCCGGCGAGCCTCTGCAGCTCGATAGCGGCGGCGCGCTCGACGGCTTCCAGATCGCCTACCGTACCTCGGGCCAACTCAACGCCGAGCGCTCCAACGCCATCCTGGTTTGCCATGCGCTCACCCTCGATCAGCACGTCAGCGGCGTCCACCCGCAGACCGGCAAGGCGGGTTGGTGGGAGCGGATGGTCGGGCCGGGGAAGCCGCTCGATCCCGAACGCCACTTCATCATCTGCTCCAACGTGCTCGGCGGCTGCATGGGCAGCACCGGACCCTCGTCGATCAATCCGGCTACTGGCGAGGCGTGGGGACTGGCGTTTCCGGTCATCACCATCGCCGACATGGTCCGGGCCCAGGCGCGCCTCGTCCAAGCGCTTGGCGTCGAGCGCCTGTTCGCCGTGGTGGGCGGCTCCATGGGCGGCATGCAGGCGCTGGAGTGGGCGGCGCTCTATCCCGAGAAGCTATTCGCGGCCGTGGTGATCGCCGCCGCGGCGCGGCATTCGGCCCAGAACATCGCCTTCCACGAGGTCGGCCGCCAGGCGATCATGGCCGACCCGGACTGGCGGGGCGGCGACTACGCCCGCCTCGGCGTGCGGCCGGAGAAGGGCCTGGCGGTCGCCCGCATGGCGGCTCACATCACCTACCTCTCGGAGCCGGCCCTGCAACGCAAGTTCGGCCGGGAACTGCAGCGTGACGGCCTCTCATGGGGCTTCGACGCCGATTTCCAGGTCGAGAGCTACCTGCGCCACCAGGGCGCTTCGTTCGTCGACCGCTTCGACGCCAACTCCTACCTCTACATCACCCGGGCCATGGACTACTTCGACCTCACCGACCGCGATCCGGAGGGCTTGGCCGGCGCCTTCGCCCGGGCGCGCGACGTGCGCTTCTGCGTCTTCTCCTTCACCTCGGACTGGCTCTATCCAACGCGCGAGAGTCAGATGATCGTCCGGGCCCTGAATGCCGCCGGCGCGCGGACCAGCTTCGTCGAGATCGCGAGCGACAAGGGCCACGACGCATTCCTGCTCGATGAGCCGGTGCTGACCTCTGCGGTCGGCGGCTTCCTGGAGTCGGCGGCGCTGGCGTGGCAGGCGGCGTGAGCGCCATCCGCCCGGACTTCGCCGAGATCCTCCGCCTGGTGAAGCCCGGCGCGCGGGTGCTCGACGTCGGTTGCGGCGAGGGAGACCTCCTCGAGCTGCTCACCCGCGAAAGCGGGGTCGACGGACGTGGACTGGAGATCAGCCCGGAGAGGGTCTCGGCGTGCCTGGCGCGTGGCCTTTCCGTCGCCCAGGGCGACGCCGACCGTGACCTCGACTACTTCCCAGCCGGGGCCTTCGACTACGCTGTCCTCTCGCAGACTCTGCAGGCGACGGCGAGGCCTCGGCATGTGCTCGCTGAACTGCTGCGGATCGCCGAGCGCGCTTTCGTCTCGCTGCCGAACTTCGGTCACTGGCGAGTGCGGCTGGCCCTCGTCGCCGGCGGGCGGATGCCGGTGACGGGGGCCCTGCCCGACCCGTGGTGGTCGACGCCCAACATCCACCTCTGCACCCTGGCCGATTTCGTGGCGCTCACCGACGACCTCGGCCTCAAGATCGAGGCCAGCGCCGCGTTCGCCGGCGGGGCCCCCGCCCGGCCGATCGATCCCAGGGGAACCTTCGAGAATCTGAGAGCTGAGTCGGCCCTCTTCGTGCTCAGCCGGTGATAGCGGCCAGGTCGCGCTCGCCGGTGCGGATGCGCAGGGCCTGCTCGAGATCGAGCACGAACAGCTTGCCGTCGCCGATCTTGCCGGTGTTGGCGGCGGCGACGATGGCCGTGCAGATCTCGTCGACAGCTTCGCTCGGCGCGGCGATCTCCAGCCGCACCTTGGGCAGCAGTTTCACCTCGTATTCCGCCCCGCGATAGATCTCGGTTTTGCCCTTCTGCCGGCCATAGCCCCGCACCTCGCTGACCGTCAGGCCCGTCGCCCCGGCGCGCGTCACCTCGTCGAGCACGGCGTCCAGGCGGCTTGGCTTGATGATGGCGATGATCAACTTCATGGGCAGGTCCGACCGGCGGGTCTCGAACAATGACCTGAATTCCCTATGACTCCAAGCCTAGGCCGCCAGGCCCCGGCCGCGGCGCACGGCGGCAGGCTGGAAGACTGGGGTGGCGCGCACCCGCTCCCGCACGCTGTGGGGGATTGCCGCGTAGGTCTGCTTCCCCGCCTCCATCAGGATGACCCCGGCTGTCGGCGGAGCCAGGCGCGCGCCAAGGCCCTCCAAGACGTCGGCCCAGCGATGCGCGCGCTGCAGCGGCGGAACATAGAGCGCCCGCGTCCAGCCGAGCGGTTGCAGGTCGGCCTCGGCGATGAGTGTCTCGAGCTGGCGGCGACTGAAGGTGCGGCCATGACCGAACGGGGTCGACTCAGCGTCGGCCCAAAATCCGTGGCGGGCGGTGGCGGCAATGATCAGTCGCCCGGTAGGGGCCAACACCCGCCCGACCTCCCGCATCAGCTCGGAGGGACTGTCGCTTTCCTCCAGGGCGTGCAGGGCGACGACCCGGTCAAACAGGGCGTTGGGAAACGGCAAGGCGCCGTCGAGGACAAGACAGCTGGCGTTGGCGCCGCCGGGCGGCCAGACCTCGACGCCCTGCGCGGCCGGCATGGCGGCTACAACCCGTCGCGCGCCCGTCTGGGTGAGCAGAGGCGCCGGATAGCCAAGGCCGAGCACGTCCAGGCCCGCAACGTCGCCCCACGCCTCGCCGACCTTGCGGGCGATCAGGCGCGCGACCGCCTGCCCAAGGGGGCTTGCGTAGAACCGTCGCAGCTCGAGGACGTCCTGGCGCATCGGCGCTCCCGTTCCACCCCGCTGTCATGTAGGTAGGAATTGTTTAATCGACCGTCTCTGGAGCGCCGCCATGCCGCTCGTCGTCCGCCTGTTCCCATGCCTGCAAGACAACTATGGCTTCCTCGCGCGCGACGAGGCCACCGGCAAGACCGCGACCATCGACACGCCGGACGCCGGCGCCATCCTTGCCGCCCTGGAGCGAGAGGGCTGGGGGCTGGATCTCATCCTCAATACGCACTGGCACCCGGACCATGCCGGCGGCAATGCCGAGCTGAAGGCCGCCACCGGCGCGGTGATCGTGGGGCCGGCGGAGGTGACGCGCATCGCCCCGCTCGACCGGACGGTCACGGGCGGTGACGTGGTCGAACTCGGCGAGACCTGTTTCACGGTCATCGAGACCGGCGGCCACACCCTTGGCCACATCGCCTATTTCGACCCCGATGACCGCATCGCCTTCGTCGGCGATACGCTGTTCGCGCTGGGTTGCGGACGGCTCTTCGAAGGTACGGCCGAGCAGATGTGGACCAGCCTCTCCCGTCTGGCCGCCCTGCCGGACGACACGCAGGTCTATTGTGCGCACGAATATACGGCGTCGAACGCCCGCTTTGCGCTCACGGTCGACCCCGCGCAGCCTCTGCGGGCGAGAGCGGAAGCGGTATTCGCCGCGCGTAAGCGCGGCGAAGCGACCGTCCCGACAACGATCGGTCTGGAAAAGGCGACAAACCCCTTCCTCCGGGCCCCGCTGCTCGTGGGACCTGGCCAGAAGGACTACGAGGCGTTCGCCCAGATTCGCGGCGCGAAGGACGCGTTTAGGGGCTAGGCGAAACGAACGTCAGCGCCACTGATGGTCAGTGAACCATCTTCGTTGAATTCCTGGCGCTTGAACTTCTCGTCCGCCGCGAGGTGCAACTCGTCGATGTATTTGAAAATGCTCGGCGTCAGCTCGGAAGCGGGACCCACTTCACGCAGCGCTTCGGAAGTCACACGGACCTCCACGGGATTGAACTGACTGTGCATGTGGATCACCCACTCGCCATCAGAACGCAGGCTAGGTGGACGACCCGTCGGCGCTAGCCACATGGCCATACCCCTCTGGATTGTCGTGGGGCGTTATTTGCCTCATCTTGCGACAAAACGCCACAGTATAGTTAACAAATATTTGTCAACGAGGCTGTGATCGTCTCGAGGGGCCACCGCGCTCGGTGTGGGCGCGCGACGGCTAAAATCATCCATCAGAGGGCCTTGCGGGCGGCCCGCCATGGTTCCGATGGTCGCCGGGCGAAGGTGGCCGACACGTGGTCCCAGGGGGTGACAGCGAATATCACCACTACCACGAGACACTCGATCGTCAGCTCTGTGGCGGCGGCGTCCAGGCGATGGGCGAGCGACAGACGTAGGGCCACGGCGGCCAGCCAGAGGGTCTTCCAGGTCATCTCGAAGAACAGCAAAGGCAGCATGCGCAGCGGATAGCGCAGACCCAGGAGCGAGAGCAGCGAGAGGGCGCACAGCATCGCCACGACCACGCTTCGCTGGAGAGACATCGCGCCAACCGGCCCGAGCAGCTCTGGCCAGACCATGGGCGCAAGGCCGACGATCAACAGGAGATAGCCGCACCGGAGGAGATTGAGCCGAACGGGTGAGATCTGAGGTTGCATGCGCGGATCTCCTTTGGCCGATGTCCTCAAGATGGGTCGCGCGTGCGCCGCAGCCAGACCGTGACGGCGAAGAATGCAGCGGCGGCGAGGAGTCCGCCCCACACCTCGAGGCTGCCGAAGAACCGAGCAGGATCGATCTGGGCGGCGTCGATCATCTGCCGATGCGGCCCGCCCTCGCTGAAGGCGAGATCGAACCCGCCGCCCAGCCGATGACCCAGGAAATGGAAGACATGGCAGGTGCCGAAGGACATCAACTCGACGATACAGATGCCGAGCGGCGGCAGCACCGCCCACAGGAATGGCCCGCGCCGCGCCCAAGCCGAGACCATCAGGAGATAGCCCCACACCGGCGCCAGCCAAAGAGTTTGGGAGGCCAGGCCCCAGGCGAGCACGAGGGTCTGGGAAAACAGCGGCCAACTCGACCACAGCGAGGCGAACCTCCCGCCGGCGGGCAGCAGAAAGACCGCGTTGAGGCCCATCAACAGCAGTTGAGTAAGCAGGATCACCGCGAAGACGATGGCCGGCAGAGCCAGGAGGGGCACGGCCGCTTTGACTCCCACCGCTGCGACGTCCGAGACCGGCATCGACTTCCAGAACAGGATGCTGCGGTCGCGGCGCTCATTGTGCAGGGCGCCCAGGCAGTAGGCGGCCGCCACGATGAACCCGACGACCATGATCGCCAGGGCCGCCATGGCGTAGGGCGCAACCGAGATGGCGCCGACAGACTCGGGATCGAGTTGAACGTTCACCCGCGAGTGGGGAACGTGCGCGATCGCCACCAAGGCGCCCAACAGGGTGAGCGCGGCCACGGCGACCGGCGCCACCCACAGCGAGCGGTGCTCCCACAGTTCACGTCGCATCTGCCAGTAAAGCGGCGAGACCAGCGCGGAACGCGTCAGCGGCCGGGCGGGCGCCTGTGGCGCGGCTTCCGGCATGGCGTCAGCGAGCGTATTCATGCGGCGATCCCCCGTTCGTGTGCGCCGCCGATCAGAGCGACGAAGACATCGGCGATGCTGGGTGTGTGGACCTCGCCGAGCTCGGCCAACTGGGCGCGGTCAGCGCCGTCGTAGAGCAGGATGCTGCGGCCGAAGACCGCGCGCTCATGAATGGGCCGCAGGCCGCGCGCCTCCGACAGCGTCTCTGGCCGGACCATCAGTTCGCAGAAGCGGGATTCGAACGCCTCCATGGCGGCGTTGAGTACAATCTTGCCGCGATCGATGAACACGACGTCGGTCAGGATGTGCTCGATTTCCTCGACCTGGTGCGTGGTCACCAGGATGGTGCGGCTGTGGTCGAAGTAATCGTTGAGCAGGGTGTCGTAGAAGGACTTGCGGTAGAGCAGGTCGAGACCGAGCGTCGGCTCGTCGAGGACCAGCAACCGCGCATCGATGGCCATGACCAGCGCCAGATGGAGCTGGGCGACCATACCCTTGGAAAGCTCACGCACCCGGCTCTGGCGCTTGATGTTGGTCTTGGCGAGGAAGGTTTCGGCCTTCGCCCTGTCGAACCTCGGATGGACTCCGGCGACATAGTCCACGGCCTGGCTAACCCTCAGCCAGCGCGGCAGCACCGCTACGTCAGCGATGAATGAGACATCTCGCATCAGGGCGTCACGCCGGCGCCAGGGATCGAGCCCCAGCACCTTCAACTCACCCTGGTATGGAGTGAGGCCGAGTATGGCGTTGAGCGCTGTGCTCTTGCCGGCGCCGTTCGGCCCGATCAGGCCGACGATCCGCCCCTCGCCAACCGTCAGGTCAACGCCGTCGAGCGCGACCGACTTTCCAAACGTCTTGGCGAGCCCGCGGGCTTCAATGCAGGCCATGGAGTCAGCCCTCCCGATCTGTCTGAGCCGCGCCGTCGCGCAGCAGGTCGGCCGGCTTCAGTCCGAGGCGGCGGATGGTGGCCCGGATCGTCGGCCACTGCTCGTCGAGGAACTTCCGGCGCTCGCCCTCGAGCAGCAGCCCGCGCGCCCCGTCGTTGATGAACATGCCCAACCCTCGCCTCTTCTCCACCAGCTTTTCATCGACCAGTTGTTGGTAGCCCTTGAGAACGGTCAGGGGATTGACCCGGAAATCCGCGGCCACGACGCGCACGGACGGAAGGGCGTCGCCCTCAGCCAGCACGCCATCGAGGATCATCGCCGCCACGCGATCTCGCAGCTGACGGTAGATCGGCTGGCTGTCGTTCCAATCGGGATCCATGTCCGTCCCCGGCGCTCCGCCGTTCCTGTGTACTAGTGATATACATATATATAACACTAGAACGAGTCAAGACGCCTGCTACACGTCGACTCAAGAGGCTCAGGGACCTTCGAGAACCTGGGCGATGCGCGCCGAGGATGGATGGCCGCCCAGGCCGTCGCTCGGATTGACGAGAATGGTCAGCGCGCCATTGCGCCACCAGGCCGTGGGCGTCGGACCGGCAAAGAAGTTGACCTTGACGAGCTTGGCCAGGGCAGCGCGCCCCGCCGGTCGGTTGGCGACGCCAATAATCCCATTCATGGCCGAAAGGGCGGCGTCGGCGAAGAGCGCGGCCGACTTTTCATCGGCGTCAGGCGCGTCGAACACCACCAGGTGATGGGCCACGCGGCCACACCGTCCGCTGGCCATCACCATGCGCTCGTAGAGCGACTGCGCGCTCATCGGCGATATCCGGAGCGTGCTGGCGGGGCCGTCGAGGCTGGCGGCGACTCCCATGGGCCAGCGAGTGGTGAAGACAGTCACGCCGCCCACCTTGGTGACTCGGAGCAGGATGTCGCCGACGTCATCCTTGAACAGCACATCGCCGCGCGGGCCACGGCTGGCCGAGACGGCCCAGACCTCGGCGCCGTCGTCGAATTTCAGGAGGGCCGGATGGTGGCTGCGGTCGAGTATGAAGCCACCGCCCTCGTCGTCAGAGAAGCGGGCCACGGTCGGAGCAGCGTGCAACTCGTCTTGGCGGCCCAGCGACAAGGCGTTTCTGACCCAGGCCGGGGCCTGGAGCCCGGAAAACGCCATGCATCCCATCCCGACGACCGCCATGGCGAACGCCCGCAAGGCGACGGATACCGGGGACGAGACCATGGATGGTCCGTGCGGCGCCAAGTGGGCGCTTTTTGGACGGCGGATTCAGCCGCTTATGTACTGGCCTCCATTCACCGACAGCGTCGCCCCGGTGATGAAGCCCGAATCCTCGGCGGCAAGAAAGGCGACGCAACGGGCGATCTCGTCAGCCATGCCTAGGCGCCCCACCGGAATGCCTGCAATGATCCGGTCGAGCACTTCTTTGGGCACGGCCGAGACCATCTCGGTGTCGATGTAGCCGGGCGCGATGGCGTTGACCGTAATCCCCTTCTTGGCGTTCTCCTGGGCAAGCGCCTTGGTGAAGCCGATCATCCCGGCCTTGGCGGCCGAATAGTTGGTCTGCCCCATCTGACCCTTCTGGCCGTTGATCGAGCTGATATTGACGACGCGGCCGTAGCCGCGCTCGCGCATGCCTTCGATGACGTTTCGGGTCATGTTGAAGATCGAGGCGAGGTTGACGTGTATGACCTCATTCCATTGCTCTTCGCTCATCTTGTGGAGCACGGCGTCACGAGTGATGCCGGCATTGTTGACCAGCACGTCGATCGGCCCCAGCGCCGCCTCGACCGATTTCACAGCCTGCGTGCAGTCGGCGAAGGAGGAGACGTTGCCCTTGACCACCATGACGCCCAACTCGTCGGCGGCGGCCTGGGCGGCGACCTCGTTGCCTGCGTAGCCGGCGGCCACCTTGTAGCCCGCCGCTCGAAGCCGGGCGGTGATCGCCCGGCCTATGCCGCGCGTTCCGCCCGTCACGAACGCCACTCGAGTCATCAATGTCTCCTCCCAGAGTCTTTTTTCGTTACGGCGCCACGGCGTCGGTCGTGAGGGTCACACCTTTTCGACGCACATGGCCACCCCCATGCCGCCGCCGACGCACAAGGTGGCAAGGCCTTTGCCGGCGCCCTGGCGCTTCATCTCATGCAGCAGGGTGGTTAGAATGCGCGCGCCGGACGCCCCAATCGGGTGACCGATGGCGATTGCGCCGCCGTTGACGTTGACCTTGGCCGGATCGAGGCCGAGCTCGCGCACCACGGATAGAGACTGGGCAGCGAACGCCTCGTTCGATTCCACGAGATCGAGATCGGCGACCTTCCAGCCAGCCTTTTCCAGCGCCTTCCTGGTGGCCGGGATCGGGCCGGTGCCCATAATCTCCGGCTCGACCCCGGCGTGAGCCCACGAGGCGATGCGCGCCAGCGGCTTCAGCCCACGCTTGGCTGCCTCCTCGGCGGTCATCAGCACCAGGGCCGCGGCGCCATCGTTGAGTCCCGAGGCGTTGGCTGCGGTGACCGTGCCGTCCTTGGTGAACGCGGGCCTAAGGCCGGCGATGCTCTCATAGGTGACGCCATGACGGATGAACTCGTCCTGCTCGACGACGGTGTCGCCTTTGCGGCCTTTGATGGTGACCGGCGCGATCTCGTCAACGAACCTGCCGGATTTCTGGGCGGCCTCGGCCTTGTTCTGCGATGCGACCGCGAAGCGGTCCTGGTCCTCGCGGGTGATTTGCCAGCGCGCGGCGATGTTCTCGGCTGTCTGACCCATGTGATAGCCGTGAAAGGCATCCCAAAGTCCGTCCTTGATCATGGTGTCGACGAAGGCGAGGTCGCCCATCTTCTGGCCGCCGCGCAGGTTCTGAGCGTGCGGCGATTGACTCATGCTCTCCTGGCCGCCCGCCACCACGATGTCGGCGTCGCCGGCGGCGATCTGCTGGGCCGCCAGGGCCACGGCGCGCAAGCCAGAACCACACAGTTGGTTGACGCTCCAGGCCGGGCTCTCCACCGGCACCCCGGCGTTGACGCTCGCCTGGCGGGCGGGACCCTGGCCGGCCCCGGCTTGCAGCACCTGGCCCATCACCACCTCGTCTATGTCGGCAGCCTGGACCCCGGCCCGCGAGATAGCGGCCTGGATGGCGATCTTGCCTAGTTCGTGCGCCGGCAAAGAGGCCAGGGCGCCATTGAACGAGCCCACCGGCGTGCGGGCGGCGGAGACGATGACGATGTCGGCCATGAGAGTTTTCTCCGTTGAGCGCCTGGGCGCGCACAATGCCTAACTTGAAACGCCGCGTCACGCAGCTCCCGCCGCTCGTCCAGGGCGCTCGGCTGGCGCCGCGGCGCAGTATGGTTCAATATTGCGACTGCGATATCTCGCGGAAATGACAGGGATCAAGATGGCCGAAGAGCCGCAGACCGAAACGCCTCGCACGCCAAGCGAACGCGTCACCATCCAGAAGTACGCCAACCGCCGGCTCTACAACAAGGCGACCAGCAGCTACATCACCCTCGACGACCTTTCCACCATGGTGAAAGAGGGCGTCGATTTCGTGGTCTACGACGCCAAGAGCGGCGAGGATATCACGCGCAAGGTCCTGACTCAGATCATCTTTGAGGAGGAGAGCCGCGGTCAGAACCTCCTCCCCATCCAGTTTCTGCGCCAGCTCATCGGCTTCTACGGCGACCGCATGCAGGCCTTCCTGCCGAGCTTCCTGGAGCTCTCCCTGGATTCCTTCATCCGTCAGCAGCAGCGCATGCAAAGTCAGTGGACAGCCGTGACGCCGTCGATGGGCGCCTTCGACGAGCAGATCCGTCAGAACATGGCCCTCTTCGACCGGGCCATGAAGATGTTCACGCCTTTTGCCTTCCGGGCCGATGAGGTGGCGCCTGCCGCGGCGCCGAAGGCCGCCGCAGACGACGACACCCTGGCCGAACTCAAGGCGCAGATGGCCGCTATGCAAGCGCAATTGAAGGCGCTGGAAGGGAAGAAATAGCTCCTAGGCTGCGCGAACCTTGAGCCGCGCGCCGTCGAGCACCTCGAGCACCTCGAGCTTGGCGCCGGCCGCCACGGGTCCCGGCCCATCGAGCTGGGCCGACCATTCCTTGCCGTCGACGAACACTCGACCGTCCTCGCCGTCGAAAGGGGCCACCGCCTCGCCGCGGTGACCCACGAGGCGCTGCAGCGGGTTGTTGAGGTTCGGTGCGTCCGTTCGGTGGCCGACGAGGTAGCGGCGCCCGACATAGGTGGTGATGATGGTCAGCACGCCGAAGAGCGCGATGGCCTCGGCCGTGTTCAGCGGGATAAGCAAGCTGGCGACTGCCGTGATCGCCGCCGATCCGGCCGGCCACAGAAGCCAGCCCGAGCCGCTGACCACCTCGACAGCCAGGAACACCGCGCCCACGGCCATCCAACCCCAAAAGGGGTGAGAGAGGATGAATTCGGAAATCCCACCCATGTCAGGCGCTCGGCGGCACGATGGGTGACGGCGGCCGCGGCGGCCGCGGTGGCGCCGGCGCGGCGCTCTCCCGACGGGCGGCGTTGACCAGTTCGGTTACCCCGGCGATCGAGCCGGCGATCCCAGCGAAATCCGCCGGCACGATGATGGTGCGCTGCTGCGGCGAGTCGGCGAGCTTTCCGAAAGCTTCGACGTATTTCTGGGCCACGAAGTAGTTGAGGGCGTTGACGCTGCCGGACTCGATGGCGTCGGAGACGCTCTTGGTGGCCGCCGCTTCGGCCTGGGCGGCCCGCTCGCGGGCTTCGGCGTCCCGGAACGCCGCCTCGCGTCGACCCTCGGCCTGCAGGATGGCCGACTGCTTGGCGCCCTCGGCCCGGGTGACGGCGGCCTGCTTCTCGCCCTCGGCCTCGGTGATCACCGCCCGTTTTTCGCGCTCGGCCTTCATCTGCCGCGTCATGGCGTTGGTGATGTCAGGCGGCGGTTGCAGGTCCTTGATCTCGATCCGCGCCACCTTGACGCCCCACGGGCCGGTGGCCTCGTCGATGACGGTGAGCAGGCGGGTGTTGATCATGTCGCGCTTGGAGAGCACCTCGTCGAGCTCCATCGAGCCGACCACCGTGCGCAGATTGGTCATGGTCAGCTGGCCGATGGCGAAGTTGAGATTGGCGACGCGGTAGGCCGCCGACGAGGCGTCCATTACCTGTATGAAGACGATGGCGTCGACTTTCACCATGACGTTGTCCCGGGTGATCACCTCCTGGCTCGGCACATCGAGCACCTGTTCCATCATCGAGACCTTGCGACCCACCCTGTCCACGAACGGGGTGAGGACGGTGATGCCGGGCTTGAGCGTGCGCGTGTAGCGGCCGAAGCGCTCGGCGGTGTACTCGTAGCCCTGTGGCACGACCTTGATCGCCGAGAGAGCCACGAAAATCGCGAGAACCACGATGGCGACCCCAAAGATCGAAAACCCCATGCAAGATTCCTTCCCTCAGCCGGCCGCGAGTCTAGCCCGGCGTAGACAGGGGCGCCATGGCTCCCTTGACCATCGCGGCGCGAGGCCGCATGGGCCAGCCATGCAAGCCTTCACGCACCTGACGGCCAAGGCGGTTCCGCTCGATATCGCCAACCTCGACACCGACCAGATCATCCCCAAGCAGTTCCTCAAGACCATCGGCCGCGAGGGGCTGGGCCGGGGCCTGTTCTACGACCTGCGCTTCGACACCGAGGGCCGTGAGCGGCCCGACTTCGCCCTCAACGACCCACGCTACAAGGGCGCCGGGGTCCTGATCGCGGGCGAGAACTTTGGCTGCGGCTCCAGCCGCGAGCACGCCCCATGGGCGCTGCAGGATTTCGGCATCCAGTGCGTGATCGCGCCCTCCTTCGCTGACATCTTCAAGAACAACTGCTTCCAGAACGGCCTCCTGCCCATCGCCCTGCCGGCCGAGGCGGTGAACGCCCTGATGAGCGAGGCGCTGGGCCACAACCACGTCTTCGAGATCGACCTGGAGACCCAGACGGTCACCGCTCCGTCCGGCGCGCGCTACGCCTTCGAAATCGAGCCGAAGCTCAAGCGGAAGATGCTGAAGGGTCTCGACGCCATCGGCGAGACCCTGGTCCACAAGACTGACATCGACTCCTTCGAGCACAGACAAGCCCTGCAACAGCCCTGGTTGTCGCCGGTATGAGCTTAATCGTCGCCGGTACGGTGCGCGTGCCGCCCGCCAACGTCGATGCCTTCCGCCCGCAGATGGCGGCCATGATCGGGGCCAGCCTGGCCGAGGAAGGCTGCGAGGCCTACGTCTATGCCGAGGACGTCCGTGAGCCGGGCCTGATGCACGTCTTCGAGGTCTGGCGCGACCAGGCTGCGCTGGAGGCGCATTTCCGGACCGCGCACATGGCGGCCTGGCGGGCGGCGTGGCCGGCTTTCGGCGTCGCCGATCGCAGCCTGACCGTCTACGACATCGCCAGCCAGCGTTCCCTCTGATGCCCCGCACCCTCCTGCTCCTGCCCGGTGACGGCATCGGCCCGGAAGTGATCGCCGAGGTGAAACGGGTAGCCGCCAAGCTGACGCCGGACCTCAAGCTCGAGGAACGCTTGTTCGGCGGCCACGCCTACGACCTCGAAGGCTCGCCTTTGCCGGCGGCGACACTGGAACTGGCCAAGGCTAGCGATGCGGTGCTCATGGGCGCGGTTGGCGGGCCGAAATGGGCGAGCGCGCCGCGCCGGTTGCGCCCCGAGGCGGGGTTGCTCGGATTGCGCGCCGGCATGGGCGTCTTCGCCAACCTGCGCCCGGCCCTCTGCTTCGCCCCGCTTGCCGACGCCTCGACGCTCAAGCGCGAGGTGGTCGAAGGCCTCGACATCATGATTGTCCGCGAGCTGACCGGCGGGGTCTATTTCGGCCAGCCGCGGGGCGTCGAGACCCTGGCGGACGGTCAGCGGCGCGGCGTCGACACCCAGGTCTATACGACCCACGAGATCGAGCGGGTCAGCCGTGTCGCCTTCGCGCTCGCCCGCGGCCGACGCGGCAAGGTGACCAGCTGCGAGAAGTCGAACGTCATGGAGACCGGCCTGCTCTGGCGCGAGGTGGTGACCGACCTGCACGCCCGCGAGTTCGCCGACGTGACGCTCGAGCACATGCTGGCCGACAGCGCCGCCATGCAGCTGGTCAGGAACCCGCGGCAGTTCGACGTCATCCTCACCGACAACCTGTTCGGCGACATCCTGTCGGACGAGGCGGCCCAGCTGACCGGCTCGCTCGGCATGCTGCCCTCGGCGGCGATCGGCGAACCCGGCCGGCCGGGCCTCTACGAGCCGATTCACGGTTCTGCGCCGGACATCGCTGGCCAAGGCGTGGCCAATCCACTGGCGGCGATCCTCTCCTTCGGCATGGCCCTGCGCTGGAGTCTGGGGGCGACGGAGCAGGCTGACCGCCTCGACGCAGCGGTGGAACAGGCTTTGGCCGCCGGCGCCCGCACCCGCGACCTCGGCGGCGCGCTCACCACCACCCAGATGGGCGATGCGGTGCTCGCGGAGCTTTAGAACGCCACCAGCTTCCGCCCTGTGATCCGTTCCAGGATCCGCGCCGGCGAAGCCTCTGGCGCGGCCATGGCCGAGAGCGGCAGGTAGAAGGTTTGCTCCAACGCGTAGCGACCGGCGATGGCGGCGTGGACGACACTGTCGGTGTAGACGATCCAGGTCGCGCCCGGCGGGAAGGCCACCTCGCGGCGCGGCGCGCTTGCCTGATAGTCGGCGTCGAGCTTGGCCGCATCATGCAGCTGAAGCATCAGGGCGTCATAGGGCGTGCGGCGCGCCTTGGTGAGGCCCACGGTCTCCAGCAGCCACGCCTCGCCCGGCAGGGGTGAGTGTGCCTTGCCCGCCCATCGACGTGCATAGTCCTCGAACGGTTCGCCGACGCGCCAAAGGCGGCTCTCGCCGACCGGGTTGATGTTGGAAAAGACGCGCAGAATGCGCTTGCCGCCGGTGGGCTGGGAGGCGAAGGCGTCGACGTGCAGCCGCCGGTCGTCCTTGCGAGCGCTGATCGGCGCATCGTCGATGCCGCGTGGCCGATAGCTGGTGCGGCCCGTCTCCAAGAACTTGGCGTAGGACGGTGCACGCGTAACGATCAGCTCGCGCGCCCAGTCACGGAAGCGCGCCAGCAGGCCCTCGACGCGTTCGGCCTCGGCGGCGTCCGCGGAGGTCCCGCGCACGCGCTGGCCGGGCGCCAGGCTGATGTTCTTGGCCTTGCCGTCGCCCAAATCGGCGTCGAGGAGTTCGCGCTCATCGGGCGTGAGGGCGAAGGTTACGTCCGCAAGGACGACAAGGCCGTCGCACTCTAGTCGGCGAGCGAAGGCGTCGTCGGTCATGAACAAAGAATAGCGGCCGCGCCCCGGCGCCGGCAATGCGAACGAGGTGTTCGACTCGGGCGTGGGCAGCCATAAGGTCGCGACGCGGCCGGATTGATCGGTAAGGGGGATGGAGATGTCGGCCGAGCCTTCCGATCACCTGGTCCATGAGGCCGTCGGTCCCTCGATCGGCGGTCGCGACGCGGCGGCGACCATCGGCGTCGGGGTCAACTCCCTGCTCGTTCTCGGGGTCCTGCCCGTGCTGCTGGGCTCGCTGGTGGACGAGCATCGCCTGACCAATGCCGGCATCGGTCAGATCGCCTCCCTGGAGCTGCTGGCCATGGCGGCCTCCACGGCCGCTTGCGGCGCATTCCTGAAAGCCGAGCGCCTGCGGCTGATCGGGGTCGCCTGCTCCGTCGGCCTCGCCATCGCCAACCTGTGCACCGCGACCGCGTCGGGCGTGCTGCTGTTTCCGCTGCGTGCGGTGGCCGGCGGCATCGAGGGCGTCCTCCTGTGGATCACGGTGAGCATGATCGCGCGCACGGTCACACCCGAGCGCTGGGCGGGTGTGTTCTTCGCCGCCCAGACCTTCGGCCAACTGGTGCTCGCCCTCGCCCTGGCCATGTGGGTGATGCCGAGGTTCGGGGCCAGCGGCGGCTACGTGGCCCTTGCCGTCGCTAGCCTACTCGGCGTCGCCCCGGCGATTTTCACGCCGCACCGCTTCGCGCCCCTGCCGCTGCCCCCGGGCGAGGGCGGCATGCCGCCGTTCAGGGGCTGGCTCGCACTCCTCGCCACCGTGGTGTTCGTGGCCGCAGGCGGCGCGGTCAGCATCTACCTTCAGCCGTTAGCCCATGAAGCGGGGCTAGGGGCCG
>Ga0302311_10001579_pt1 | contig 26730 bp, 20 predicted proteins | sample III_Palsa_N1_3_FD_200449 | JGI IMG/M metagenome (GOLD analysis project Ga0302311, IMG submission 200449) | Peat permafrost microbial communities from Stordalen Mire near Abisko, Sweden - III_Palsa_N1_3 | ecosystem: Environmental > Terrestrial > Soil > Palsa > Peat permafrost | place: Sweden... | reverse complement strand
CTCATAAAAGGGAAGGTGGTAGTCGAGATAGCTCATCAGCAGCGGGTTATCCTTGATCTCAGCCAAGCCTGCCGTATCTGTCCGCACGAATCCATCGGTCTGGCTGGCGGCTTGATGCCACTTGCTCGTGCGACGCCATGAGTCTTCCATCCTCGGCTGCCACGAAAGTGCCTCGGGAATGAACGTAATACCCACGGCCGCGCAATAAGCCCGGACGGTTTCATGCGGATGTGCCACCAGGTCGTCGGAATCAACGAGGACTGGGGGCCTTCCGGTAGCATCCGCCACCGCGTCGTAGATCTCAGCCAGCCAGGCGAATCCGATTTCGTCGCGCTGGAGGCCCGGGTGCAAAGCGAAGTGGGAGGCGATCGCCTCCGCGGGGTGTCGGATCAGGAACGTGTGGGTGGCTTCGGCCAGGAATGACTGGTCGTTGAGCAGCAGCGGGTAATGGAAATCCGTCGTGTCCTTGAAGAACAACGGACGGTCAACGGCCATGCGCCTCAGCGCCGGGATGAGCTCCCGCTCGGACCTTGTTACCTGCCCATCGACTTTAGACTCGCCGAAGTTCATGATATGGGAGAAGGGCTCGTGCAACACGGCGTAGTCGCCCCGCTCAGACATCATGCGCGCGAATGCGGTCGAGCGGCATCGCGGTGCGCTCCATAGTCCGATGATACGGGAACGTTCCCGGTTGATCATACCCGGACTCCTCTGAATAACTGGCGAGCTGTTACGTGAAACCTCACTGTACGCGCGCCCGCATAGTCGAGGGAAGCCTAAAACCCCAAAGTAAGTATTATATGCAGACGCCGTGAATACGTCAGCAACTCGATGATTGATCGGCATCTCGTATGCATAAAATATGCCAGCGAATCTCATCATCTGGATGACGACCATTCCTCTAGGTATCCCTACGCTGGAGTGAGGTAAATGAGGAGAAACTCTGATGAGGAGAGTCAGCATGGACACGTCCCAGGCCGCCCAGTCAGCGATAGCCGACAGCGCTCAGGCCCGGTCCGGCGAGCGACTGGCTATCCTCGGGGGGGAACGCGCCGTCCCCGGGTCGCAGCCTGGCACCGAATGGCCGGTGGTAACCGACGAGGACAGGGAAGCCGTCATCGGCGCCCTGAGCGGACCGCTGGTCTCGGACACCGACGGAGCGACCCCGGTCAGCCAGTTCGAGGAGCGCTGGGCGGAAACCTGCCAGGCCGAATACTGCGTGGCGACCTGTAACGGCACTGCGGCGCTGACGATCTGCCTGGCCGCGCTGGGCATCGGTCCGGGCGATGAGGTGATCGTCCCGGCCATCTCGATGATCGCCAGCGGGCTGGCGCCGCTGCACAACATGGCCATCCCGGTGTTCGTGGACGTCGACCCGGTGACCTTCAATCTAGACCCGGAAGCCGTGCGGGCGGCCATCACCCCGCGGACCGCCGCGATCATGCCGGTTCACATGCACGGCCAGCCCTGTGACATGGACAGCATCTGCGCCCTGGCCAAGCAGCACGGACTAGCCGTGGTGGAGGACGCCGCCCAGGCGCAGGGGGCGACCTATCACGGCCGGCCGATGGGCTCCATCGGAGACATGACGGCCTTCAGCCTGCAGTACACCAAGACGCTTCCCACCTGCGGGGAAGGCGGGATGCTCACCACCGACAACGAGGAACTCGCCGCCAAGGCCCGGATGGCCAGGGAGTTCGGGGAGGTCATCCGTCCGGGTAAGCCGCGCGACTACATGTCCTACCGGCTGGGCTGGAACGCCAAGCTCAGCAGCGTCCAGGCCGCTTTCTCGCTGTCCCAGCTCGACCGGTTCGAGAGTTATGCCCGCCGGCGGGGGGCCAACGTAACCGCGTTCCTCGACCGCGTGTCCGCGCTTCCCGGGCTGGTCGTGCCGGTGCCCGCCGCCGGCACCGAGCATTCCTGGTACATGCTGCGGTTCCGGCTCGACCCCGGGGCGGCCGGGCTGTCCGGGGTGACTCCCGAACGCTTCCGCATCGTGATTCACCGGCTGCTACGCGCCGAGGGAGTGCCGGTCTCCCGATACCAGAAACTGACCCTTCCAGAGCAGAAGGTGTTCGCTGACCACGTCGGCTTCGGTAAGGACTACCCCTGGGCCGTCGCGGAACCCGGTCCGGTCTCGGACTGCCCCGTCGCCAAGGCGGTACTCGCCGACTCGCTGACGCTCCAGAAGCGGCACTTGAATCCCGAGGCGGGCCCGGCTTTGCAGCGTTACGCCGACGGCTTCGAGAAGGTATGGCGGCATCTCGATGTGGTCGCCCGCATGGCGGGGGAAAACGGGTGACCGTGCAACCGGTGACGCGGCCGGACCTCAGCGACCTGCGGGAGATGGCGGACCGGATTCGCCAGCACATCGTCGACATGTGCGCGGGCCCCGAAGGAGGCCACTTCGGCGGTTCGATGTCGATCTCCGACATCCTGGCCGTCCTCTACGGATCTGTCCTGCGGATCGATCCTGATGCTCCGCAAGGACCCGATCGGGACGTGCTGCTGCTCAGCAAGGGCCACGGAGCTCTCGCGCTCTACTCCGCGCTGGCGGAGCGGGGATTCATAACGATCGAGGAGCTGGAGACCTACGGCCGGCCGGGCAGCAGGCTGATGGGCCATCCGCTGCCCATCGTGCCGGGTGTGGAAATGCCTACTGGCTCGCTCGGCCACGGGCTGGCGCTGGGCCTCGGCTTCGCGCTGGCCGGGCGGCTCGCAGGAAGTAGCCGACGCGCCTTTGTGATCACCGGGGACGGCGAACTCCAGGAGGGTTCGTGCTGGGAGACCGCCAGCTGTGCCGCGGCGCTCGGAACCGACAACCTGATCGCGATCGTGGACCGCAACTACTTGCAGCTCACAGGGCCAACGGAGGAGATAGCGCCGCTCGAGCCGCTGGCGGATCGCTGGCGCGCCTTCGGCTGGAGCGTGCGCCAAGTCGACGGCCACGACGTAGGCGAGCTGCGAGAGGCGCTGTCCTCCGCGCCCTGGCAGCCCGGCCGGCCCAGCGTGGTGGTGGCGCGGACCGAGAAGGGGCACGGCGTTCCGTTCATCGCCGGCCAGGCAGCCAGTCACTACGTAAAGATGAGCGAGCGCATGCACGCCAAGACACAGGCGGCGCTGGACGCGTTCGTGGAGGAGCAGGCGCCATGACCGAACTCGCCGTACGCGAAGCCTACCGAGACCGCCTGCTGGAGCTGATGCTCGGCGATCCGCGCCTTATCTGCGTGGACACTGATACGGGCCTGTTCGCCGGCAGTGACTTCCAGACGGCCAGCTCCCGGTACATCGACCTGGGCATCGCCGAGCACACTGCGATGTGCGTGTCGGCCGGCCTGGCCGCATCGGGTTATATGCCCTTCGTCAACACGATGGCGGCCTTCGCCAGCACCCGCGCGGTGGAGGCCGTGAAGATCAATATCGCGCTGAACCAGCTACCGGTCCGGATCATGGCGACTCACGGCGGAGTCTCGGCCGGGAACCTCGGCCCCACCCATTACGCTCTCGAGGACCTCGCCATCATGCGCGCGCTGACCAGCATGACCGTCGTGGTGCCAGCCGATGCGAACGCCGCCGTCAGCGTGGTCGAGCAGTCCGTCGCCATGGACGGGCCCCTGTACGTCCGCATGGGCCGCAAGCCCACCCCAAGCCTGCCGGGCGACCCCGGACCTGCCACGATCGGCCGGATCCAGCCGCTCCGGCACGGCGCCGAGGTCGTGATCGTCTGCTGCGGTCCGCATCCCGTGCTGTCCTCGCTCGCCGCCGCGGACGAACTCGGCGCGGAAGGCATCCAGGCGAGCGTGCTGAACGCTCACACGCTGAAGCCATTCGACGAAGCCACGCTGCTGGCTCGAGCAGAATCCGCCCGGCTCGTGGTCGCGGTCGAAGAGCACCGGGAGTTCGGCGGGCTAGGTGGCGCGGTAGCGGAGATACTCGCCGAGCACCTGCCGCGCCGCTTGCTCCGGATCGCCCTGCCTGACGTGTTCCAACCCGTTTCCGGGAGCCCCGATCACATACTCGAGCGGCACGGGCTGGATCCGGTCGGGATCGCGGCCAAGATCCGCAAAGCACTCGAAACAAATCTCTCTCCAAGGAGCTCATCATGACTGCCTGCCCTATCTGCGAGAGCAGCGTTGAAACGTCCGACACCTCGCGGCTCAGCGAGATCGTGGAATGCGCCGACTGCCGAAGCGAACTCGAGGTCGTGGCCGTCGGTCCGGTCATGCTCGCAGTAGCGCCGGAGGCAGAGGAGGACTGGGGCCAGTGAGCGGGCAGTCGCGGCAGGTCGCCGTGGCGGTGCTCGCTTCCCAGGTGCGCCTGGACGAAAGACGGCTGTTCGACGCGATGGAGCGACAAGGCGTCCGCTTCCAGCACGTCGATCCCCGCGAGATGTGGAGCTTCGCTGATGAGCGCTTGCCGCGCTGGCGCGGCGTCCTGAACCGGGAAATCGGCCAGGTTCGCGCGCTCTATGCCGCTCGAATCTGCGAGGCGCTCGGCACGCCCGTGCTCAACAGCGCGGCGGCCATCCAGGTGTGCGGGGACAAATGGCAGACCTCGCAAGCTCTCGCGGCCGCCAACCTGCCCGCGCCGCGGACCGTCCTAGGCCTTACGCCGGAGGCCGCACTGGCCGCGCTGGCCCAGATCGGGTATCCGGCGCTGATCAAGCCGCTGGTCGGCTCGTGGGGGCGGCTGATCGTCACACTGCGTGATGAGCAGATGGCCGAGGACGTCTTCGACTACGTCCGGGCCCTGCCTGGGCCCCAGTCCCACCTGATATACGTGCAGGAGCTGATCGCGAAGCCGGGCCGCGACATCCGCGCCATCGTGGTAGGCGGTGAGTTCATCGGTGCGGTGTATCGCATCGCTGAAGGCACCAGGACTAACGTGGCGCTCGGCGCCCGCACGCGGCCGTGCCCCGAGTCGGCCGAGCTCACGAAGCTCGCCGTGGCCGCGGCCGCGGCCACGGGGGCCGACATCGCCGCCGTCGACCTGATCGAGGACGAGGACGGCCGCCTGCTGTTGATCGAGGTCAACCACCGCGTCGAGTTCTCCGGCTTCCAGCAGGCGGTAGGCGATCGGGTGGATGTGGCCGGCCGGATCGTCGAGTACGTAGCGACAAGGTCCGCCCAGTGGTGAGGGTCAGCGTCCTCGGCGGATCCGGCTACATCGGGGGTGAGCTGACCCGGCTGCTCCTGGGCCATCCGCAGGTCGAGATAGCCGCCGTCACCTCTGGCCGCCTGGCCGGGCAACGGATCGATACAGCGCACCCCAACCTGCGCTCGCTGACCGATCTGAGGTTCGCGGCGCCGGACGAGTTGGGCGATCCAGACGTGCTGATGCTGGCCAGCCCGCACACGAAGACGATGGCCGCCATGCCGGCCCTGCTAAAGCAGGCCAAACAGGTCATCGACCTGTCCGGCGACTTCCGGCTGCGGGACGCGAAGGTCTTCGCCCGCTACTACAAGGTTGAGCACCAAGCACCCGACCTGCTCGGCACGTTCGTGCCTGGCCTGCCGGAACTGCACAGGGACGAGCTGAGAACCGCGGACCGGATCAGCGTCCCCGGCTGCATGGCCACCGCGGGCATCCTGGGCCTGGCTCCGCTGGCCGGTCTGCTGGACGGCCCGGTCTACGCCGACGCCCGTACCGGCTCCAGCGGCTCGGGTGCCACCGCGGGGCAACCCAATCTGCACGCCGAGCGCAGCGGCGCCATGCGCGTCTTCGCTCCTACCTCCCACCGGCACGAGGCGGAAATCGCGCAGGCCACTGGCCTGACCGTGTACATGTCCGCCACGGGAGTGGAGGCGGTGCGCGGAGTCCAGATGCTCTGCCGGGCGAAGACCCGTCCGGGCGTAGATGAGCCCGCGATCCGGAACGCGTACCGGCAGGCATACCACAGCGAACCATTTGTCCGGGTAGTCGCCTACCGGCGGGGCGCATACCGTTTCCCGGAACCGAAGATATTGATCGGCTCCAATTTCTGCGACGTCGGCTTCGCGCTGGCGTCGGGCACCGGCCACGCGACAATCATCACCGCGCTCGACAACCTGATGAAGGGCGGCGCCGGAAACGCGGTGCAATGCCTCAATATCCGGCACGGCTGGCCCGAAGGGCTCGGCCTGGAGTTCGCCGGTCTGCATCCAACCTAGGGAATACGCAAGTGAAGAAAACACGTGACATCATCGTCGTGAAATGCGGCGGGAACGCCAGCATCGACCCGGCGGCTATCTGCGCCGACATAGCGTACCTGGCCTCGGTAGGAAGGCGAGTGATCCTGGTACACGGCGGCTCGGCCGATATCCAGAATCTCGCCGACCGGCTCGACGTGCGGCTGAAGCGGATGACCTCTCTGGACGGCCTGTCCGCCCGGTACACCGACGACGCTGCCCTCGAAGTGGTGTCGCTCGCGCTGGCCGGAGTCGTGCAGCCCCGGCTTGTGTCAGAGCTGATATCGAACGGGGTCGCGGCTGTCGGCCTGACCGGCGTCCAGGGGGCGCTCATCCGGGCTCGACGCCGGCGTGCCCAGCGCGTGCTGGTCGGTTCCCGGCAGGTGATCGTCCGCGGCGACCGGAGCGGACGCATCACCGGCGTCAACGTCAAGCTGCTGTACACCCTGCTCGACGCGCATTTCACGCCCGTGATCTCGCCTCCGGTGCTGGCCGAGGACGCCAACGTGGTCAACGCCGACGCCGACCGCGTGGCGGCCTCGGTGGCCGGCGCGGTGCGGGCCGAGGTGCTCGTCTTGCTCACCGGAGCGCCCGGTGTCCTCGCCGATTCGTCTGATCCGCAGTCGGTCATGCCCGTCTGCGTGGTCCCTCGCGACGGGCCGCCGCCAATGCGGGAGGCGGGCATCGCGGTGAAGCTGCTGGCGGCGCGCGACGCGCTCACGGCGGGAGTGCCGACGGTGTTCATCGCCGGAGGCAACGGCCCGCAGCCCGTGCGCCGGGCCCTAGCGGGCAAGGCCACCCGGATGAGCCTGGGCACCTCGCCGGCTCCGGCCCACGGGAGCGCCCGATGAGCGGGAGGCTCGCCGCGAACGAGCGGCTCAGCAAGGAGACCGCCATCCGACTGCTCCGCGAGATGCTGGAGATACCCTCACCATCGGGCGGCGAGGGGAAGCTGGCAGCGTACCTCAAGGGGGCCATGACCGACCTGGGGTTCGAGGCCTGGACGGACGATGCCGGCAACGCGGTAGGCGTCATCGACCGTGGACCGGGACCCCAGGTGATGCTGCTTGGCCACCTCGACACGGTCCCGGACCAGCTTCCCGTGCGAGAAGCGAACGAACGGCTTTACGGCCGCGGCGCGTCCGATGCCCAGGGCCCGCTGGCCGCCATGATCTGCGCGGCGGCCGGCGCTAGCGGCTTCGGCGGGCGCGTCTGCGTCATCGGGGCAGTCGAAGAGGAGGTGCCGAGCGCGCGCGGGGCGATAGCGGTCCGCGACACCCACCAGCGGCCGGACGCGTGCATCATCGGCGAGCCGAGCGGCAGCCGGTCAGTGGTGATCGGCTATAAGGGCAAGCTCGACTTGCGCTATACGGTTGAGTGCCCGTCCGTGCACACCACCAGCCCGGATCCGAAGGCATCCGAACTGGCCGCGGGATGCTGGGCGGCGCTGAACGAGATCCTCGGCCGGACTGATCACACCGTCTTCAAGCTGCCCGGAGCGACACTCGAGTCGATCTCAGGCGACACCGTCCGAGCGGAGGCAACGATGGGTGTCCGCACCCCGCCGGGTTTCGATGCCGACGCATTCGTGGCTGAACTGCGCGAGCGGTTGCCGCAGGGCACGCTCAGCGTGGCAGCGTCGAGGAAGCCCTGTGTGGCCGATCGCCGTAATCCAGTCATCCAGGCCCTGACAGCCGGCATCCGCCGGCAGTCGGCAACGCCGTCGCTCGTGCTCAAGACGGCTACCTCGGACATGAACACCCTGGCTGAGGTATGGGACATCCCCATGGCCTCGTACGGGCCAGGTGACAGCAAGCTCGATCACACCAGCGACGAGAGCATCGACCTTGACGACTACCTATTGTCCATCGCGGTGCTGTCCGACGCGCTCACCGAACTGACCGTGCTGCTGTCCGGGTCCTAGGAGTGCCTTGTTAGGTTTCGGCGAGGGCGGCGAGCCGGTCGAGGGTGACGGGCTCGTCCGCCTCCGAGGCCATTCGGCCAGCGCCGGTTCGCACCGCCGAAAACCGGCAAACCCTTACAATGCACCACCAGCGGGCGGCTGCATCAAGCCGGATTGGTAAGCGAACGCGACGATTTGCGCCCGGTCGCGCACGCCGAGCTTGCAGCGCACCCGGTAGATATGGGTCCTGGCGGTGGCTACGCCGACCGTCAGCTTGACCGCTATGTCTTCCGCGCCCAGGCCGCGGGCGACGAGCAGCATCACCTCCTGTTCCCGCCGCGTCAGCGGGTGCCTGGGCTGCGGCGCGGCCAGGGAACTGCATGGCTGGTCAACAAACCAGTCGACCAGCCATTGCGCGATCCTCGGTGCCAGCATGACCTGGCCGCGCGCGGCCAGGCGGACAGCCGACATCAGGTCTTCCGGGCTCGCGTTCTGGTCCAGCACACCGCTCGCCCCGGCGCGCAGCACGCCGCCGATGATCTCATCGGTGTCGGTAACCGCGAACACCACCACCTGCGGGGCTAGGTCCTGATCTCCGCTGCGCAGGCGGCGAATCATGTCCAACCCGGGTATGCCGCCTAGTTTCAGGTCGGTGACCACGACGTCGGGCCTGAGCTTCCGCGCCAGGATGATCGCTTCCATCCCGCTGCCGGTGGTCCCGGTCACATTGATGTCGACAGCCGAGTTCAGCTTCAGGGCCAGCGCATCGCGGGCGACAGGAGTCTCCCCGCAAAGCAGCACGCGGGTCTCCTTCGGCTCGTTCCTGACGGCCACGAGGACGGGCTTGCCGTGAACGGGTGGCGACTCTGGCACTGGGCTCTGGCCGTTCATGGTGTGACTTGCCATTGATGACCGCCACCGGTGAAGCGCGTCTGCCTCGGCGGCCAGACGCCGCTTCCCCGGTAGGTAAGGCCTCCGAAGGACAGCCCGCCTTTATAGGCGATGACATCGACATCTGCACTAGCGTCAGCTTGGGCGATCAGCTCGTCCGCCGCGGCGCGCGCGGCCCTGATTTCCGAGTCGAGGTACCGGCCCTCGTAGGCACCCTGCCCGATCAGCTCGGACAGGGTGCTCATCAGCCGTCGTGCCGGTTTATCCATGGATACCTGATGGACCCGGCTCACGCAGAAGCCGAGTAGTTCAAGGCCGGGGGCCTCGTACATTCCCCGGCATTTCGTCCCGTTGATCCGGTCCTCCACCACGCTCCGCAGGCCCACGCCGTTACGCCCGGCGAACGCGTTCGCCTGGGCCAGCAGTTCATGCGCGCTGCCGCCGCGGCCGCCGACCTCGGCTGGACGTCCGCCGTCGACCTTGACCAGGACGGGCTCAGCCCGGTCCGGTGCTTGCTCGGGCGAAACCATCAGGATCGGGCGTACCGCCGAGTCGGCCGTCTCGAGGCGCTCGAGCTCGGACCCCTCGTGAGCAAATCCGGCCACGCTCCCGTCCACCGAGTAATCGGGCGTGCACCGCGGATCGCCGGCCAGGCCGCGCGCGGCTACGTACTGCGCCATGGCCGACCGGTCCGGGAACCGCTCAAGCAGTTCAGGTTCCGTCCACGGCGCGATGACGTGCAGGTCCGGGGCGAACTTGGCCGTATAACGGTCGAACCGCCGCTGATCGTTGCCGCCGCCGACGCAACCGTGCCCGAGCGCGGTACAGCCAGCGCTCTGGATGGCCTCGGCCAGCCCCGATACCAGGATCATGCGCGAGCCGCTCGTGGTGTTCCAGTAGCCGCCTTCGTATTGGGCCTGGTAGTACACCAAATCCAGGGCGAACTGAGCCATGGCGTCGCGCAGGTCGACCACAACGGTCTTGAGACCCGCTCTCTCAAGCGATCCAGCGAGCGCGCTGATCTCACCCTGCGGGGCCTGGCCTATGTCAGCCACGAAGGCTGTCGTCTCGATCCCCGCCTCCGCCAGGAAAGCCGAGACAGCGAGTGATGACAGCCCTCCTGATACACACATGCCAACCGACTCATGATTGAGTGTTTTGAGTTGCATAACGCTCCTTGTCGCACACAGAATGGGGGTGCCTGATGAGATACCGTTAACCAAGATCGCTAAACGTAGATAATTTGCGCGTCATCATCATTATGTTTATAAACGGTAATCGGTGGGTTCCGGATCGTCCGAAGTGACGAAGTGCTATTTGATCCGACTAGTCTGCCGACGTGGGCGTCAGGCCGGCAGAACTGCTTACCGTTCGACATGCACATTTCGGGGGTGAAAGCAATGCCATATAGATGAGCAGTTTCGCGGGCCGCCCGGCTGGCCATGGAGGGGTAGGTGCGGGCTGACCCCTAAGATCGCGGGTGACGGAGCATCGACAGGGAGGCGGGGCGATGAGCGACGGCCCGGAGCACGCGCACGAGATCACCTCGCCCGGCCGGCCGCGGACGGTCGAAGTCGCCGACGGCGTCTACGCCTACGTCCAGCCGGACGGGACCTGGTGGATCAACAACACCGGGTTCGTGGTCGGACCGCAGGGGGTGTTCAGCATCGACGCGTGCTCGACCGAGCGGCGCACCCGGGCCTACCTCGCGGCGATCAGGGACGTCACCCCGGCCCCGGTTCGCACCCTCGTCAACACCCATCATCACGGTGACCACACGTTCGGCAACGCGCTGTTCCCGACCGCGACCATCGTCGCCCACGAGCGCGCCCGGGCCGAGGCGATCGCGTTCGGGCCGGCTCGCGACCAGCCGTTCTGGGACAACCCGGACTGGGGGCAGCTGCCGCTCGAGCCGCCGTTCCTGACCTTCACCGACGAGATCGCGCTGCACGCCGGTGACACCCGGATCACCGTCAGGCACGTCGGCACGGCCGCGCACACCACCAACGACGTGCTCGCCTGGTTTCCGGAGCAGTCGGTGCTGTTCTGCGGCGACCTGGTGTTCAACGGCGGCACGCCGTTCCTGCTGATGGGGTCGGTGGCCGGCTGCGTCGAGGTGCTTGAGCGGGTCGTGCTCGCGCTTGGCGCCCGGACGGTCGTGCCCGGGCACGGTCCGGTGTTCGAGGGCACCGCCCCGATCGAGGCGACCCTCGACTATCTGCGCTTCGTCCTCGAGCTGGCCGCCGAGGGCCGGGCGGCGGACCTGTCGCCGCTTGAGGCCGCCCGCGAGGCCGATCTCGGCCGGTTCGCCGGCTGGCCGGACGCGGAGCGCATCGTCGGCAACCTGCACCGCGCCTACGCCGAGCTGGCCGGGACCCCGCGCGGCGGGCCGATCGACGTCGCCCGCGCGCTGGCGGACATGGTCGCCTACAACGGCGGCAGGCGGCTGACGTGCCTCGCGTAAGCTCGCCCGATCCGGTCGGCCACTGGCTGCGATGCGACGGGCCGGTAGAGAGGCGCCACGCGACCGTTCGAGATGAAAGCTTTTGACCATGACTGAATACCCGTACCAGGATGCAGCCGTCGACATCGCCGAGCGGGTCGCCGACCTGATGGGGCGGATGAGCGTCGAGGAGAAGGCGGGTCTGCTGTTTCATCCGATCATCACGATGAACCCCGACGGGTCCCTGGTCGATGACCCGGCGGCGGCGCCGTCGCAGGCGTCGACCAGCGAACTGGTCGCGGACCGCTCCATCAGCCACTTCAACCTGCTCAGCTTCCGCGGCCCGGGCGCGCCGGGGGCCGGGGCGACGGCCGAGTGGCACAACGCCCTGCAGCGGCTGGCCGTCGAGGGAACCAGGTGGGGAATCCCGGTCACGCTGTCGACCGACCCCCGGCACGCGTTCACCGACAACGCCGGCACGTCGATGGCGGCCGGCCCGTTCTCCGAATGGCCGGAACCGCTGGGGCTGGCCGCTCTGCGCGACGTCGAGGCGGTCAGGGAGTTCGCCGACGTCGCGCGCCAGGAGTACCTCGCGGTTGGGTTCCGGGTGGCGCTGCACCCGCAGCTCGACCTCGCGACCGAGCCTCGCTGGGCGCGGATCGCGCAGACGTTCGGCGAGGACGCCGAGCTCGCCGCCCGGCTCGGCGTGGCCTACCTGGAGGGCCTGCGCGGCGGTCCCTCAATCGGGCCGGACAGCGTCGCGGCGATGGCGAAGCACTTCCCCGGCGGCGGCCCGCAGCGCGACGGGGAGGACCCGCATTTCCCGCACGGGAAGGAGCAGGTCTACCCGGGCGGCCGGTTCGACGATCACCTGCGCCCGTTCGCGGCCGCGATCGGGGCCGGGGTCACCCAGATCATGCCCGGCTACGGCGTCCCCGTCGGGACCGGGTACGACGAGGTCGCCTTCGGCTTCAACGACGGCATCATCAACGGGCTGCTCCGCACCGAGCTGGGCTTCGACGGCATCGTCTGCAGCGACTGGGGCATCATCAACGACCACCAGATCATGGGGGAAGCGCACGCGGCCAGGGCCTGGGGAGTCGAGCAGCTCCGCCCGGCCGAGCGGATGCTGATGGCGGTCAACGCCGGGGTGGATCAGTTCGGCGGGGAGTCCCGGCCGGAGATGATCGTTGAGCTGACGCGGTCCGGTCAGCTGCCGGCCTCCCGGCTGGACCAGTCGGTGCGGCGCCTGCTGACCGAGAAGTTCCGGCTCGGGCTGTTCGACCACCGGCGCTTCGTCGACCCGGAACTAGCGGACCGGACCGCCGGGAAGGCCGACTTCCGGGCGGCCGGGCGGCGGGCGCAGAGCGCGTCCGTCACCGTCTTGACCAACCGGGACCGCTGCCTGCCGGCGCCGGCCAGGACCCGGCTCTTCGTCCAGGGCGTGGACCCGGCCGTCGCCGCGGACTACGCCGACGTCGTGACCGACCCGGCCCAGGCCGACCTCGCGCTGCTGCGCCTGTCGACGCCCTACGAGGAGCGACCCGGTCGCTTCGAGTCGCTCTTCCACACCGGGCCGCTCGACTTCGAGCCGGACCGGCTGTCCGACATACTCGCGCTGCTGGCCGCCGTGCCCACCGTGGTGGCCATCCACCTGGAACGCCCGGCCGTCATCCCCGAGATCAGCTCGGCCGCGAGCGCGCTGCTGGCGGTGTTCGGCGCCAGCGACGCGGCCCTGCTCGATGTCGTGTTCGGCACGGCCGAACCCCGCGGCCGGCTGCCGGTCCAGCTGCCGCGGAGCATGGACGACGTGCGCCGGGGGCGGCCCGACGTGCCCAGGGAGTCGGCCGACCCGCTGTTCGACTACGGGGACGGGCTCAGCCTCCATCCGCATCTGGATCCGCCACGATAGCGGCGAGCACGGCCGCCTCGCTGATATCGGCGCGCTTGGTCGCGGTCAGCAGCGTGAGCGGGCCCTGCTTGGCGAGCCCGCGCAGGTGCGCCAGCGCCTGCGCCCGTTCGGGGTCGTGCAGCTCTTGCCGGTAACGGCGGCTGAACTCCTCGAAGCGGTCCGGGTCGTGGTTGTACCAGGTGCGCAGCTCGCCCGACGGCGCGACGTTCTTGCACCATTCGTCGAGCGCCGCCTTGGCCTTGCTCAGCCCCCGCGGCCAGAGCCGGTCGACTAGCACTCGGGCGCCGTCGTCCGGCTCCGGCTCCTCATACGCCCGGCGCACCCGGACCTTTGCTGCCATTGTCGCCTCCATGAGCTAGGCCTGCCCGTCCTGCCCGCGCTGCCCCAGCGCCGCCGTCAGCTCCCGGCGCGAGCTGACCCCGAGCTTGCCGAACACCTTGCCGAGGTGCCATTCGACCGTGCGCGCGGACAGGAACAGCTGGGCCGCGATCTCCGGGTTGGTGCGCCCGTCCCTGGCCAGCCGGGCGATCTGCTCCTCCTGCGGGGTGAGCTGGTCCCGCGTCTCGACCCCGCGCTTGCGTACCTTCTCGCCGGTTGCGATCAGCTCACGGCGGGCGCGCTCGGCGAACGCCCCCATCCCGATCGCGGCGAGCATGTCGTGAGCGGTCCGCAGCTGCTCGCGGGCCTCGACCCGGCGCCCCTCGCGGCGCAGCCACTCCCCGTAGAGCAGGTGCGCGCGGGCGAGCTCGGGACGGAGCCGGGTCAGGCCCAGCCGGTCGATCGCCTCCCGGTACAGGTCGTCGGCGTCCGGGCCGTCGCTCAGCAACGCCCGGCAGCGCGCCTCGATGCCAAGCGCGGGATCGTTGCCGGAGGGCTGGGTCATGACCGCCAGCCGGTCGAGCGCATGCCGGGCGAGCTCGTCGTCGCCCAGCCGGGCGGCCGCCTCGACCAGCTCCGGCAGGGCCCACAGGGCGCTCCACGGATCGAAGGGGTTCGCGGCCGCCTGCCGTGCCGCCGACGCCGCCTCCTGGTAGTGGGCGAGGCCGTTGCGCAGGACCGCCGCCGCCCAGTGGGCGAAGGTCGCGGCCGCCCCCTGCCCGCTGGCGGCCGACTCCTCGATCGCGCCCGCGATGGCGGCGCTGGCCTCGGCCTCGCGGCCTTGCATCGCCCGCAGCAGCAGCATGACGTGGGGCGGGAAGCGGTTCCCGGTCCGCGTGGCCACGCTCGCGCTCTCCGCCGCCACCGCCTCGGCGCCGGCGAAGTCGCCCATCCACGCGCGGGCTACCCCCACCTGGGACAGGAACAGCGGCAGCTGGGCGAGCGCGCCGAGGTCGCGGACGAGCTGGACCTGGCGGGCCGAGATCGCGTGAAAGCCCTCGTAGTCCCAGACCGCGCTGCTGGTCTTGGTGGCCACCCAGCCCCAGCGCAGGACCTCCTCGACCGGGATGCTGGTGAGCACCTTCGCCGCCCGCTGGAGGGTCGACGCGGCGGCGCCGTGCCCCTCGGTAATCAGCAGGGCCAGGCCCTCGAGGGTGAGATCCAGCGGGCGCGGGCCATCCGCTGGCGGCGGCAGCGTCAGCACCGAGCGGCAGATCTCCAGCAGCACGTCCCCATCGCCGTTTCCGTCTCCGCTCCGATCGCTGCTCGCCGCCGCGCTCCCGGCGCCGTGCACGGGGCCGCCGACGGTCAAGATCGCCGCGCCCCAGGCGGCAAGGTAGGTCTCGCGGGCGAGGTCGAGGTCGAACGGCTCCAGTCGGCGGGCCGCCCCCAGCAGCGCCGCAGCCGCCTCGCGGGTACGACCGGAGGCGAAGACGGCCTGGCCGCGCAGCAGTCCCACCCGGGCGCCGGCGAATTCGTCGAGCGGTCCCGCCTCGGCCGTCGTGAGCAGGTCGAGGGCGGTGCCGAAGCCGCCGGCCTGCAGGCTGACCTGCGCCGCCGCCAGCGCGCGGGCGGCCTGCCGGACCGGGTCGGCGGTCAGCGCGACCGACCGCTCCAGGAACGCCGCCGACGCCGCCAGGCCCCCGCGGGCCTCCGCCCGGCCGGCCGACGATTCCAGCTCGGCCGCGACCTCCTCGTCGGGGGCGGCCGAGGCCTGGGCCCGATGCCACGCGCGCCGGTCCGGATCCGCAACCTGGTCGGTCACCTCCGCCAGGGCCGCGTGCGCCTCCCGCCGGTCCCGCAGCGAGGCGGACTGGTAGGCCGCCGAGCGCGCCAGCGGGTGCCGGAACCGGACCCGGCCGCCGAACTCGACCAGGCCCGCCTCCGCGGCCGGCTCTCCCGCCTGGGCTCCGATCCCCAGCCGAGCGGCCGCCCGCCAGACCAGCGCCCGGTCACCCGACGGATCGGCCGCGGCCAGCAGCACCAGTCGCCGGGTCTCGGCCGGCAACGCCGCCAGCTGGCGGTCGAAAACGTGCCCGACCCGGCCGGTGAGCGACACGGCCCGGGGCAGCCCGAACCCGCCGGCCAGCTCGGCCGGGCTCAGCCCCTCCGGCAACTCGAGCAGGGCCAGCGGGTTCCCCCGCGTCTCGGCCACGATCAGATCCCTGACCTGCGCATCGAGCGGCCCGGCGAGCACCGAGTCAAGCAGCGCCCGAGCCTCATCCTCGGGCAGCCCGTCGACCTCAAGCTCGGGCAGCCCGGCCAGCTCCGCGCCCGGTTCGCGAGTGGCGAACACGAGGCCGATCGGTTCCGCGCCGAGGCGGCGGGCGGTGAACCCAAGCGCCTGGGCCGAGGCCTGGTCCAGCCACTGCTCGTCGTCGATCAGGCAGATCAGCGGATGTTCCGAGGCCACTTCGGAGAGCAGGTTCAGCGCCGCCAGGCCGACGATGAACCGGTCCGGCGGCGGGCCGGCGACAAGGCCGAACGCGGTCCGCAGCGCGTCCTGCTGCGGCAACGGCAGCCGCTCGGCCCGTCCGAGCATCGGCGCACAGAGCTGATGCAGACCGGCGAAGGCCAACTCCATCTCCGACTGCACGCCGGCCGCCCGCGCCACCTGGCAGCTATGCTCCTGGCCGGCCACGTGCTCAAGCAGCGTCGTCTTGCCCACCCCGGGCTCGCCGCGCACGACCAGGACTCGGCTTTCTCCCTCCCCCACCGCGTCGATGAGACCGCCGAGCACGCTCAGCTCATCCCGCCGCCCGGCGAGCCGCGCGGCACCTGCGGCCAGGTATCCCTGCTGGTCTCTATTCATATAGCGAGCCTCCCGCTGGAGAAGGCGCGATCCAATGGTGCATCCTTCACTCCAGGACCTGGGGTCGGCCGCCCCCCGTGTGGGGTCATCCCCAGTCGAGCCCTCCGGCCGTCATCTGGCGCCGACTTGCTAGCCGGCTGCGGGGGAAGGCTTCACGAACCGGTTCAGGACGTCCCGGTCAACCACGATTAGTCCCCCAGCGGTCACTCTACGGGGCGGCTTCGTGGCACACAAGTAATGGATTTTCCCACAAGTAGTTAATTTCTTACTAAGTCGGTCCCCTGCGCGACGCAGGCACGGGCGCCTCCTGGTTCCCGGTGCCACGGTGCAGCGGCGTCCCCTCCACGGCGGTGGCCTCCCCGGCGTTGGCCGGGCCGCGCAGCACGTAAGCGACCCCGACCGCGGCGACGGCGCCGATGGCAGGCCCGAGCAGGTAGATCCACCAGGTGCTGAGGTTCCCGAGGGCCACGTCGGGGCCGAAGGCGCGGGCGGGGTTCATCGCGGCGCCCTCGTACGGTCCGCCCATGGTCGCGAACGCGATGACGTAGGCCCCGACCGCCAGCGGCACGAACGGGCCGTTGAGCTTGGGCCCGTCGGCCAGGTTCACGATCATCAGGATCAGGCCGAAGGTGATGACCACCTCGAAGCCGACCGCCTGCCAGTCCTGGGCCGGCTGCGGCAGCGTGGCCGCCATCTTGCCCTCGGGCCCGAAGAAGGCGCGGGCCAGCAGGGACCCGCCGGCCGCGGCCGCGAACTGGACGATCCAGTAGGCGACGACCATCCCCCACTCCATGTCCCGCCGCAGCGCGAACGCCAGCGTGGCGGCCGGGTTGAAATGGGCGGAGATGTCGCCCAGGAAGTAGACCGCTACCACCAGCCACAGCCCGGAGATGACCGAGAGCACCAGCCCTTTCTCCCACAGCTCCAGCGAGTGGCCGCCGTACTTGGCCAGGATGGCCGCCCCGCCCGAGAGAATGAAGGTCAGCCCGGCCACCCCGATGAACTCCGACAGCAGCCGCCGCAGCCGGTGATTGGGGTTGGTCCAGTCCGCGTAGCCCCGCTCGCCGCCCGCCGACGCCACCAGCGCGGCCTTGCCGATCGGGGGCGCGTTGCCCGAGCGCTGCTCGCCCCGCAGGATGTGCCGCACGTCAGGCCTGCTCCGGGACGGGCTGCGGGTGCTGTGCGTTCGTCTTTGTCAAGACGTTCTCCCACTTCGGCTCGGCCGCCGACGGTCGTGACGCCGTCACCGACCACGCTCTCGCTCCGGGCGGGCCGGCCGCGCCAGTGGGGACACGGGTCCACCCCCCGGCCCGGCCCGGCCTCGGCCCGGCCTCGGCCCGGTTAGCCGAGGTACGCCTGGTGCCCATGTGTGCTCGCCCGCCGCGCGGCCGCGTGATCACGAAGGGTTTTGGCACTTATAAGATTCGGATCCTTCGCCAGGATAAAACCATTCGTGATCACGCTACCGAGGGCCGGATTAGCGCGCGGCTCGGGCGACCGGCGTCTGATGGCCAGCCGGGCGGTCGAGGCCGAGGTGATCGCGGAGCGTGCGACCCGAGTACTCGGTCCGGAAACGCCCGCGGGCCTGCAGGATCGGCACGACCTGCTCGGCGAACGCCCGCAGCTCGTACGGCAGGGTCGATCCCATGATCGTGAAGCCGTCGACCGCTCCGGCGTCCTGAGCGGCGATGACGTGGTCGGCGAGCTGCTCGGGGGTTCCGACGAACTGAGTCTGGTTCGAGCCCCACCCCAGCTGCCCGGCGAGCTCGCGCAGCGGCAGGTCGGGGTGCTCGCGGGCGGCGTCGTAGAGGCGCTGCGCGCCGCTGGTCGGCAGCGGGCGCCCGTCGTAGAGCGCGGGCGGCAACGGCGCGTCCCCGTCGAAGTCGTCGGGATTGTGGCCGGTCATGTACAGCGCGTTCTGCCACCGGAACTCGGGACTGGCAAGTTCGTCCAGCTCGCTGGCCCTGGCCCGGGCCTCGGCCTCGGTCCCGCCGAGGGTGATCATGAGCGCGGGCAGGACGAGCACCTGGCCGGGGTCGCGCCCGGCGGCGGCGGCCTGCCGGTGCAGCTCGGCCCGGAAGTCGACGGCCGCCGCGAGGGAAGGCGGTCCCGAGAACACCAGCTCGGCGTAGCGCGCCGCCAAGCCGATGCCAGCCGGCGACTGCCCGGCCTGCACGAGCACCGGCCAGCCCTGCGGTGAGCGGGGGAAGGGCAGGATGCCCTCGACGTCGTAGTGTTCGCCGTGGAAGTGCGGCGCGTGCAGCTTGGCCCGGTCGGCCCACACGCCGCGCTCGCGGTCGCCGACGATCGCGTCGTCCTCCCAGCCGTCCCAGATTCGCTGCACGACCTGCACGAACTCGTGGGCCCTGGCGTACCGGTCGGCGTGCTCGGGGTGACCGCTCTCGCCGAAGTTGGCCGCCACCAGCGGGGTGCTGGTGGTCACGATGTTCCATCCCGCGCGGCCGCCGCTCAGGTGGTCGAGGGTGGCGAAACGGCGGGCCAGGTCCCACGGCTTGCTGTAGGTGGTGGACCCGGTCCCGATCAGGCCGATGCGGCTGGTGACCGCGGCCAGGGCCGAGAGCACGACGACGGGGTCGAACTGCGTCTGCGGCAGGTGGGTGACGCGGTACTCGGGGATAGCGATGTTGTCGGCGAGGAAGATCGAGTCCATCAGCCCGCGCTCGGCGATCCGACCGATCTCGGCGTAGTAGGCCAGATCGAGAACTCCGCGCACATCGTCGTCGACCACCCGCCAGGCAGACTCGTGGTAGCCGTTGGGCCAGATGAAGGCGTTGAAGTGCAATTGGGGGGCTGACATCCGACCTCGTTTCGCAGGGGTGCTCACGGCGTTGGACAACCAAGACCAGCGGGTTTCCATGCCCGCGGACGCGGCAGGCCGGGCTGCGCGGGGCGCAACGTCAATCGGGCGGCCGATCCCGCGATAGTTCGCGCTTCGCCGGGTAGACGGGAACGGGCCTACAAGGCGGAGAGTGAGGATATGGCGAAAGCTACACCGCAGTCGGGCGACACCAGCCGGCTGCCCGCGGCAAGCAGTGAACCCGGGTCAGCCGGTGACAAGGCGGCTAAGCGCAGCGGAAACTTCCTCGGTCACCTGTTCGGCAGCCTGATCGGCACGATCATCGTCGTCGTGGTGATCGTGCTTGTCGCCGCGTACCTGCTGGTGGCCAAGATCGAAAAGCTCAACCCATTCGGCTCGCGCACCACGATCAGCACCACCGTGGTCCTCGGGAAGCTCACCAAGATCGAGCAGGTGCACGTCGCGACGCGCTCTTACGCGGTGGACGTGAAGATCACGCAGAGCGTGGGGATCATCCCGTGCTTCCTGGTCTGCAATCAGATGGAGCTCAAGGGCAGCGGCACCGACGACGCGGTCGTCGATCTGAGCACGCTTGCCAAGAAGGACGTCACCATCGATCAGTCGACCGACACGGTGACCGTGCGGATGGCCGCTCCCACCATCGGCCCGGCCGACCTGAACCCGGCCGTCTGCTCCATCACCAGCAGCCACGGGGTCGTCAACGGCGCGACCCAGGAGTTCAGGAACGACCCGAACGGCTACCGTCCGCTCTACGTCGCCGGGGAGAGCCAGATCCACGCCGCCGCCCTGAAGGACCAGGCGCTGCTCGCCGCCGGAGAACAGAGCACCCGGGCGATGCTGACCCAGGTGCTCGGCGTCGTCGGCGTCAAGAAGGTGACGGTGGACTTCAGCTAGCCCTCGGCCGCCTCTTGCAACAGTTCGGCGATGCAGGCCCGGAGATCGTCCGGCGAGATGGGGCCATTCCCCCTAATCATCCCATGGTTCCCGTCGTCGTCGAGAATCTCGATCACGGTGGAAGTGAGACCGGACGAATCGATCTCGCCTTCGATGGCGCACCATTGCGCCCCGCCGATCCTGGCCACGCCGGCCTGCACGATCTCCATTGCTTTGGCGAAGGAGGTTACCCCCGCGTCGCTGTCATCCCGGACGGCGACCGTGGTAACGGGGATCCGCCCGGCCTCGGCTACCTGCCGCTCCTCGGTTGAGTTCGGGATCCGCACCCCGAGCGTCCGATTCTGGCTTCCCCATGCCTCCTCGGCGACCTCGTCCGGGATGAGCCGGGAAGCGCGGCACACTACGGTGATCGGGCCCGGCGCGAACCGCTTGAGCAGGCCCTCCGCTATCCGGTTGGGCTCAGTCCACTCCCTGACCAGATCCATCGACGGGAACGCCAGCGAAATAGGGTTGTCGCTCCGCTTCAGCATGGTGTTGATATTGCGCCTGATCTCCGCGGTGTCCAGCCAGGCCGCGACGGAGTACGCGGTATCACTCGGCAGCAAGACGAAACCCGGGGCCTGCAGAACCCGCACGATCTGCTCCAGCTGCTCCGGCCGAAGTCTCCCCTGGGCATCCCGGTCGTTGCCGCGGACGACAAACGAAGGCTCGTGCATCAGAAACTCTCCTGTTATCTAGAGTGCTGGAGATGGGCAACGGCGGCGCCGGCGCCGCCGATAAGCAGCCTGGGGGGCGAGGGATGGCACGTCATAGCGCGGACCGGGCCCGGGGTCGGGAGAGCCTCGGCGATCGCCCGGCCGGTGCTGATATCCCAGGCTTGGACCAGGGACTCGGTGCCGCCGGTGAAGACGGCGACCCGTCCGTCCGCTAGCGGGGCGGCCGACACCGCCGCCACCGCGCCTGAGTGCGCGCGCCAGTGCGGCCCCAACGCCGTGCCATCCTGCATGGCCAGCACGCGGACGGTGCCGTCCTCCACGCCGACGACGATGCTGAGCGGTCCGTCCGGATGACGAGTGATCGTAAGGCTGGCGATCTTCACCCCGGTGTCGATATCCACTGACGGCCACGACGGCTCGATATCCGGATTGGCGTGCGCGTCGAGATCGCGGACCTGAATGTGACCGTCTGAGCTGCCGGAGACGACCAGGGTCGCGCCGTCGGCGGTGCAGACGGCTACGAACGTCACCACCGCGAGCGTGCGATCCTGCAGCGGTTCGCACGGCTCGGCGCCGGCGAAGGGGTCCCATACCCGCACCCGGCCGTCGCGCCCGCCGGTCACGACGACGACTCGCCCGTCCGCCAGCCGGGCCGTCGCCAGCGACTCAATACCTCCCCGGTGCAGATGCGCGGTACTCCCGACCAGCTGGCCGCCGGAAGCCGACCAGGCGCGGATGCTGCCGTCCCACCCGCCGGCGACGATCAGCACATCATCGTCGTCAGGAAGCTCGGCCGCCGTGACGGACACCACGGCGCTGGTGTGCCCGGTCAGCGGCGGTGCGGCCGACGTGCCCCGCTCCAGGTCCCGTACCTGCACGACGTTCCTGCTGCCGGTGATCGCCACCGCACGCCCGCGCAACGTCGCCGTGGCGACCGCGTTCACGGTCTTGAGCTGCTCAGTCGACGGCTGCGGGCCGGTCCGCCGGTCCGCCGTTAGCTCCCACACCCGGGCGGTCTTATCCCGGCCGGCGGACACCGCCAGGGTGCCATCAGCGGACTCGATGAGCGCGACCGCCTCCACCGACCCGTCGTGGCCGGTCAGCGGTTCGCCGAGGGGGCGCCCGGCAGAGAGATCCCAGGCCGTTCCGGCCGTGTTGCCGCCGGTCACCGCCACGACCTGGTCGTCGCGCTCGATGACCGCGAGCGACCGCACCGTGCCGTCACTACCCGGCAGCCGGTCCGTCACCTCGCGATCCCGCAGATCCCAGATCAGCAGCATGTTGCCGTAACTGGTGATCGCGACCTCGCGGTTGTTCCGCATGGCGGCCGCGATCGGCCGTCCGTCCGCGTCGGTGTGGGTCGTCGACCTGACGTTCTCGGGCTTGGCCAGCCGCACGGCCGAGTCGCCGGTGGCGAGATCCCACAGCTGCAGCCCGCCGTCCTGCCCGGTGGCGAGACCGAGCGTCCGCCCGCCGACCCTCGCGGTGGCGAGGCCAAGCGCGAGCGTCGGACCGGTGATCACCGGTCGGCCGACCGGGCGGCGGGTAACCAGGTTCCAGGTGCGTATCGTCCCGGTCTCGTCCGCGGCCGCGACCACGACCTGGCCGTCGGGCAGGGTCGCGGTGGCGACCGCCTTGATCTCACCGCGGCCGGCTGGGATCGGGCCGTCGACCGGGTGGCCGGTACGCAGCTCCCAGATCCGGACGGTTCCGTCGGCGCTGCCGGTGACCGCGACCGACCTGCCGTCCGGCAGGTCGGTGGTGGCGACCGACCGGAGGGCCCCGCCGCCCGTCTGGATGGGCTCGCGGTAGCTCATGCCCTTCCTCAGGTCCCAGATGTGCAGTGCGCCGCCGCTGTCACCGGTCACCGCGACCGGCGTGCCGGACAAGTCAGCCGTGGCCGCGGCCCACACCTGCTGGTCGTGCCGGCCGAGGATGCTGCCGTTGTCCGGGGGGCCGATCGCCCAGCGCACCCGCCATGATCCGCCTACTTTCCCGGACAGGCCGGTTCCGGTGAGTCCTTGCCACATTTCGATCGCGGCGGCGTTGCCGGACGGATCGTCCCAGTCCCACAGGTGCGTGACCCGCCTGATGACCGGCAGCCAGGGCACGTTCTCCTCGAGGTGCCGTCGCTCCGGGGCCACGCCGATGGCGGCGCGGAGGCCGGCCAGGTCAAGATAGGGCAGGACCGAGAGCGGCAGCCGGTCAAGCTCACCGCCGGCCAGCGCGTGCTCGGCGAGGTGGCGCCGCACATAAGTGGGCGGCGGCTGGTCCACGGCGTCGGACGGCTTCGGCCGCACCAGGGTGCTCAGGTTCGAGGTAATGCGCTCCTCAACGGTCTCGATCTCGGCTGCCGACTCGGGCGGCGGGGGCGGGGGGTCTTGTTCCCCGGCCGGCGTGGGCTCCTCGAGCAGTTCCCGCCAACGCGATCGCAGGGCCTCCCGCAGCTCGTCATGAATAAGCCGGTAGACGGTCAGATCGTCTTGCTGGTCGGTCTCCAGGTAGGCATTGAACCGTCCTCCCAGGAGCAATTCCACCTCGGAGTCTCCGTAGGTGCTAACCCCGTCGGCATCGGCTGCGTTCGCCATCAGCGCCCACACCAGGTGCCAGGGCAGCCCGTTTCCGCGAGCGAACGCCACGGCGCGGAGCAGCATGACCACCGGTCGCCGCTCCTCGATCTCGGGAATGCTGACCTTCAGGTCCTCGCGGAGAACCCCGATCAGGCCCTTGCTCAGGGTCGCGCGCCACGCTTGATCGTCGGCCGCCATGATTGCGGTGCGCTTCGCCAGAGACTCCGCTGCCACCTGCGCCATCAGATAGGAGCTGCCGGATACCTTGCGGATCGCGGCCGAGACGCCGGCGACAGCGTCGACGGCGACAGCGCCGTCGGCGTCGCGATAGGGAGAGCCTGGGGTGTTCGTGAGGATATTGCTCACGAAGGCGTCAACGTCATCCGGTTCCCAGCAGGGCGCCTGATCGACCGAGATCCGCTGCGCTCCGAGCTCCGCCTCCACCAGATCGGCGAGCTGGTCCCGGTCTGGGGTTCTGCCCGCTGTCGCGCTGCCGAGCGCGCCACCGCTGTCGAGCGAACGGACGCCGAGCAGCAGACACAGCTTCTCCGGATGCGCTTGCCAGAGCGGGGCGAGCACGCTCCTGACCAGACTGGACTGCTCGGTGGCCTCGTCCAGGGCGTCGATGACGATGGTGACGGGCCTCGTCGTCTCGCGCTCTTCCGCTACGCGGTCGATGTGCTCGATCAGGGCGTCCAGGCAGGCCTGGACATTGCTCACCGCTTTCCGGCGCTCAATCTTGGCTTTCAGGAGGTGGCACATCTGCTCCAACAGGTCCTCGTTGGACTTCTGGCGGGCCGAGACCGCCAGCTGGACGGTCCCCAGGTCAGGCATCATGTGCTCGGGGACGTTAAGCAGCTCGGCTTCGTACTGCCGGCGGAACTTCGGGTCGGACAGCGTCACGAGCCGGGAAAGAGCGGCGGATTTGCCGCAGCCGGCGCTGCCGGCGACCATCGTGACGCCCGGCGCCTTGGTGGCGTTGATCAGGCGGTGCTGCAGCTCCTCGCGGCCGCTGAACAGCCACCCGCCTGCCTGGTTATGCAGCTCGAGTGCGCGCTTTGGCAGCGCCAGCGCGCGGCGGACGGCGAAGGTCTCAGCCCGCAGGTCCGGCTGGTAGGCCGGGTTGGGAAGGCAGAAATGCTCTTCGTGGTTCTCGCCCTTGTAAATCTTTTCGACCGTCTGGCCCGGTGGCAGGAAGTGGTTGAGCTCGCGGACGAACATCCCAACGCGGAAGTACGGATCGTCGACATTGAACCGCCCCGCGCGCTTGATGAACTTATGAATGGCGTCCGTGAGGGCACGCGGTCGCGCGCGCTGACCGCTGGCCGCGCTGGGCAGGATCAGCCAGTGGTCCCTGGCGAAGCCCACTATCGTCTCGGTCACGCTGCCAGCGAAACACGCGTCGACGATAACGAACAAGTGGTCCACGTCGGTGCATTCGGCAAGCCACGTGAACAGTTCCGCGGTGGCCAAGCCCTCGCTTGCCAACCCGTTCTGCTTTGTATTCGTCAGCACGAGATAGTGACCAGTCCCACGGGGACTATTAACCCCGTGTCCGGTGATGTAAATCACCGCCGCGTCGTTCCGCGGCCAGTTCACTCGCGTGTCAGGGTCCAGAAACGCCGCCGCGATGGCGCTCTTCGGTGGATTATTGGCGAGTTCCTCCTTGAAACGGCGAAGGCCCAGTTGGTCGTCTAGGAGCCAGCCACGGATCTCCTCGACTTCCTGCCTCACCTCGGGAAGCTGACTGAATGAGGAGTCTTTGTCGTATTCGGCGGTGGCGATCGCAACGAAGCGCCGTTCCCGGATCTCGAATTCGAGGTCTTCCTCGTCGTCGGAGTCGTTCAACGTCCGAGCCCGGGCAGGATATCGAGAATAGCTCTGCCGCATGTCTTGCTGGTCAGGTAGGGCGCCGCCCCGTGAGCATCGGAGCCATTCGCGGCCTGACGGTCCGCCACTCCCTGATACCACTGACTCAGACGGCCGGCGGCGGCCACCGGATCGTGGCGGTCACGGATGTTGACCCACTCCGCGTCGCCTACGCGGCCGACCGGTATTCGTTTGCGGACCATCCTGAGGCCGAGCGGCGAGCCGAGCGTCACCAGCAGTCGCACCGAATGGCCGGGATGCTGGCGCAGGAACTCGTAGGCGACGATCGAGCCCAGCGAGTGACCGATGAGCACATCCGCGGCCGCCGCGGCCGCCGCGGTGATCTCGTCGATCTCCGCCTTCACTTTCTGGTCCCGCAGGTACTTGCGCACCTGCCGCAGATCACCCAGGAAGAGCACGCCCGACGCAGGCGGGAAGCGGCGCTCAACGGCGCCGATGAGGCACGCCACCGGGACAGGCACCCCGGTGTCAACCTCCAGCCGAATGCCCTTGCCGCTCTCGGCCTCCGCTTTCACGATGGCCAGGTCGGCCGGCGTGACGATCTCTTCCACCGCCTCGGTGAGCTCGGCGAGTTCGTCGGGGTCGATATCGTCCAGCCGGGCCGGGAAGTCCTCGTCGGCCGCCCCTTTCCCGTCGGCGTCCGGGTCGGGACGGAAAAGATCCCCGTAGAAGGCCAGGTCAAAATTGAACGGGTTGGGCGGCCGGCGGTCGTTAGCCATCTCCAGCCCGCCGCGCAGGGCCGGCTCCCACTCCTTAACGAGCTGAGGACGGCTTTCATAGTGCTGGCCGATGCCGTGCACGCCAACCAACTGTTCCACGCTCAAGGCCCCCCTTGGTTACTGCGATTACCTTAGTATGAAGCAGGCACCATCGTCAGCACTGAATGATTGGCACTTTCGCCGACCGGAGCCCGAAATCCGCAGCATGCTATAAGCGCTGGTCCGGCGGCTGATGTCCGCCGCATTAGGTCTCGTTGGCCCCGGTTGGATCAGCGGTGCGGATGACGGCAGGGCACGGGACCGTTCGGGATAATGCTTTTCGGTGTTCTGAACGCGGCGGTGCGGGCAGCCGGCCGAGCATCGCGGCGCCGAGCGGGGTCAGCGAGTGCCGCACCGATCGGCCCTCTCGGCTGCTCTCGATGAGGTACACGTCGCGCAGGACCTTGGCGTGCTCGGAGGCCGAGGCGGGGCTGATCCCGATGACGCCGGCCAGCTCGGCGGTGCCGCGCGGCGCGGCCAGCGCCCGCAGCACCGCCGCCCGGGTCGGGCCGAGCAGCGCCGCCAGGCCGTCGCCGTCGGCCGGGTCGGCCGGCAGG
>Ga0302311_10001578_pt1 | contig 26732 bp, 26 predicted proteins | sample III_Palsa_N1_3_FD_200449 | JGI IMG/M metagenome (GOLD analysis project Ga0302311, IMG submission 200449) | Peat permafrost microbial communities from Stordalen Mire near Abisko, Sweden - III_Palsa_N1_3 | ecosystem: Environmental > Terrestrial > Soil > Palsa > Peat permafrost | place: Sweden... | reverse complement strand
GGTTGGCGGCGATGGGACGCCCGCGGGAATTCGAGATCGACGAGGCCCTGGACCAGGCGCTGGAGCTGTTCTGGCGCAAGGGTTACGAAGGCACGTCGCTCTCCGATCTGACCGACGCGATGGGCATTACGCGCCCGAGCCTCTATGCCGCCTTCGGCAATAAGGAAGAGCTGTTCCGCAAGGCGCTCGACCGCTATGACGACACTTGCATGGCCTTCACGCGCTCGGCCCTCACGGAGCCGACGGCGCGCAAGGTGGTGGATGTGCTGCTGCACGGCTTCGCCGACGCCCAGACCGACCAGATCCATCCGCCCGGCTGCATGGGCGTCAACGGCGCGCTCGCCTGCTCCGACGAGGCCGAACCGATCAAGCAGGAATTGGCCGGCCGCCGCGTCGCCGGCGAAATCGCGCTCGGCCGGCGGCTGGAGGAAGCGCGCGCCGCCGGTGACCTGCCGGCCGAATGCTCGCCCGCCGATCTCGCCCGCTATATCATGACCGTCGCCCATGGCATGGCGATCCAGGCCTCGTCCGGCGCCAGCCGCGAGGCACTCTATGCGGTCGTGGGCATGACGCTGAAGGCCTGGCCGTCGGCTTGAGAGCGAAAAACCCGAGAAAGACACTGTGCATTTTCCCGCGCTTGGGCGTTGGTGGGGCATCGGTCGATCAGCGGAGGTGTACATGCAATTCAATCCCTGGCCACGCAATGGACGTGGCCGTCTGGTAATCGCGGCTTTGCTGCTCGGGCTGGCTCTGTTCCAGTCGGAACGGGCGTCCGCCCAGGATTGCGGCGGGCCGACGAGCGGGTCGACCGGCAATGTCGTCGGCAGCATCGCCGGTGCCGTCGGCGGTGGCCTGCTCGGCAGCCAGTTCGGCGGCGGCGCCGGCAAGGGCTTGATGACCGGGCTGGGCGTCGTCGGCGGCGCGCTCGCCGGCGGCTATGTCGGCCGCCAGGCCGAGGGCTGCAACCAGCCGCGCCAGCGGGCCGCCGCGCGGGCGGCAGCCGGACGTACCTGCCAGGCCGTCAGCACGCCGGCGACGATCGACGGACAGCAGCAACAGGTCGAGGGCGTCGCCTGCCTGGATCCGGATGGGGTCTGGCGGACCGCGACCGATCCGGGCGCCCAGCAGGCGGCCCAGATCAATCTGGTGCTGCACGCCCAGCAGAACCTGCATGATCAGGGCTTTTATGTCCGCAACAACGTCGACGGGCGCTGGGGCCCGGCAACGAGCCGGGCGCTTGCCAACTTCCAGCGCGCGAACAACCTCGCCCCGAGCGGCCAGATCGACGCGCCGACCCGCACCGCCCTCGGGCTCGACCCGGTGCCGCTCGATCAGCTGACCGCCCAGAACAGCCAACCGCCCCAGCCCGCCCAGACCGGCGTCCAGCAGCCGGCGACGACGACACCGGCCGCCGCCGATCAGAACTCGATCTACAAATAGGCGGTCAGCCCAGATAGCCTGCAAGAAACTCCAAAAACCGCTGGTCGCTGGCATAGGCGACGTTGATGCGGATCGCGGGCTCGCCCGCGATCCGGTCCGGCGCGAACACGGCGCCGGGCGCCATGAAGATGCCCTGGTCGATCGCGCGGCGCGCGAGGTCCGCCTCGTCGGTGCCGGGCGGCAGCAGCGCCCACAGATAGAAGCCGCCCGACGGCGGCGCGAAGATGCGCACGCCGACCCGCTCCAGATGGCGCAGCGCCGAGACGGTCGAGTCCTCGATGCGGGCTTTCAGCCTTTGCAGATGGCGGCGGTACTGGCCGCTGACGATCAGGTTGTGGATCACCCGTTCGATATAGTCGCTGGTGCTGACGATGGTCAGAATCTTCAGATCCGCCAGCGCATCGGCCAAGGGCTGCGCTGCCGCGATATAGCCGACGCGCAGGCTGGCCGACAGCGTCTTGGAAAAAGTGCCGACATAGGTCACGCGTTCGAGCTGATCCAAGGCCGCGAGACGTGGGCTGGCGGCCGGCAGCACGTCGGCGAACGGATCGTCTTCGATGATATGCAGCCCGTGGCGCTGGGCGATCTGCAGCACACGATGGGCGCGGGCGAGCGTCAGCGAGCCGCCGGTCGGGTTGTGGGCCAGGGACTGGGTGAAGAACACCTTGGCGTGCGAGGTCGCGGCCTTGGCGGCCAGGTCTTCGAGGTTCGGCCCGTCGATATCGCGCCGGACGCCGATGATCTCGGCCTTGGCCAGCTTCAGCTTGCCGAACAGGGGGTAATAGCCCGGGCTGTCGACCAGCACCGCGTCGCCCGGCGCCACCAGATTGCGCACGATCAGGTCGAGCGCATGGTTGGCGCCCTGGGTCAGCAGGATCTGGTCCGGCGTCGCCAGGATCGACCTCTCCGCCAGGGTCAGCGCGATGCGTTCGCGCAGCGGCCGGAATCCCCTCGGATGGCCATAGCCATGGCTGACCTCGCCGCCCGGCCGGCTACCGTTCAGATGGCGGCCCAGCTCGGAATCCTCCATCCAGGACGGCGGCGGCCGGCCATCGCCGACGCGGACGGCATAATGCTGTTCCAACTGTTCGCGCAGCAGCGAGACCAGATCCAGCGCCTCGGCGACATGAGGCGGCCGCGCCGCCATCACCTTCAGCCGGATCGGCCGGACGTAATAGCCGGAGCCGCGCCGCGCCTCGAGATAGCCCAGCGACACCAGCCGATCATAGGCATCGGCCAGCGTGTTTTTGGACACGCCGAAATTCTGGGCGGCACTCCGGATCGCCGGCAGGCGCTCGCCGGTCTTGTAGGTCCCGCCCTCGATCAGGCCGATCACGTTCTCGACGATGCGGGCGCCCTGCCCCAACGGCTTGTCATTCATGTCGACGACCAAATTGTCCCAGTCAAATTACTGGTACACTGATTGCGATAATTTGGGAATCTGTCCCTTTGCATCGCAAAGGATGAACGAGAGACTTCCGGCCAATCGTGAGCCGCCACAAGGCGGGGCATTGCCGGAGGAAACCAGACGAGATGACCGCCCCCAGTTCCCGCATTTCCGGCTTTCACAAGCAGTCGCTGGCCGAGCGCCTGGCCACCGTCGCGCGCTTTGCCGATCTCGATGCCGAGACCGTCGCCCATCTGGGCGGGCTCGGCCAGGTCGACCCGCATCTGATCGACCATCTGATCGAGAACGCCGTCTCGGCGATCAGCATCCCGGTCGGCGTCGCCACCAACATGAAGGTCGACGGCCGCGACGTGCTGGTGCCGATGGCGACCGAGGAATCCTCGGTCGTGGCCGCCGTGTGCAATTCGGCGCGGCAATGCTACGAGACCGGCGGCTTCATCGGCTCCATGTCCGGCACGCTGATGATCGCCCAGGTCCAGCTCGTCGGGGTCAGCGACCCGCATGGCGCCCGCATCAAGATCCTGGAGCGCCGGGACGAGATCAAGGCGATCTGCGACGGCTGCGACCCGATCCTGCTGCGGCTGGGCGGCGGCTTCCGCGACGTCGAGGTCCGGGTCATCGACACGCTGGGCGGGCCGATGGTCATCACCCACCTGATCGTCGACACGCGCGACGCCATGGGCGCCAACGCGGTCAACACCATGGCCGAGAAGCTGGCGCCGGAGATTGCCGCCTGGACCGGCGGCAAGGTCTATCTGCGCATCCTGTCGAACCTGGCCGACAAGCGCCTGGCCCGGGCGCGGGCGACCTGGACCGTCGACGCCATCGGCGGCGAGGCGGTGCGCGATGGCATGATCAGCGCGTACCAGTTCGCCGCCGCCGACCCCTACCGGGCCGCGACCCATAACAAGGGCATCATGAACGGCATCAGCGCCGTGGTGCTGGCGACCGGCAACGACACGCGCGCGGTCGAGGCCGGTGCCCATGCCTATGCCGCCCGCGACGGCCATTACGGCAGCCTGACCCGCTGGGAGGTGACGGCCGAGGGCCACCTGAGCGGTTCGATCGAGCTGCCGCTGGCGGTCGGATTGATCGGCGGCGCCACCAAGCTGCACCCGACCGCCAAGGCCTGCCTGAAGATCCTGGGCGTCAAGACCGCGGAAGAGCTGGCCCGCATCATCGCGGCGGTCGGCCTCGCCCAGAATTTCGGCGCGCTCAAGGCGCTGGCCACCACCGGCATCCAGAAGGGCCATATGGCGCTGCATGCCCAGAACATCGCGATGATGGCCGGCGCCGTCGGGCCGGAGATCGAGCAGATCGCCCGCATCCTGGTCGGCCTCGGCACCGTCCGGGTCGATGTCGCCGCAACCGAGCTGGCAAAGCTGCGCGGCCAATAACAACCAACCAAAAGCGCTTTAGGGAGAGAAACCATGAGATTGTTTTCCGCCGTCGCCTTCGCGGCGATGCTGATGGGCGGCGTTGCCCAGGCCGCCATCAAATCCGACACGATCACCATCGGCGTGCTGACCGACATGTCGGGCTTCGCCTCGGACTCGACCGGTGCCGGCTCGGTTGCGGCGGCCGAACTCGCGGTCGAGGACATGGGCGGCAAGGTCAACGGCGTGCCGGTCAAAGTCATCGTCTCCGACCATCAGAACAAGGCCGACATCGGTGCCGCGACCGCCAAGCGCTGGGTCGAGGAAGGCAAGGTCGACGCGATCGTCGATGTGCCGTTCTCCTCGGTCGCCTTGGCGGTGAACGAGGCGGTGCGGGGCGCGCCCCATACCGCGTTCCTCGCGTCCGGCCCCGGCACCACGGACCTCACCGGCGAGAAATGCTCGGCCAACACGGTGCAATGGACCTACGACACCTGGGCGCTGGCCAACGGCACGGCTAAGGCCGTGGTAGCCAAGGGCGGCGACAGCTGGTTCTTCGTCACCGCCGACTATGCCTTCGGCCAGTCGCTGGAGCGCGACGCCTCGGCCACCGTCACCGCGTCGGGCGGCAAGGTGCTGGGCAGCGTCAAGCATCCGCCTTCGACCCAGGATTTCTCCTCCTACCTGCTGCAGGCCCAGGCGTCGGGCGCCAAGATCGTCGGCCTGGCCAACGCGGTCGGCGATACGATCAATTCGGTCAAGCAGGCCGCCGAGTTCGGCCTGACCCAGCACCAGACCCTGGCGGCGCTGCTGATGCAGCTGACCGACGTCAATGCGGTCGGGCTGCCGGCGGCCCAGGGCCTGTATCTGACCGAACCGTTCTACTGGGACCTGAACGACAAGACCCGCGCCTTCGCCAAGCGTTTCGGCGCCAAGCGCGAGGGCCGCATGCCGACCGGCAATCAGGCCGGCGTCTATTCCGAGACGCTGCAATATCTGAAGGCGATGGCGGCGGCCGGCACCGAGGATGTCGGCCCGGTCTTGGCCAAGATGCGGTCGGCGCCGATGCAGGACGACCTGTTCGGTACCACGACCCTGCGCATCGACGGCCGCGCCGTGCATGACATGTACCTGTTCCAGGTCAAGACGCCGGCGGAATCGAAGGCACCCTGGGACTATTACAAGCTGATCCAGACCATCCCGGCGGCGGACGCGTTCCGGCCGTTGAACCAGGGCCATTGCCCGCTGGCCAGCTGAGACAAACCTCCCGCGGCGATTTTGTCGCGGGAGTTCACCTCTCGACGCGACCGTCGAAACGCTGCAGCCTAATCGCGGGGCCGGCGCACATTCGCGACACTCGGCCGGAGGGATGCGGCCGATGATCAAGATGTATGGCTTCTGGCGCTCGGCCGCCTCGTTCCGGGTCCGGGCGGCCTTCAACCTCAAGGGCCTGGCCTTCGAGGAGGAGATGATCGACATCGATGCCGGCGTGCAATACACGCCGGACTATCTGGCGCTCAATCCGCAGGCGGCCGTGCCCTCGGTCGTGATCGACGGCGGCGCGCCGCTGACCCAGTCGATGGCGATCCTGGAATATCTGGAAGAGACCTATCCGACCCCGGCGCTGCTGCCGGCCGATGCGCGCGGCCGGGCGCGCGTCAGGGCCTTGTCGCTGGTCTGGGCCGCCGACCATCACCCGCTGATCGTGCCGCGCGTGCGGCGCTATCTGGCAGACGCGATGGGCCAGGACGAGGCGGCGCGCACCGCCTGGATCCGGCATTGGTTCCGCGAAGGCCTGGTCGCCGGCGAGGTGAAGCTGGCGTCCGACGACGCCACCGGACGCTTCTGCCATGGCGACCGTCCCAGCTTCGCCGACCTGTGCCTGATCAGCCAGGCCGCCGGCGCCCGCGGCTTCAAGGTCGATTTCAGCGATCTGCCCACGGTCAGCCGCATCGTGGAGAATTGCCTGGCGCTCGACGCCATTGCCCGCGCCCATCCCCTGCGCCAGCCCGGCGCGCCCGCGAACCACTGAAGGCAGGCCCATGGCCCCAGACAGCGATCCCAGGATCCCCGGCTTCGGCATCGGCGAGCCGGTCCGACGCACCGAGGACCCCCGGCTGCTGCGCGGCCAGGGTCGCTATACCGACGATGTCAATCTGGACGGCCAGGCCTATGCCGTCATGGTGCGCAGTCCCCACGCCCACGGCATCCTGAACGGCATCGATGCGGCCGAGGCGCTGGCCATGCCCGGCGTGCTGGCGGTCTATACCGGCGCCGATCTGGCTGCCGCCGGCTATGGCGGGCTGAAATGCGCGGTCAGCATACCGGATCGCCATGGCAAGCCGATGCTGGCACCGCGCCGGCCGGCGCTGCCGACCGAACGCATCCGCTTCGCCGGCGAGGCGGTTGCCTATGTCGTTGCCGAAACCGCGCTGCAGGCGCGGGATGCCGCCGAGCTGGTCATGCTCGATATCGCGCCGCTGCCGGCGGTGACCGAGGCGCGCGCGGCCTTGGCCGCGGACGCCCCACAGCTCCATGCCGACGTGCCGGGCAACCTGGCGCTCGATTTCCATTTCGGCGATGCCGATGCGGTCGCGGCCGCCTTCGCCACGGCCGCCCATGTCACCCGGCTCGACCTCGCCAACAACCGGATCATCGTCAACGCCATGGAGCCGCGCGCGGCGGTCGGTCAATTCCGCGATGATCGCTGGATCCTGCATGTCGGCTGCCAGGGCGTGTTCGGCCTGCGCAATGCGCTGGCGGCCGACGTGCTGAACGTCGAGCCGAACCGGGTCCAAGTCCTCACGGCCCAAGTCGGCGGCTCGTTCGGCATGAAGGCCGGCGTCTATCCGGAATATATCTGCCTGCTGCACGCCGCCCGCGCGCTGGGCCGCCCGGTCAAATGGACCGACACGCGCTCGGAAAGCTTCATGTCCGACAATCATGGCCGCGCCCACGAGATTACGGCGGAGCTGGCGCTCGACGCCGATGGCCACTTCCTGGCCGTGCGCCTCGACGGCACCGGCAATACCGGCGCCTATCCGGGCCTGCCGATGCCGATCACCATGAACGCGGTCAAGAACGTGCTGGGCGTCTACCGGACTCCCCTGCTCGAGGTCTCGACCAAGATGGTCTACACCAACACCTCCGTGGTCGGCCCCTATCGCGGCGCCGGCCGGCCCGAGGGCAATTACTATATGGAGCGGCTGATCGACACCGCGGCGGCCGAGCTCGGCATCGACCGGGTCGAGCTGCGCCGCCGCAACCATATCGCCCCCGACGCCATGCCCTATCAGTCGCCCTCGGGCATGGCTTACGACTCCGGCGAGTTCGGCGCGCTGATGGACCAGGCGCTGAATCTCGCCGATTGGGACGGCTATGATGCCCGCAAGGCAGCGAGCCGCGCCAAGGGCAAGCTGCGCGGCCGCGGCATCGGCAGCTATCTCGAGGTCAACGCGCCGCCGTCGAAGGAAATGGGCGGCCTGCGCTTCGAGGAAGACGGCACCGTCACCATGGTGACCGGCACGCTCGACTATGGCCAGGGCCATGCCGCCACCTTCGCCCAGATCCTGGTCGATCACCTGGGCCTGCCGTTCGAGGCGATCCGGCTGCTGCAGGGCGACAGCGACCAGCTGATCGCCGGCGGCGGCACCGGCGGCTCGCGCTCGACCATCGCCAGCGGTACCGCGCTGATCGAGGCGGCGGAGCTGGTCATCGAAAAAGGCCGGGAGGCGGCCGCCGTGGTGCTGGAGGCGGCAACGGTCGATATCGAATTCCTCGACGGCCAGTTCGGCATCGTCGGCACCGACCGGCGTATCGGCGTGATCGAACTGGCACGCCAGGTCCGCATGATGACCGCCGCCAGCACCGCACCGTCGGATCTACCCGACACGCTCGACGTCTCCCATATCTCGAACAACCCGCCGTCCGCCTTTCCGAACGGCTGCCATATCGCCGAGGTCGAGATCGACCCGGAGACCGGCGTGGTCGAAATCGCGGCCTATGCCATGGTCAATGACTTCGGCACGGTCATCAATCCGCTGCTGGTCGAGGGTCAGCTGCATGGCGGCGTGCTGCAAGGCATCGGCCAGGCGCTGTTGGAACACACGGTCTATGACGCGCAGGGCCAGCTCCTGACCGGATCGTTCATGGATTACGCCCTGCCGCGCGCGATCCATGCCCCGCCATTCCGCTTCGCCAGCCACCCGGTGCCGGCCACGACCAATCCGCTGGGCGTCAAGGGCTGCGGCGAGGCCGGTTGTGCCGGCGCCTTGCCGGCGGTGATGAACGCGCTGGTCGATGCGCTCGCCCCCTACGGCATCAAGCATTTCAACATGCCGGCGACGCCGGAGAAGGTCTGGCAGGCGATCCACGCCGCGTAACGGCGGCACCCCGCTATCCCTCACCCAGCCTTGCGTTTTTCGATCTCGTCATCGGCATCGGCCCATGGGTCAATGCCGTTGCAAATTTTACGGGCGTGATCGATGGACGAACTGGAAGAGACCCCGGCCGCGGCATCGATCGTCACGGACGGGCTGCCGCCCGGTCGGCGCGGCTGGGCCGTCACCACGCTGGTCATCGCCGTCGGCATGGCGACGCTCGACACGGCCATCGCCAATACAGCACTGCCGACGATCGCGGCCGACCTGCAGGCGAGCCCTGCGGACTCGATCTGGGTCGTGAACGCCTATCAGCTGGCGCTGATGGTCTCGCTGCTGCCGCTCGCATCGCTGGGCGATATCCTGGGCTATCGGCGGATCTATATCACCGGCCTGGCGCTGTTCACCGTGGCGTCGCTGGTCTGCGCCGCGTCCTGGTCGCTGCCGACGCTCGCCATCGCCCGCGTGTTCCAGGGCTTCGGCGCCAGCGGCATCATGAGCGTCAATACCGCGTTGATCCGGTTCATCTATCCGTCGAGCCGGCTCGGTCGCGGCGTGGGCTTCAATGCGCTGGTCGTGGCCGTCTCGTTCGCGATCGGGCCGACCGTCGCATCGGCGATCCTGTCGGTCGCCACCTGGCAATGGCTGTTCGCGGTCAATGTGCCGCTGGGCCTGATCGGCCTGGCGATCGCCATCCCGGCCCTGCCCCATTCCAACCGCGCGACCTATCGCTTCGACACCGTGAGCGCGCTCTTGAACGCCGGCACGTTCGGCCTTTTGATCGTCGCGATCGGCGAGGCCGGTCATCAGGCCCAGCCGGCCCTGATCGTGGCCGAGTTCCTGGGCGCCGGCCTGTTCGGCCTGTTCCTGCTGCGCCGGCAGGCGGCCCATCCGGCGCCGATGCTGCCGGTCGACCTGTTCCGCCGGCCGGTGTTCGCCCTCTCGGCCGTGACCGCGGTTTGCTCGTTCGCCGCCCAGGGCTTGGCCTTCGTCTCGCTGCCGTTCTATTTCGAGGGCGCCTTGGGCCGATCCCAGGTCGAGACTGGATTTCTGATGACGCCCTGGCCGGTCGTGGTCGCGATCGTCGTGCCGATCGCCGGACGGCTGTCGGACCGCTATTCCCCGGCGATCCTGGGCGGGTTCGGCCTGGCGGTGCTGTGCCTGGGCATGGCGCTCTTGGCGCTGTTGCCGGCCGATCCGACCGTGTTCGACATCGGTTGGCGCATGGCGATCTGCGGTTTCGGCTTCGGCTTCTTTCAGTCGCCCAACCTGAAGGCGCTGATGGCGAGCGCGCCGCCGGGCCGCAGCGGCGGCGCCAGCGGCATCGTGGCGACGGCGCGGCTCTTGGGACAAAGCTCCGGCGCCGCCCTGGTCGCCCTCTGCTTCGGCCTGTCGAGCACGGGCGGTGCCGCCCTGGCACTGGCGTTGGGCGCCGGTTTCGCCGGCGTGGCCAGTGTCGCGAGCTTCCTCAGGCTGATGCCGTCGGAACCTATCCCGCTACGCTAGGCTTCAATTTCTCTTCTTATGCGAGTACCAATGGGAAAACTCGCGTGGGGAGAGTCCGATGGCCAAAAACATCGTGGTTTGCGACGACGGCACCTGGAACCACCCCGACCAGACCGACAACGGCATGCCCGCCGACACCAATGTCTATAAATTCTACAAGGCGCTGCTGACGACGGCGACGCAGCAGCCGCTCTATGACGACGGGGTTGGCGCCGACGGCAGTTTCTTCGGACGCCTGGCCGGCGGCGCCATCGGCGACGGGCTGTTCGGCAAGATCAAGGACGGCTACACCAAGGTCGCCCATAATTACCAGCCGGGCGACCAGATCTTCCTATTCGGCTTCAGCCGCGGCGCTTATACCGCGCGCAGCCTGGCCGGGATGATCGCGGTCTGCGGGCTGCCCGACCCGAACAGGTTCACCGACCAGACCACCGAGGACGCGTTCGCCGCATATCGGACGCGGACGAACCGACAGCCCCTGCTCGACGCGCTCCAGGCGAACTACGGCAACAGCATCGGCGGCAACGGTAACAACAATGTCGAGATCGCCGCCGTCGGCGTCTGGGATACGGTCGGATCGCTCGGCATCCCCGGCGGGCTGTTCGAGGGTTTCGACGACCAGATCTACGGGTTCCTCGACACCTCGCTGCATCCGGACGTCAAGGCCGCGTGGCACGCGCTCTCGATCGACGAGCGGCGCGCCGAATTCCCGGCGACGCTGTGGAACACGGCCATCGCGCCCGACCAGGCGCTGGATCAGATCTGGTCGGCTGGCAATCACGGCGATGTCGGCGGCGGCTGGGCCGAGAGCGGCCTGTCGGACCTGACGCTCGCCTGGATGATGGCCAAGGCCGCCGCCAAGGGCGTGCAATTCGACCCAGCGGTGGCGCAGGTCTATGCGACACTCGACCCCAAACTCGCGCTGGACCAGATTCATGACGCCTGGAGCGTGCTCTGGGGCTTTCCGCAAGCGCGCGCCATCCCGGCCGATGCCACGATCTCGCCCAGCGTCCGGATCCGCCTCGACAACGATCCCAGCTATCGGCCGGCCAACCTGCCGCCCTCGGCTTAGCCCTTCAAACTGTCGAGCGTCGCGCGCAACCCGTCGGCGATGGCGGTGCGGCAGTCGATGCCGAGTTCGGATTTGAGCTTGGCCGGCGAGCCCAGCGAGACGCGGATTTCCCCGGCGCGCGCTGGCGCAAAGCTGATGTCGGCCTGGGTGCCGCAGAGACCGGCGATGGTATGGGCCAGATCGATGACCGAGGTCGAGCGACCGGTGCAGACGTTATAAATCGCGGTTTTGACCGTCGTGAGGCTGCCCATGGCGGCGCGCAGGCTGGCGACGACGTCGGCGATATAGACGAAATCGCGCGTCTGCAGCCCGTCGCCGAAAATAGTGATCGGCCGATGGGCGCCGAGCCGGTCGCAGAAGATCGAGATCACGCCGGAATAGGGCGATTTCGGATCCTGGCGCGGGCCATAGACATTGAAGAAGCGCATGCCGGCGGTCGGTACGCCATGGACCACGCCGGCGACGCGCGCATGCAGCTCGCAGCCGAGCTTGTCGGCGCCATAGGCCGACAGCGGCCGGACCGGCGATAGTTCGGTCAGCGGCATGGCAGGCTCGTCGCCGAACACGGCCGCCGACGAGGCATAGACGGTGGGAATGCCCATCGTGTCGGGCCGGCGCGCGGCATCGAACACGGTGATGGCGCCGGTCAGGTTGGCCCGGTGGGTGCCCAGCCAATCGAGATTGCCACGCTCGACCGAGGCGATCGCAGCCAGATGAAAACAGCCGTCGACCCCGTCCATCGCTTGGCGCACCAGCGCCGCGTCGGCGACATCGCCCACCAGCAACTCGACCGAGGCCGACAGGTTCTCGCGCTTGCCCGTCGACAGATCGTCGAGCACGCGGACGCCGTGGCCGTCCCGCTCCAGGCTTTCGGCCAAATGGGAGCCGATGAAGCCGCAACCGCCGGTCACCAGATATTTGCCCATGCGTCGTTCCCGCTCCGACCTACCCGGATCCGACAATATCAGCAATGGACCGGCGGCGACGACCTATACCGGCGTCTGAATTCCGGGCTCGTCCGAAATTCAGACGCTTGGTATTAGGCGTACTGAGCCTCGCCATTGCCGAAGGACCAGTTTTCCTTCTTCACCTCGACCAGGCCGATGAACACGTCTTCGCGGCGCAAGCCCACGCGCTGGTGCAGGCCGTCGACGACAGCCTTGAAGAAGGCCTTTTTCATTTCGACCGTGCGGCCTTCGTTGAGCGTGACCTGGATGATGATCGCGTCCTTGGACCGGCTAATGCCGAGATAGGTCGGATCGATTACCAGATCATCGCCCGCCACATGTTCGGCGAAGATCTGGAAACGATCGTTCGCCGGCACGTTCAGGGTTTCGAGCATGGCGACATAGATCGCGTCGCCGACGGCGGCGCGGTACTCGGCCGACTTGCCGGCGGGAAGGTCGATACGCGCGAGCGGCATGGGAAATCTCCTCAGGAAGAAGAAAACGCCCCCTATCAACGCACGGGCGGGGCCAAGCCCGTTCCGCCATTTCCGCAGATCTCCCGCCTCTAATGCGCGCCGGCACCGCTACCGGCGGTTTTCTTCATCAGGGCCGCCGCCAGCAAGGCGAGCACGATCGCAATGCCCATCAGGTAGAAGGCGTCGCTGAAGGCCATGATGGTAGCCTGGGCCTTGACCGCCCGGCCGATGGCGACGACCGCTTCGTGCCAGGCCGTGTCGGGGTCGCTGATCCCGGTCGCAAGGAAGTGCTGCTGCAGCTGGGCGATGCGCTGCTGGGTCGCCTCGCCGAACAGCGAGACCCGGGCGGTCACCACAGTCGAATGGAACTGCTCGCGCTTGGTCAGCAGCGTCTGCAGCATGGCGATGCCGATCGAGCCGCCGAGGTTACGCATCATGTTGAACAAAGCCGAGGCGGAGCCGGCATTCTCGCGCTCGATGCCGCCGGTGGCGAGCGCCGACAGCGGCGTCATGACCAGCGACTGGCCGATGGCACGCACCACGTTCGGCCAGAGCAGCTGGTCGGCGGCGTAATCCTGCGAGATATGGATGTTGAGGAAGCAGCTGGCCGCGAACAGGGTGAAGCCGATCGCAACCAGCAGCCGGGCATCGATCTTCTTCATCAGCCACGGCACGAACGGGATGATGGCGAGCTGCGGGAAGCCGGTCCAGGCCAGCACTTCGCCGACCTGCTGGGAATTATAGCCCTGGATCTGCGACAGGTAGTTCGGCAGCAGGAAGACCGAGCCATAGAGCGCCATGCCGAGGATGAGGTTCGAAATGCTGCCCAGGCCGAAGTTCCGGCGCATCAGCAGGCGCAGGTTCAACAGCGGCTGCGGTTTGGTGAGTTCGATCCAGAAGAACAACGCGAAGGCCACGACCGAGACGATGGTCAAGCGCACGATCAGGTCCGAGCCGAACCAATCGTCCTTGTTGCCCTCCTCCAGCACGGTCTGCAGGCTGGCGAGGCCGATGGCGAGGGTCGCGATCCCGGTCCAGTCGCCGTTCTTGAGCAGCGACAGCTTCATCTGCCCGACCGGCAGGGTCGGCCACAGGAAGCCCAGCATGATCGCGCCCGGCACCAGGTTCACATAGAAGATGTAGCGCCAGTTATAGGTCTGGGTCAGGTAGCCGCCGATGGTCGGCCCGATCGCCGGCGCGAAGGTCGCCGAGATCGCGAACAGGGCGAGGCCGATCGGCTGTTTCGAGCGCGGCAGCATGGTCAGCGTGATGGTGAAGGCGAGCGGGATCAGCACCCCGCCGAAGAAGCCCTGCAGCGCGCGCAACACGATCATCTGTTCCAGATTGCCGGCGAAGGCGCAGGCGACCGACATGACCAGGAACAGGGCGGCATTCACCAGCAGATAGCGCCGGAGCGAGAACACCGGCACCAGGAAGCCGGTCAGCGGGATCACCACGATCTCCGCCACCAGATACGAGGTCGAGATCCAGCCGCCATCGTCGATGCCGGCGCCGATCGCACCCTGGATATCCGGCAGGGAGGCGTTGGTGATCTGGATGTTCAGCACCGCGATGAAGGCGCCGATCATGGCGCCGATGACGGCGAGCCAGGTCTTGAGTGGAACGGGAGGTTCGGTACCGGCGGCGATGGCGCTCATGATGAGATCCTTCCCGATCAGGCCTAACGGGCGGGTTTGGTATTGATCGTGGGTTCGACCGACATGCCGGGGCGCAGCACGCCCGCCAGCGACTGGCCGGGATCGATCATGATTTTGACCGGGATGCGCTGGACGATCTTGGTGAAGTTGCCGGTGGCGTTGTCTGTCGGCAGCAGCGCGAACTGCAGCCCGCTCGCCGGCGACAGGCTGTCGACATGGCCGCGCAGCGTCTCGCCCGAATAGGTATCGATCGCGATCTCGACCGGCTGGCCGGCCGTCACATGGGTCAGCTGGGTTTCTTTATAGTTGGCGACGATATAGGCCTGCTGGGTCGGCACGATGGCCATCAGCTGGGTTCCGGCCTGGACATATTTGCCGAGGCGGACCGAACGGGCGCCGACCTGGCCGTCGATCGGAGCCGTGATCGTGGCATAGCTGAGATTGAGTTCGGCCTGATGCTCGACCGCGAGCGCCTGCTGCACCTTGGCGTCGGCGATGACCCGGTCGGATTGCAGCACGTCGATCTGATTGCGCGCGGCAGCGAGCGTCGCCTCGGCATTGCTGGTGTCGGCCTCGCGCTGCTGGGCGAGCGAGCTCGTCTGCTGAGCCATCTGCACCGTACCGGCGCCGGTGCGGGCCAGTTCGCCGAAACGGGCGCGTTCCTGGTTGGCATAGGTAAGCGCCGCCTTGGCCGAGGCCTGATGGGCCTGGGCCTCGTCGATCAGCGACTGCTGATGGCGCAGCTGCGCGTCGATGTTGCCGATCTGCGCTTCGGCGGTCTTGCGGGCGGCGACCGCTTCGGCCAGGGCCGTGCGCAGGTCGCGGTCGTCGATTGTGGCCAGTACGGCGCCGGCCTTCACCTGCTGATTATCCTCGACCAGGATCTTGTCGATATAGCCCGAGACCCGGGGTGCGATGGTCGAGCTGTCGGCGTCAACATAGGCATCGTCGGTATCGACCAGGAACCGGCCGGTGCGCCAATAGTCGACGCCATATTGCGTCGCCACCGCCAGGCCGGCGACGGCACCCACCACCAGCGCCACGCGCTTCAAACCGAACCGCTTGCCGCCGACCACATTGGAACCGATCACATCGCTGGTATGGGTCACGTCGCTCATCGCCGCCTCCAAGATCCAAATTACGATACAAGATGTATCGTATCGTTATTGGCGCGCCAGCGGGCGAATCGAATACGAGACATGTTGTATCGTAATGGCGGATGCGGCACAGTCGGCCCTAACGTCGAGAATCCGCCGGAACCGGGAGCAGACCATGGCCGCAGCCGGCCGACCGCGCAGCGAAGAAAGCCATAAGGCCATCCTCAAGGCCGCTTACGATCTGCTGCATGAGGAGGGCTTCGCCCGCTTCACCTTCGAGCGGGTCGCGGCCAAGGCCGGCGTGTCGCGCAGCACGATTTATCGCTGGTGGTCGAGTAAAGGCGCGCTCGCCATGGAGAGTGCCCTGGGCGCCGTGCAGGAAGGATTGAATTTCACGCCCGGCGCCCAGCCGATCGAGAATATTCGCACCCGCCTGCGGCTGGTCGCCCAGGCGCTGAAAGGCCGTCCGGGCAAGATCATCGCCGCGATGCTGGCCGAAGGGCAGCAGGATCCGGACACGATCCGGATCTTTACCGAAGGCTATATCGAGCCCGCCCGCAAGACTCTGCGCGCCCAGTTGCGCCATGCCATCGACGAGGGCCTCATCCGGCCGGATTTCGACGTCGAGATCGCGATCGACGTCACCTTCGGCACGCTCTATCACCAATTGATGCTGCGCCGATCGCTGGAGGTGGATTGGGTCGACCGGCTGGTCGATCTGCTCCTGGCCGGGGCGTCGACCGGCGCGGACCGACGATGAGCGCTGCGGATCGCATCGCCGTCCCGGGTCTGGGCGCCGCCGCCTGGTTCGCCACCATCGCCGGCCTGTGCGGCAGCTTCGTTGCCGTTGGCCTCACCCGCTTCGGCTATGCGCCGCTGATCCCGTCGCTGATCGAGGCGCAATGGTTTTCCTCGGCCGAGGTCGTGTCGCTCGGCGCCGCCAGCCTGCTGGGTTACCTGGCTGGCGCGCTGTCGGGACGGGCGCTCGCCGCGAAGCTCGGCAACCGGCTGACGCTTCGGCTGCTGATGCTGGTCGTCACCGCCGCCTTCTTCGCCTGCGCCTATCCGCTGTCGGTCGCCTGGTTCTTCGCCTGGCGCTTCGCCGCCGGCCTGTCGGGCGGCGCCATCATGGTGCTGGTCGCGACCACCATCCTGCCGCATATCCCGCCGGCACGGCGCGGCTTCGTCAGCGGCATGATTTTTCTGGGGCTGGGCATGAGCATCGCCGCGTCCGGCACCGTGATCCCGCTGCTGCTGCGCATCGGCCTATCGCAGACCTGGACCGGCTTGGGCGTCCTGTCGCTGGTGCTGACGGCGATCAGCTGGTTCGGCTGGCCCGCCGGCAATCCGCCGCCGCAGCCCGCCGCCCCGGACGAAATTCCCGGTGATAAAGGCGGCCGGGCGCTGCATCTGCTCTACGGGCAATATGCGCTGAATGCGCTGGGCCTCGTCCCGGCCATGGTGCTGCTGGTCGACTACGTCGCCCGCGGCCTCGGTCGCGGCTCGGACGTCGGCGCCTTCTACTGGGTGCTCTATGGCGTGGCGGCGACGATCGGTCCGGTCATCTGCGGCGCGGTCGGCGACCGGATCGGCTTCCGCGCCGCCTATCGGTTGAGCCTAGCGCTGCAGGCGATGGCGCTGGTCGCCCTCGCCCTGACCCGCGACCCGATCGCCCTGGGCGTCGCCACCATCGTGATCGGCGGCTTCACGCCCGGCATCGTCCCCCTGGTGCTGGGCCGGCTGCACGAACTGATCCCGCACAGCCATGTCCGGCAGCGCGCCGCCTGGAGCCGGGCGACCATCGGCTTTTCCCTGTTCCAGGCGCTGGCCGGCTATGGCTATGCCGCTCTGTTCAACCATTCCGGCGAGAATTACGCGCTGATCTTCGCCTGCGGCGCCGGTGCGGTCATCCTGGCCCTGCTGGGCGATCTGCTGGTCCCGCGCTAGGCCTGACCCTCAAGGGTGCATCTTCGCGCCCTTGGTGATCTTGTCGACCAGCTTCTTGTCCTCCCGCAGCGCCAGGCCGACCACGGTCATGGCGTCCGGCGCATATTGCTTCACCGTCGCGCGATTGGCCGCGTCATGGCCGGTCGAGAACATGTCGTGGATATAGAGCGAGAGCTTTACCCCACGCTCCATGGCGCGGCGATAGATGGTGGCAATGGTCGCTTCGTCGGCGCCGAGCACGATCATCGGCTGGATCATCAGCGGATTATAGCTGTTGCCGGCCGCGTCCTCGTAGGGTTCGCCGACCAGCGTGGGATTGGCGCCGACGATGCCGCTGGTCAGGAACGCGGTCACGTTCAGCTTTTGCCAGGTCGCCAGATCCTCGCGCACCACGATCGCGATCTTGGTATCGAACATTGCGGTCTCCCTCGCTGCTATTTGCGGATGTCGCCCAGGCGGCGCAGCCCATCCCAGAGCGCCGGCGCCGCATCCGCCAATTCGGCCGCGACCTCGGCATTCAGTTGATCCATCGCGGCATCGAGCGGCGCCTGCAGTGCCCGACCCGGGGCCGTCAGGAACAGGCGATGCACCCGGCGATCGCCCCCGTCCGCCCGCCGTTGAAGCAGCCCGCTGCCCTCCAGCCGGTCGATCACGCCGGTGATGGTGGCGCTGTCGATCAGCAGCCGCGCGCCGATCGCGGCACCCGCCTGGCCGTCCTCGTCCCACAGCACACGCAGCACGGCGTACTGCGACGGGGTGACACTCCAGGCCGACAGCTTCTCGCGCGCCCGCCGCGCGATCTGCTGGGCCGCCTTGCCGGTGAGGAACGAGATGCAATTCTCAATACGGTCCATCGATCCTCCGTTCGCGAGCAGCCTATACACAAATATCTCGTATACAAGATACTTGTGTATTCGAACGGAACGGCTTGACCCGCGGGCCGGTTGGATGAGGCTATGCGGACCGAAAGCGGGAGGGATCGATGAGCGAACCGACGATTGCGGAATTGGGCGACGCACCGTTCCTGCCCGGCTTCCGCTTGATCGACGTCACGGTCGGCCCCGGCCTGACCATCCGCGCCGCGGTCGGCGGCGACGGGCCGCCGCTGTTGCTGCTGCACGGCCATCCGCAGACCCACGTCACCTGGCGCAAGGTGGCACCGGCGCTGAGCAAACATTTCACCATCGTCGCGGCCGATCTGCGCGGCTATGGCGACAGCGCCAAGCCCGAGGGCGGGCCGCACCATTTGGCCTATGCCAAGCGCAGCATGGCCCAGGACCAGGTCATCCTGATGGCGGCACTGGGCCATCACCGTTTCGGCTTGGTCGGCCATGACCGCGGCGGCCGCGTCGCCCATCGGCTGGCGCTGGACCATCCGGACGCGGTGACGCGGGTGGCCCTGTTCGACATCGCGCCGACCGCGACCATGTATGCGCGCACCGACCAGGAATTCGCCACGCGCTATTTCTGGTGGTTCTTCCTGATCCAGCCGGCGCCCTTGCCCGAGCATATGATCGGCGCCGATCCGGAGTTCTTCCTGCGCAAGCATATCGACGGCCAGAACAAGGTTCCGGGCGCCACCGAGCCCGCGGCCTTCGCCGAATATCTGCGCTGCTACAACGACCCGCGCACCCGCCATGCGATCTGCGAGGATTATCGCGCCGCCGCCACCATCGATCTGGACCATGACGCGGCCGACGCCGACGCCCGGGTCACGGTACCGCTGCTGGCGCTCTGGGGCGGCCAGGGCACGGTCGGCAAGCTGTATGACGTACTGGAAACCTGGCGCGAGAAGGCGACCCAAGTCGAAGGCCGCCCGCTCGACTGCGGCCATACCTTGCAGGAGGAACGGCCGGACGCGGTGATCGCCGAGCTGCTGGCATTCTTCCGCAACTAGGGATGTGCCTTTTTCGAGGACAAGCCGTTTGAATCTGCCCTAGGATACAAGAATACAAGAAACCCAGCGCAAAGGGTAAGAGCGACCAAGGGGAGAAAACGATGACGGTTCGCGTTCGTCCGATAGTGCGTTTTGTGCTGACAGCCACGGTACTGGCGCTGAGCGCCGGCAGTGCCGCCGCTGCCGATACTCCGACCAGCATTCTGCAGCAGATCCTGACGCGCGGCACGATCCGCATCGCGGTGCTGCCCAGCCTGCCGCCTTATAGCCGCGTGCTGCCGAGCGGCGATCCGGAAGGCTACGACATCGACATCGCCAAGCAATTGGCCGACGCGCTGAAGGTGAAGCCGGAATTCGTCGTGACCGACATTCCGGGCCGCGTCACCGCGCTGCAGACCCACAAGGTCGACATCACCATCGCCGACTTCACCCGCAATGTGGAGCGCTCGACCACCATCGCCTTCACCGACCCGTATTTGGTCACGACCATGCGCATGCTGGTGCCCGACGGCGCCAAGGCCCATGCGATCGCGGACCTGGGCGACGGCGCCGGCATCAAGGTCGCGATCTCGCGCGGCGGCACGGCGGAGCGCGCGGTTCCGGCAGCATTGCCCAAGGCCGAGATCACCCGCTTCAACACCCAGGCGGACGAGATGAGCGCGCTCCTGTCCGGCCAGGTCGATGCCATGGCCGAGGATGATTTCTACAATACCCAGGCAATCAAGGATCGGCCCGGCAAGCTGCGCCAGCTCGACGGCAGCCTGGCGCGCGCCGAAATCGCGATCGGGCTGCCGGCCGGCGACTTCGATTTCTACCGGGTGCTGAACCTCTACGTCGAACAGTTCAACGCATCGGGCGACAACGCGAAGCTGTTCCGGAAATGGTTCGGCTTCGACCAGCCGGCGATCACCGCGCATTTCTAACCGATAACGGCCCGGCGGCACCCAAGCCGCCGGGCCGACACGGTCTGGTCGGGAACCCGTCGCCATGGGCTATACCTTTACCCTGCGCACCATCTATCCCTACCTGGGCGAGCTGGCACATGCCGCCGCCCTGACGCTCGAGCTGTCGCTGCTGTCGATCGCGCTCAGCCTGATCGTCGGTGCCGGCGTGGCGGTTTTGCGCCGCAGCCGGTCGCGCCTGCTGCGTGCGCTCGGCACCGCCTATGTCGAGGTGATGCGCAACACGCCGCTGCTGGTCATCCTCTACATCATCTATTTCGCCGGCCCCGGCATGGGCGTGCGCCTGTCGTCCTTCGCGGCCGCCGTGATCGGCCTGTCCTTGAACAGTGCCGGCTATATGGCGGAAATCCTGCGCGCCGGCCTGATCGCGGTCTCCACCGGCCAGTTCGAGGCGGCCGACGCCCAGGGGTTCAGCCGACTCCAGACCTTCCGCTACATCATCTTTCCGCAGGTGTTCCGGACCATCTACGCCCCGCTCGGCAACCAGATCATCGCGGTCATCCTGGCGTCCTCGCTGGCGTCCGCCGTCGCGGTCGATGAAGTGACCTCCTGGATGCAGACGACCGGATCGACCTCGTTCCGCTTCTTCGAGACCTTCGTCGTGGCGGCGGTGGTCTATCTGGTGCTGTGCCAGCTCGTGAATCTGGGCCGGCTGGCCTTGGGCCGCCTGCTGTTCCGCCAAGGGGAGAGCGCCCGATGAACCCCGACTGGCTCGCCTATGCCCCGCTGATGCTGCGGGCCGCCGGGTTGACCCTGTGGCTGAGCTGGCTCGCCATGCTGATCGGCGCGGTCGGCGGCACCGGCGTGGCCTTGCTGCGCACCTCCCGCTTTCGCCTGCTGCGGCTGGCGGCGCTGGTCTATACCGAGTTCTTCCGTTCGGTGCCGATCCTGATCGTGATGTTCTTCTGCTATTTCGGCGTGCCGCTGGTGTTCGGCTTCGACGTGTCGAGCTTCGCCGCCGCGACCATCGCGCTGGCCCTGCACGCCAGCTCGACCATGTCCGAGGTCGTGCGCGCCGGCATCGAGAGCGTCGGCCGCGGGCAATGGGAAGCGGCCCAGGCCGCCGGCATGGATCGGGTCCAGGTCATGCGTTACATCGTCGGGCCGCAGGCGATCCGGGTCGTACTGCCGCCCTCGGTCGGCGTGTTCATCACCACGCTCAAGGAATCCTCGCTCGCCTCCATCATCGGCTTCATCGAGCTGACCAAGACCGGGCTGCTGGTACGCGAATCGACCGACGGCGGCCTGGTGCCGCTGCTGGCGCTGGCGGCGCTCTATTTCATCATCAACTATGCGATCTCCCTCGTCGGCGGCCGGCTGGAACGCCGCTTCCACATTGGGTCGAGATCGGATCTGGTCGGAGCCATGGGATGAGCCCTGTCCTAACCCTGGATGGCGTGGTCAAACGCTTCGGCGCGCGCACCATTCTCGACGGCATCAGCATGACCGTGTCGCCGGGCGAGATCGTGTGCTTCGTCGGCCCGAGCGGCACCGGCAAATCGACCCTGCTGCGCTGCGTCAATGGCTTGGAAGCGCTGCAGGGCGGCCGGATCAATTTCGAAGGCCGCAACGTGCATGAGAATGCGCGCAGCATCGCCGACGTGCGCAAGCGCGTCGGCATGATCTTCCAGCACTTCAATCTCTACCCGCACCTGACCGCGCTGCAGAACGTCATGCTGGCCCCGGTCATCGTGCACAAGGAACCGAAAGCCCTGGTCGAGGAGCGGGCCCGCGCCCTGTTCGACAAGGTGCGGCTGTCGCACCGGATCAACGCCTATCCGGCCCAGCTGTCCGGCGGCGAGCAGCAGCGGGTCGCGATCGCCCGGGCGCTGGCGGCCAACCCGCATCTGCTGATGTTCGACGAGCCGACCTCGGCGCTCGATCCGGAGACGGTCGGCGATGTGCTGGCGGTGATGCGCGATCTGGCCCTGGAAGGGCGCACCATGCTGGTGGTGACCCACGAGATCCGCTTCGCCGTCGATGTCGGCACGCGCATGGTGTTCATGGACCAGGGCAAGATCGTCGAGGACAGCGACCCGCGCGACATGCTCGCCCATGCCAAGACCGAGCGTGCGCGCCAATTCCTCAGCTCGATCCGCGGTTGAGGCGAGCCCATGGCGAACCTGCGCAACCTGGCGAAGATGGGCCCGCGGGCAACGGGCCAGCAGCTTTATGAGGATCTGCACGGCAAGATCGTGCGCGGCGAGCTGCGCCCGGGCGATGCCTTGTCGGAGACCAAGGTCGGCGAAAGCTACGGCCTCAGCCGCACGCCGGTGCGCGAAGTGTTCTGGCGCCTGGGCGAGGATGGCTTCCTCCGGGTCGTGCCCCAGGTCGGCACCTTCGTCGCCCCGATCAATGTCGCCGCGGTCTATGACAGCCAGTTCATCCGCGAGGCGCTCGAGTGCCGGGCGATCGCCGATGCCGCCCGCGCGCCGCAGGCCTCCGAGCTGTCGGCGCTGCGCGACAATCTCGACCGGCAGCGCGTGGCCGTGGCGGCCGGCGACTATGCCGCGTTCTTCGCGCTGGACGAGGCGATGCACCGGAGCCTGATGCATATGGCCGGCCGCCCCTTCGTCTGGCAGGTCATCGCCGGCGCCAAGGCCCAGCTCGACCGCGTGCGCTATTTCTCGCTGGAAGATCGCGATTGGCTGGCCATGATCTTCGATCAGCATGCCGCCATCGTCGACCGGGTCGCCGCCGCCGATCCGGCGGGCGCGGTCCGGATCATGACCGCCCATCTGCGCACCGCCTTCGCCGCGATCGGGCGGATCGCGGCCGAGCATGCCGACTTCTTCGAAGGCACCGGCGGCTAAGCGCCCGCTTCAGCCCTTGGGAACCGCCCTGTCGCGGTCGGCGGGCGAGATCGAGAGATAGATGGTCGGCGGCGTGATGTTCAGCCGCAGGCGCGCCGCCTCCAGCGGCTCGCTCATCAGCTGCTCGTAATCCTCGCCCGGCAGCCATTTCGCGGCCTTGCCGCGCTGGTAGCCTTGCCAGATCGCCCGGACATAGGGCTGCGTCGAGCCCCGGGAGCGCAAGGCCGCTCCGACCGCGATCAGCGCCCAGCCGAGGCTGCGGAGCTGCGCGTAGGAGAAAGCGACCAGACAGGTCTCGCCCAGCCCATCGCGATGATAGCCCGACAGGATGTGCCAGAGGTCGTGGGCATCGCGGTTGCGCCGGCCGAACCAAGCATGCGGATGCTGCTGTTCGAGCAGCGACATGCGATTGCGGCTGACTTCGACCAGCCCGTCCGCCGACAGGTTTTCGCTGCGGACGAACTCCCGATAGGCGGCACCGACCGTGCCGGCGGCGAAACTGTCCAGCCAGGCATCGTCCATCAGCCGTTCGGCCAGTTCCACCCGTTCATAGGCGAGCCGCCCGCCGGTCCGTGTGGCCAGCAGGCGCCGATAATTCCGCTGCGTGGCATTGCCGTTCAAGGCTGCCATGATCTCGAACACCTGGCCCGTGTCCTCCTTGTCGGACAGCAGGCGGCGCAGCGCCCTGAGCGCCACGCCCCACTGGCGGCGCGGCCGGCCGATGGGCGTATCGCCAGAGGGCGTATCGACCGCTGACCGCGGCGGGTTGATGGTTTCGGTCGAACTCATGAGCCAAGTCCTGTCCTTCAAACACCTGCCGCCCTAAGGCAGGTACGCGGCCCGCCCCGCCGGGGTGAGCAGCGCGCCGATCATGTCCCGGATGACCTTGCCGCAGGCGGCCAGGTCGACACCCGTGTCCCAGGCAACCTGGAGCACCAGGCCCTGGAACACCGCGATCAGGGTGCGCGACAGCGCCGCGGCATCGACCTCGGCGCGGATCTGGCCGGTGTGCTGGCCGCGCCGGATCAGGCGCTCGATCGCCTCGCGCACGCTGGTCAGGCCGTCGACGACGCTGTCGTGAATGCGCGGGTTGCGCAGCGCCTCGGCCCAGCCCTGCACGCCGACCCGGCGCGCATCGAGCCGATCAGGATCGCTCAATCCCTTGCCGTGCAGCTCGATCAGCGCCAGCAGCCCGCGCACGGGATCCTGCTCACGCTGCGCCAGGCTGCTGAGAAACGCCTCGTTCTGATGCCGGTCGTCCGCCAGCGCGACGATGATGTCGTCCTTAGTGGCGAAATAGAGATAGAGCGTGCCCTGGCTGACGCCGGACGCCCGCACGATGTCGGCGGTGGTCGTGTTGTGGAAACCGTCGCGCGCAAAGCACGCGAGCGCCGCATCCAGAATCTGCTGACGGCGCGTTTCCCGCTGAGCCTGGGTGATCTTCGGCACGGTTCACCGCATAAACTGACTAGTCAGTCATTATTAGGAGCGGCGATGTCCGGCGTCAAGATGCTCGATGGAAGCACAAACGCGAAAGGCCGGAGCTTGACGCTCCGGCCTTTTCTATCCGATGCCGAGAGGGACGCCCTCTCAAAGCCCTTCGACGACCCGCAAGTCTCTGACCGCGCCATTGTCCAGCGCGGTAAGGGCAGCCTGATAGGCGGCGCTGTCATGGGTGGCCCGTGCAGCCGCCAAATCGGGAAACTCGATCAGGACGACGCGCTCCTTGAGGCCGCTTTCATAGGCGAGTGCTGCGACATTGCGCGCCAGGAACGTCCCGCCGCCGGCGACGATCGCCGGCCCCGCCAATTTGGCGTACGCGGCAAGCTTGTCCGGATCCTTGACCTCCCGATAGCAGGAGATCCAGTACGCCTTGGCCATAGTTCACTCCTTCAATGATGTTCTGAATTCTATGGCCCTTAGCACCGGCAATCGGCAACGCAATCTTTGCCGCTGCCCGATGCCTTGGGGGTTCGGCTCGACCGGTTGCGTTCTACTCACCGGCATGCTTCAACGCCTCGCGCCCCGCTCCGGCCTTTTCTATCCGCTTGATTTCCCTGAGAAAATTTGGCGCGGGCGAAGGGGTTCGAACCCTCGACCCCAACCTTGGCAAGGTTTTGCTCTACCCCAACTCGTAGCGGCTGTGGGTGCCGCCCTGTCCTGCCGCGCGGCAAATGAGGCTTGGTGTCAGGGCAACTTGTACCAGATCGCCCGGCCGGCACCGTGCCGTTGCAACAGTTGCTTGCCGACCAGGTTGCGGAAGGTGACCTTGAGCGTGTTGGGGCTCGCGCCGGCCACGCGCACCATGTCGCGCGTGGTCACGCGGCCGTGCTCGCGGGCATAGTCGAGAATGCGCACCGCGAGGTCGGGCAGGTCGGCCGCGACCGCCAGATGCTCGCGCTCGACCTTCACCTCGAGCCGGCGTTTCTGCTGCTGCAGGGCGCGCAGGAGGAACAGAACCCACGGTTGCCAATCCGGCGCGGCCGAGCGAATCGTCCCCTGGGTCTGGCGCAGGGCGAGGTAGTAGGTTTCCTTGCTATGCTCGACGACGCTTTCGAGCGAACTGAACGGCACATAGGCGTAGCCCGCCTGCAGGAGCAGCAGCGTCGTGAGGATGCGGCTTAGCCGGCCATTGCCGTCCTGGAATGGATGGATCTCGAGGAACACGACGACGAAGACGGCAATCACCAGCAGCGGGTGTAGACGCTTGAGGTCCCGCGCCTCGTTCAGCCAGGTGACCAGGTCCCGCATCAGCCGCGGCGTATCGAACGGCGAAGCGGTCTCGAACACGACGCCGAGTTGGCGGCCATTCTCATCAAAGGCGGCGACGCTGTTGGAGGTGATCTTGTAGTTGCCGCGGTGCCGCTCATCCTTGGCGCTATGGATCAGCAGGTCGCGGTGTAGCTGGCGGATATGGTTCTCGTTGACGGGGATATCCTTCCACGCCCGAAACACCGTCTCCATCACATCGGCATAGCCGGCGACTTCCTGCTCGTCGCGGGTGTCGAAACGCTGCATTTGCAGGTTGCTCAGCAACCGCTCGACCTCGCGATCAGTGAGCTTGCTGCCCTCGATGCGGGTCGACGAGCCGATGCTTTCGATGGTGGCGACCCGGCGCAGCGCGTTCAGCCGCTCCGGCGCCAGCGTGCCCAATGCTCGCCACGCGCCCTTGAACTCGTCGAGCTCGGTGAGCAGCGAAAGCAATTCAGGCGTGATGGCAATGGTTTCGGTGTTGAGCAGCATACCGGTATCCATACCGGATTATACCGGATTGTCTACCGGGAAACATACCCGATTATACCGGATTAGCGCTCCGGGCTTTCGAAGGAATCATTCAGAGTAGCTGAAATTGTCGGCGCTCATCGGTCATCGCAATGCAGCCCTTCTTTGTTTCCCGCAACTGGCGGGAAACAAAGAAAAAGGCGCTAGACCATCGCTGATCTGGCGCCTTGAAATCTCTACCTCTTTTTGGAGCGGGCGAAGGGATTCGAACCCTCGACCCCAACCTTGGCAAGCTACCTCGCCAGGCGGAATTGATGGCCTTCAGGTGTCGTACCCGCCCTTGGAAGGCGTCTGCGGAACAAAATTGGGTGCGATCGCGCAAAAGAGCAGAACCTTCTTTCATTCGCCGTCTTCCGGCTCATCGTCTAACGCACTCGCCGCGCTCTGCAGGAAGTCGGGACTGAAACGAGCGTAGACCCGCTCAGTCACCTTGGTATTGCTATGACCAAGGTACTGCGCAATTTCCTCCATG
>Ga0302311_10001576_pt1 | contig 26741 bp, 20 predicted proteins | sample III_Palsa_N1_3_FD_200449 | JGI IMG/M metagenome (GOLD analysis project Ga0302311, IMG submission 200449) | Peat permafrost microbial communities from Stordalen Mire near Abisko, Sweden - III_Palsa_N1_3 | ecosystem: Environmental > Terrestrial > Soil > Palsa > Peat permafrost | place: Sweden... | reverse complement strand
GGGCCGCATCACCATGGCCGGCACCGGCGCGGAATTGCTGGCCGATCCCAGCGTGCGGGCTGCTTATCTGGAAGGCGGGGCTTAGCGCCGGTTCACCAGCCAAAGCGCCAATCCAATCAGCACGCCGCCGACCGCCTGTTGCCAGGACAGGCGGGCATCCAGCACGAAGACGGACAGGATCACGGTGAACAGCGGCGCGAGGAAAAGGAAGCCGCTGGCCTTGGTCGCGCCATTGCGGCGCAGCGCCATGAACCACAAGCCGAAGGAGCCGGTCGAGGCTGGAATGGCCAGCCAGGCGAACCATGCCCATTGCCGCGGCGTGGTTCCCTCCGGCCAATGCTGGCCGAGGCCGTAAGCGAGGGCGAGCAGCGCCAGCGAGCCGATCAGCATCTGCCAGAAACTCAACGCCCAGACGCCGATCGGCAGGGCGGCGCGCTTGGTGATCAGGGTGGCGGCGGCCCAGCAGAAGGAGGAAGCCAACCCGATCAACTCGCCGGTGGCGGTGTCGCCGCCCGCCAGCAATTCAGGGCCGATGCCGAGCGCGAAGCCCACGCCGGCCAATCCGAGAACCAGCCCGGCCATCCGGCTCGCCGTCAAAGTCTCGCCGAGGAAGACCGCACCGAGCAGCGCCACCCACAAGGGATTGGTGAACAGCAGGATGGCGGCGGTGGAGGCCGAGATCGAGCGCATGGACAGGAACAGCAGACCCATCACCGCCGCGGTCTGCAGCAGGCCGATCACCTTGGCCAGCAGCGCGCCGCGCAAGCCCATGCCCACGGGAAACAGAGCCTTCCTCGGATTTTTCTCCTCGAACCACAGCAGAGGCAGGGTCGCCAGGGCGGCGGCGAAGAAGCGCCACCCGACCAGCAGAAGGGCGGGAAAACCCTCCTGCAGCAAAATCTTCCCGGCGACGAAGCTCGATCCCATCAGAAAAGTCGAGGCTACCAGAATCAGCATGTTCATGATCGTCTCCTCGCCGCCAGGATACCTCACACCGCCTTGACCTCGCCGCCATCCATGCGCAGGGCCGAACCCGTCATCCAGCGGGCCCCCGGCGACACCAGAAACGCCATCAGTTCGGCGATTTCCTCCGGCTCGCCATAGCGGGCGATGCCGGCCTCTTTCGGAAAGTTGGCCGTCGCGTCCTCCACGCTCATGCCATGCGCCGGCGCCCAGCGTTCGAGATAGGAACGTCGGCGGCCGGTCATTACCGGGCCGGGCAGCACGCTATTGACCTGCACCCCGTCGGCGATGCCGCGGTCGGAGAAGGCCTTGGCCAGGGCGACGATGGCGGCATTGATGGCGCCGACCGCCGCATAGGGCGCTTTCGGCACCTCGGCCGAATTGCCCGACATCAGCACCACCGAGCCCTTGGCCGCCTTCAGCGCGGGCCAGGCGGCGATGGTCAGGCGCCGCGCTCCGTGCAGCTTGAGGGCGAGACCGCCCTCCCACTGCTCGTCGGTCATGTCGAACAGATCGATCTGCGGCACCGCGCCGGCGATGTTGAGCAGCGCGTCGATGCGGCCAAAGGCGGCCAGGGTCTGGTCGACCACGGCCTGGGCCGCTTCGGGGCGAGCCAGATCGGCCTCGATCACCAGCGTTTTAGCGCCGTGGATGGAGACCGCCTTGGCGGTCTCCTCCAGCTTGTCCCGGCTGCGGGCCACCAGCACCACGGCCGCGAAGTCGCGAGCCAGACGGATGGCGGTGGCTTGACCGATGCCTTGGCTGGCGCCGGTGACGATAGCGACGGATTTGGACATTTCAGGCCTCCTCAGGCGAAGAAGTCACGGATCGCCTGGGCGATCTCGGCGGCATGGGTTTCCAGCGCGAAATGGCCGGTATCGAAGAAACGGACCTCCGCCCCCAGGATGTCGCGCTTGAAGGCTTCCGCGCCGGGCGGCAGGAAGAACGGATCGTTCTTGCCCCAGACGGCCAGGAAGCGCGGCTGATGAGTGCGGAAATAATGCTGGAAGGCCGGATAGAGCGCGACGTTGCTCTTATAGTCGCCGAACAGATCCAGCTGCGTCTCGTGAGCGCCCGGCCGGGTCATGTAGAAATTGTCGAGCGAATAGCCGTCCGGCGAGATCTTCGACACATCCGGAACGCCATGGGTGTATTGCCAGAGGGTGGTCTCGGGCGCCAGGAAGGCGCGCAGCGCGTCGCGGTTGGCCTGGGACGGATCCTTCCAATAGGCCTGGATCGGGTTCCAGCCTTCGCTCAGACCTTCCTCATAGGCGTTGCCGTTCTGCGAGATGATCCCGGTGATACGCTCGGGATGCTTCACCGCCAGGCGGAAGCCGGTCGGGGCGCCGTAATCGAAGACATAAATGGCGTAGCGGTCGAAGCCGACCACTTCGGTGAAACGGTCGATGATGTCGGCAATGCGATCGAAGGTCAGCTTGCCTTCGGGTTGGCCGGACTTGCCGAACCCCGGCAGGTCGGGGGCCACGATATGGAAGCGATTGGCCAGCAGCGGGATCAGATCGCGGAACATATGGCCCGAGCTGGGGAAGCCATGCAGCAACAGCAATTTCGGGGCGCCGGGCTGGCCAGCTTCGCGATAGAAGATGTCGATACCGTCGACGTCGGCAGTGCGATAGGTGGTGCTCATGACAGATCTCCGTGGTTGATGAGTAACTGCAAAAATAAAATCAGATAGGTTATTAACCCTTCACACTTGCGATCGCCTCGCGGAGCACCGCGAGCACGGCCCAGGGGGCGGTGACGATCGGGGTATGGTCCGTGGCGTAGCTGTGCTGCCGCGCCTTCATGCGCTGAGCCATGAAACGCTGGCGGTCGGGCGACAGCATGCGATCCTGCTCGGCCACCAGGAACCAGGCCGGGAGGTCCTTCCACAGCGGATGCGGCAGCGGAACGGTGATGCAAGCCGGCGAGATCGGGTGCTGCGTAGCGGCCAGGACAGCCTGTTCCTCGGGCGAAGCGTCGGGGGCGAAGGTGGCCGCGAAAGCGGGTTCCGGCAGCGCGATCAGGCCGTGCGCATCGAGGTCGAGCTTGGGTGGCTCGGCGCCGTAAAAGGCCTCAACGATGGTTTCGCCCTCGTCCGGCGCGCCGGCGGCGACATAGACCAGCGCTTTCACTTTCTCATCGCGAACCGCCGAGATCACCGCCCCACCGTAAGCATGGCCGGCGAGAACCACCTTGCCCGGGGCGCGATCGATGGCGCGCTGCACCGCCGCCACATCCTCATCGAAGGACGTCAGCGGCATCTGCGCCGCCACGACTTTGATCCCATCGGCCGCCAGCGGCGCGATGATCTTGGCCCAGCTCGACCCGTCGGCCCAGGCGCCATGGACGAGAACCACACTCACATCGTTCGAGGACATCGCTTTTCTCCATAACCGTCTTGATGACGTTAATAGGGTTACTCTTAGTGATCGTAACTTGTCAACTGCCTTTTTAGTGGTTATGATCGGCGCATAGTGATTGGAGAGTTGCGATGCATGTTCATTCCCCCGCCCTGTTCGTCGGCGACGCGCCCGGGCTGGATTTCCTAAATTCGATCGCGACGCCGGTCGATATCGCGGTCGATTGGATCGCGGATGGCGAAGGGCTGCTGGATTGGTTGAGCCAGGCGAAGCTGGTTCCCGAGAATGTGCTGACAGGAGTGCGCGCCGACGCCCTGCCGGGCGAGCTCGACAAGGTGGCGGACCAGGCCCGCAATCTGCGCGAATGGTTCCGCGGCTTCGTAAAGAGTCATAAAGGTGCGCCGCTGGCGGCGGAGACCCTGACCGAATTGGAGCCGCTGAATCGGTTGTTGGAGCGCGACGAGGCGTTCGGCCGCATCGCCTTCGAGCATGGCGCGCCGCGGCTTCGCTCCGCGCGCCGTTGGCGGTCGCCGGACTCCCTGCTTCTGCCGATCGGCGAGGCGCTGGCGCATCTGGTCTGCGGCGAGGATTTCGCCCATGTGAAAGCCTGCGAGGGCTCGACCTGCACGCTGCTGTTCGCCGATCACACGCGCGGCCATGCGCGACGGTGGTGCAGCATGGCGCTGTGCGGCAACCGCGCCAAACAGGCCGCCCATCGCCAACGGGCCAAGGCGAATACTTAATGCCGGAGATGTTCGTCGAAGCGCTTGCGCACCATAAGGCCGGACGCCTGGCCGAAGCCGAGCGGCTCTATCGGCTGATCCTGGCCGCCGATTCCCGCCATTCCGATTCCCTGCATATGCTGGGCATGATCGCCCATCAGAGGGGCCGGAACGAAGACGCCATCGATCTGATCGACCAGGCGATCGCGATCGTCGGTACGGCGCCGTCCTATCACTACAATTTTGGCGTCGTGCTGGCCGAGTTGGGCCGCTTCGACGATGCCGTCGCCGCCTACGATGCCTCCCTGCGCTTCAAGCCCGACTTCGCAGCAGCCCACTCCAACCAGGGAATAGCGCTGTACAAGCTGGGGCGGCTCGACGACGCCGTTGCCGCTTATGGCGAAGCGCTGGGCCTCAAACCGGATTTTGCCCGGGCGCATTTCAATCTGGGTAACGCGCTGTGCGGCCTTAAACGTCTCGAAGAGGCCCTAGACTCCTACCGCGCCGCCCTCCGCTTCGAACCGGACTATCCCAAGGCTCACGGCAATCTCGGCAATGCCCTGAAGGATCTCAAACGCCTTGACGACGCCGTGATCGCCTATCGCGCCGCGCTGTGCCTCAAGCCGGACTTCGACGAAGCCGCCTATAATCTCGGCATCGCGCTGTACGATCTCGGACGCCACGACGATTCCCTCGCCGCCTATGGCGCGGCCCGCCGCCTCCGGCCGGACAGCCTGTCCTATGCGGCCGATTCCTGCCTGATGCTGCCGATCATTCCCGAGTCGCTGGAGGATATCGCCGCCTGGCGTGAGCGGTACGCCGAGGGAATCGCCGCCCTCGTCGCCGGCGACTTCGCCGAAGAGCCGGACGCTCTGAACCAGCATTCCTTCTATTTGGCCTATCACGACCGGGATAACCGATCCTCGATGGAAGCGCTGGGCCGGATGTTCCGCCAGCAGGTGCCACAATTGACCATGACCGCGCCGCATGTCGCCGGCTGGCGGCCGCCCGCCGATCGTCGGATCAAGGTGGGGTTCGTGTCGGAGCATCTGGTCACCCACACGATCGGCAATCTCAACCAGGGCTTCATCCGCCATCTCGACCGCCAACGCTTCGAGGTCGTGCTGCTCCATACGCAGGGCGCGAAACGCGACGCCTTCAGCCGCCGCCTCGATGCGGCGGCGGACAAATCCGTCACCCTCCCCGCCGATCTCGCCGGCCAGCAGCAGGCCATCGCGGCGGAGGAACTGGATTTGCTGTTCTTCCCCGACATCGGCATGGCGCAGACCACCTATTTCCTTGCTCATGCGCGCCTCGCCCCGGTGCAGGCGATGACTTGGGGACATCCGGAGACGAGCGGTCTCGACACGATGGATTACTTCCTCGCCCCCGAGTCCTTCGTGACCGAGGATTCGGAGGCTCACTTCAGCGAAAAACTGGTCCGCCTCACCCGCGCCAACTGCTATTTCGAACCGCCGGAGATGCCGGATCGCCTTCCCGACCGCGCCGAATTGGGGCTGCCGGAGACGGGCACGCTCTATGGCTGTCCGCAGAGCCTGTTCAAATTCCACCCCGAGTTCGATTCCGTGCTGGCGGAGATCGCCAAGGACGACCCGACCGGGCGCATCGTGCTGCTTGAGGGGAGATATCCGAATTGGGAAGAGCGGCTGCGCACCCGCTGGGCGCGGACTTTCCCGATCCTGGCGGAGCGCTCGCTGTTCCTGCCCAAACAATCGCGGCGGAATTTCATGGCGCTGCAGGGACGCATGGACGTGCTGCTCGACCCCATCCATTTCGGCGGCGGCAACACCTTCTACGAGGCGATGGTCTATGGCACGCCGATGGTCACCTGGCCCGGATGGCACCTGCGCAGCCGCATCGCCGGGGGTCTTTACCGACAGATGGGTATCGAGGACGCGCCGATCGTCTCGCGCCTGGAAGATTACGCGCCCCTGGCCCTGGCTCTCGGGCGCGATCCGGGCCGGTGCCGGCGGCTGCGCGAAGCCTCGATCGAGGCGGCGAAACGCGAACTGCTTCTCGATATGAGGGCCGTGCGGGAATTCGAGGACTTCCTGGAAGCCGCCATAATAGGCAGCGATGCCGCCCTTTTGAGCAGAAGGCGCTGAAAACCGGCTGAATCGCGACCTTTTCGCTGGCATGACGCTTGCTATCGTTTCTCGTCGCATGGAAACGAGGAAAGTCATGACCGAGTCGTCGAAGTTCCGCTGGCTGCAATTGGGCTTGGGCGTCATTTGCATGATGTCGATCTCCAGCTCGCAATATGTCTGGACCCTATTCACCAAACCGATAGGCGCCGCCCTCGGGGTGTCGCTGGCGGAACTGCAGGTCACCTTCTCGGTGCTGATCGTGATCCAGACCTTCTTCTCGCCGTTCCAGGGCTTCCTGATCGAGAAGTTCGGCCCGCGCCTGCTGCTGTCGGCCGGCGCGATCCTGACCGGGGCGAGTTGGGTGCTGGCGGCGCAAGCCTCCAGCATCACCCTGCTCTACCTCACCTATGGCGGCTTGGGCGGTCTCGGCACCGGGATCATCTATGTCGGGGTGGTCGGTCTGATGGTCGAATGGTTCCCGGACAAACGGGGATTCGCCGCCGGCATGGCCGCCGCCGGCTATGGTTTCGGCGCCATGATCACCACCTTCCCCATATCGGACAGTCTGGCGACCTCGGGCTATCAGGAGACGTTGGAGATCTTCGGGGTGATCCTCGGCCTGGTCGGACTGGTGGCGGCGCAAGGAATGAAACGGCCCAGACCGGCCGCGATCGAAATCGTCAGCAGCGGAATCGCTCCCGCCGAGATGCTGAAGACCCCAGTCTTCTGGCTGCTGTTCCTGATGATGACGATGATGTCGACCTCGGGGCTGATGGTGATCTCGCAAATGGCCAGCTTCGCCAAGGATTTCGGCGTCGCCGGCACCACGGTGTTCGGCATGGCGGCGGTTCCTCTCGCGCTCACCATCGACCGCGTCACCAACGGCCTGACCCGCCCCGTCTTCGGCTGGGTGTCGGACCGCATCGGCCGCGAAAACACCATGACCCTGGCCTTCGGCGGCGAGGCGCTGGCGATGATCCTGTGGTTCGCCACCCGCGACAATGCGGTGCTGTTCGTCCTGCTGTCGGGTGTCGTGTTCTTCGGCTGGGGCGAGATCTTCTCGCTGTTCCCCTCGGTGCTGACCGACACCTTCGGCGAAAAGCACTGCACCACCAATTACGGCTTTCTCTACATGGCGCAGGGAATCGGTTCGGTGCTGGGCGGGCCGCTGGCGGCGCTATTGCACGAAAGGACGGGAACTTGGATGCCGGTGTTTTCGCTGGTGATCGCCTGCGACCTGGCGACGGCGCTTCTCGCCTATGTGGCGCTGAAACCGTTGCGGCGGCGATATCTGGCGACGGCTGAGGTTTAGGCCCGATAGGGCGATTGTTACAGGCGGTTCGATCAACAAAATCGCCAACCCCGGGCGACTGGCGATTATCGGATTGCGCCAACTCAGCGTATGAGGTTCGCAACACCTCGGATGCGCAATGCGATGATCGTCAGGCGCAAGTGGGAGCGCGAGGGAAAACCTCCCTCGCCGTTACGCGCCGCGCGCGGACAACAACCTCGCGGAACAGATCAAAGACTCATGCCGCCGCGGACGCGGCTACCGGCGAGGGTCCTGCCCCTCGCGCACCCCGTTGCGCCGTGGCGGAATCGCATTGCGTGGTTAGGGTGTCGCGTTATCTCCGACGGTTGAGATGACGCAATGCGATCCCACCACGGCGCCCTGTTGGGCGCTGAGTACTGGCGCTTAGAGCGGGAAAATCGCCAACCCCGGGCGACTGGCGATTATCGCATTGCGCCAACTCAGCGTATGAGGTTAGCAACACCTCCGACGCGCAATGCGATGATCGTCAGGCGCAACAGGGAGTGCGAGGGATCGATCCCTCGCCGTTACGCGCTACGCGCGGAAGAAACTTCTTACTTCGCGGACGAAACGACAACGGGTTCCTGCGCCACCGGCTTGACCCCGCCCGCGGCCTATGGTGCGCTAGGCGCGAAATTGTCGGAGGAATTGATGCTGAACAGCGCCTGGGCGACCCGCGGCATGGTGGTCGCGCCCCACTCCCTGGCGGCCGAAGCCGGCTGCGCCATCTTGCGCGAGGGCGGCAACGCCATCGAGGCGATGGTCGCGGCGGCCTCGGTCATCGCCATGGTCTATCCGCATATGAACGGCATCGGCGGCGACGGATTCTGGGTGGTGCTGCCGCCGGGCGGATCGCCCTTCGCCATCGAAGCCTGCGGTCCGGCGGCCGGGCTCGCCTCGCTGGATTGGTACCGGGAGCGCGACCTCTCCGCCATTCCCTTCCGCGGCCCCAACGCGGCCCTGACCATGGCCGGCGCCATAGGCGGCTGGGCGGTGGCGCTGGAACAGTCGCGCACCCTGGGCGGCCGTCTGCCGCTGTCGCGCCTGCTGGCCGACGCCATTCATTACGGCAAGGAAGGCTTTCCGGTCAGCCCTAGCCAGACGCAATGCACCGAACAGAAGATGGCGGAACTCGCCCCACAGCCGGGTTTCTCCGGGGAATTCCTGGTCGGCGGAAAGCCGCCGGATTCCGGCAGCCTGATGCGCCGCCCACGTCTGGCCGCGACCCTGGAAGCGCTGATCAGGGACGGGCTCGACAGCTTCTATCGCGGCGATCTCGGCCATTCGATGGCCGATGATCTGGAAAAGCTCGGCTCCCCGCTGCGTCCTTCGGACTTCACTCTCTACAAGGCGCGCGTGGTCGACCCGGCCACCCTGGCCCATGGCGGCGGACGCCTGTTCAACATGACCCTGCCTACGCAGGGGCCGGTGTCGCTGGCCATCCTCGGCATCGCCGAGCGCGCCGGCCTGGCCGGGTTGCATCCCGACAGCGCCGATCACATCCATTGCCTGGTCGAGGCCACCAAACTGGCCTTTGGATTAAGGGATGCCTATGTCACCGACCCCGCATTCGCGCCGTTGACGGTCGAGGAAATCCTCGCCACCGACCGCTTGGATGCGCTGGCGGCGAAGATCGACATGAAAAAGGCGGTGCCCTGGGGCGCGGGCCACAAGCCGGCCGACACCGTATGGCTGGGCGCCATCGACAAGACCGGGCTGGCGGTCAGCTTCATCCAGAGCATCTATCACGAATATGGCAGCGGGCTGGTGCTGGAAGGCAGCGGCGTCAATTGGCAGAATCGCGGCGCGTCCTTCAAGCTCGACCCCGCCCATCTGTGGGCGCTGGCGCCGGGGAAGAAGCCTTTCCACACGCTGAACCCGGCGGCGGCGCGATTGGCCGGCGACCAAACTCTGGTCTATGGAACGATGGGCGGCGACGGCCAGCCGCAGACCCAGGCGGCCGTCTTCTCGCGCCATGCGGTATTCGGTCAGACGGTGCAGCAGGCGGTCAGCGGGCCGCGCTGGCTGCTGGGCCGCACCTGGGGACAAAGTTCGGATACGTTGAAAATCGAGGACCGTTTCGCGCCGGGCATCATCGATGAGTTGAAAGCGCGCGGCCACGATATCGAGATCTATCCGGCCTTCAGCGAGACGATGGGCCATGCCGGCGCCATCCTGCGCCATGCCAACGGCGTGCTGGAGGGAGCGGCCGATCCGCGCAGCAACGGAGCCGCGGCGGGGTTCTGACCCTCCCTTGAAGGGCGATACAATAAAACGGCCCGCCGGTGTCGCTCCGGCGGGCCGTTTGTTGTCGTCGCGTTCGGCCGGCGCTTAAGCGCGGAGGCTTTCGCCTTCCCAGGTCCCCACCCACGATCCGCTCGCGACGCGGTGTCTTCGGTATTCCGTCAGACCCCGTCTAGCTCGCAAAGAGAAGGTAGCGATCGGAGCCGCCGAACACCCGTCAAGAAGGTTGGGGTTTTGTAAGGCCTTCCTTACAGATCCAGAAGACCAGTGCGGCCGATCAGGCCCATCCCGTCGGCGATATCCTGATGAATGGCGGCGGCCAGCCCGTCCTCGTCGCCCCTCTCGATGGCGTCCAGCGCCATCAGATGCTGGTCGACCAGGTTCGAGGTGCCGAAACGGCCATAGACCACCCGCATGAAAGGCCCGAACTGCAGCCACAGCGTCTCGATCAGGCGATTCTGCAGGGTGCCGGGATGGGCCGCGTAGAGGGTGAAATGGAAGTTGTAATTGCCCTCCATATACTCGTTGACGTCGCCGCCCTTGAGCGCCGTCTCCATGCGGTTGTCCCAATGGCGCAGGCGGGCCAGCCTTTCCTTGTCGATATGGGGAAGCGCCAGGCGGGCGGAGACCGGTTCGAGCAGCAGGCGGCACCGCAACAGATCGTCGAAGCGCTGGGGCGACATCGGCGTCACCTGAACCCGGCGCTTCGAGCGGATCTCGACCGCGCCATCGGCGGCGAGCCGCGACAGCGCTTCGCGCACCGGCATCTGGCTGACGCCGAGTTCCTCGGCCAGGCCGCGGGTGGATAAACCAACCCCGGGAACGATCCGGCCTGTGATCAGGCGGCGGCGCAGCTCCGCATAGACTGCCTCATGCAGGGGAACCGCCTCGGCGGGCCCGGTTTCCACGTCCACTGACACCCTCGTGCGACAACGTCAAAGATCACAGATAGCTTAGTGTGACGAACCATTCAAATGGTTCGTCACTAAAAGCCCGAGCGGCGCTTGAGCCTTCCGTCCCGCCAGCGGCGGGGCGTCATATAAACTCTTTCCAACTTACATCGCCCGCACGTCGTGGAGAAAGCCGTCGACGCGTCCTTCCAGATCGACCGCCTGCTTCAGCATCATCTCGGCGACCTGCAAAAGATCGCGCGAGGATTTGCCGGTCGCTTCGGCGGACTGCGCCACCCCGGCAACGTTGCGCGTGACCTCGAGCGTCGCGGCGCGCTGCTGTTCGATGGCGGAGGCGACACTGGTGCTGATCTCGCTGACCTGGCCGATCACCCAGGCGATCTGGCCAATCGCCTGCGCGGTGGCGCCGCTCGAGTCCTGCACGCCTTTGACATGCAGGCCGATCTCCTCGGTGGCGCGCGCCGTCTGGTTGGCCAGCGACTTGACCTCGGCCGCGACCACGGCGAAGCCCTTGCCGGCCTCGCCGGCGCGGGCCGCCTCGATCGTGGCATTCAGCGCCAGCAGGTTGGTCTGGTTGGCGATTGCCGAGATCAACTGGGTGATGGCCCCGATCTTCTCGGCGGCGGCCAGCAGGTTCTTGACCAGCGCCTCGGATTGCCGTGCCTCGTCCACGGCGGCGCCGGTGATGCGGGCGGCCTCGTTGATCTGTCGGGCAATCTCGCCGACCGAACTTTCCAGTTCTTCGACGGCGGCCGAGACCGCGCCGGTCTGCTGACTGCTGCGTTCGGCGGTGCCGGCCAGGTCGGCGGCGGTCTGGCGCATCGATTCCGCCTCTTCGGCGACCGCTTCGACGGTCCCCTTCACATTGGCCTCGAAAGCCTGGGCCAGGGCGGCGTTCTGCTGCTTCCTCTTCGACAGGTCGGTGGCGAACTTAACCACCTTGTAGGGCTTGCCGTCGGAATCGAGGATCGGATTGTAGGACGCCTCGATCCAGACCGGACGGCCATCCTTGCCGAGACGGTGGAACAGGCCGGCCTGGAACTCGCCGCGCCGCAGCGCCTCCCAGAAAAGCCGGTAATCTCCCGAGTCGCGCTGGGAGGGATCGACGAACATCGAGTGATGCCGCCCGACGATCTCATCGAGCCGATAGCCCGTCACCGCCAGGAAATTCTCGTTGGCGTGAAGGATGGAGCCGTCCAGGGCGAACTCGATCACCGCCTGCGAGCGGCCGATCGCCTCGACCTTGCCGTCGCGCTCGGTGGCGGCGGTCTTTTGCGCGGTGATGTCGGTGGCCAGCTTGATGACGCCGGTGACGCGGCCCAGAGCATCGAGGATCGGATTGTAGGAGGCTTCGAGCCAGATCTCGCGGCCGCCCTTGGCCAGGCGCTTGAACTGCGCAACGCTGAACTGGCCGCTTTCGAGCTGCCGCCAGAAGGTGCGATAGTCGCCGGACTCGCGATAGGCCGGCTCGACGAACATGGAATGATGCCGCCCGACGATCTCATCGAGCCGGTAGCCCGTGGCCCGGAGAAAATTCTCATTGGCGGCGGTGATCGTGCCATCCACCTTGAATTCAATTATAGCGAGCGACCGATGCAATGCATTCAGCCGAGCCTGCGCGCCCGCAGTGAATTTCTTAATCATAATACAACCCCGCCTTGTCACCGGCAGTACAGTTAGAATTATTCTAACGACCGCTAGTTACGCCTCCTTCTCCAATACGCTCCCGCAAGCCGAATTATATTATCCATAGACAATATTTCGGTCCGGTGTTTCTTGCGGTTAAAGAAACATTTTTGCGAACGAGGTGCAATTGAAACCGCCCTCAGCCGGGCGAATTTTATAAGGCGCCGAGATAGGTCTCGTACTCGACGTCGGTGACGCGGCGCTCCAGCACCTCCCGCTCCTGCCGTTTGCAAGCAGCGAAAGCGCGGCGGAAGACCGGTCCGAGATAGGGCTCGAGCAGGGTTCCCCGCTCGAAGGCCTCAATGGCGGCCAGCCAATCTCGCGGCAAGGGAATGTGGCTTGTCGGCTGGGTCGCGTCCTCATAGGCATTGCCGTCGATCGGCGGCGGCGGCGGCTCCTTGGCGCGCAGCCCATGCAGCATGGCGGCCAGCAGGGCGGCGGTGACGAGATAAGGATTGGCGTCGGCTCCGGCCAGCCTGTGCTCGAAGCGCCGGGCTGCCGGAGCACCCATCGGAATGCGAACCGCGACGCTCCGGTTCTCATAGCCCCAACTGCCGCTGACCGGGGCATGAGCGTTGCTGACGAAGCGGCGGTAGGAATTGGCGTTGGGCGCGAAGATGAGGAAGGATTCCCGCGCCGCCGCCAGCAGCCCGGCCACCGCGTTACGCAAAAGCGGACTGCCCGCCTCGGTGCCGTCATCGAACAGATTGCGCCCCGCCTCATCGAGCAGGCTGCAATGGATATGCAGGCCGCTGCCGGCGGAATCGCCATAGGGCTTGGCCATGAAGGTCCCATGCAGGCCGAAATCGCGCGCCACGCCGCGCACGGCGCGCTTCAGCAGGATCGCGTGATCGGCGGCGAGCAGCGCGTCGGCCTGATGGGTGAGCGTGATTTCGAACTGCCCCCGCCCGTTCTCGACCATGATGCTTTCGGTCGGCAGGCCGAGACTGGCGCAAGCCCGGCGCATCGCCGACAGGACAGCGGAGAATTCGCTCAATTCGTCCATCGCATAGACGCGCGGGCTGTCGAGCTCATAGCCGGAGACGGGGGCCCTGGGCGGCACCGGCCTGCCCTGGGCCACCGACTCGCCGCCCATCAGATAGAATTCCAGCTCGAGCGCCACCACCGGCGTGTAGCCGTCGGCGCGGCATTGCTCGACCACCGCGTTGAGAATCTGGCGCGGATCGCCCATGAAGGGCGTGCCGTCCGGCTCGACCATGGTGGTGAGGATCTGACTGCGCGGCAGCTCGCCCCACATCATCGGCAACAGCGGCCCACAGGGCAGGCATACCCCGTCCCCGTCGCCCCGCTCCCAAGTGACCCCATTGGCCAGCACATCCTCGCCCCAGATATCGAGGGCGAGGATCGAGCGTGGAAATTTCATCCCCTCCTTACGGACCTTGTCGAGCTGCTCGCGCGGCACCCGCTTGCCGCGCAGGATGCCGTTGAGGTCGCAGGCCAGGATCTCGATTTCTTCCATCAGAACTTCGCCGACGCCGACAACCCAACCGTCAAAGGCCGCAGCGTATAGCCCTCCGACACCGACAACAGATTGGGATGCTGGATCACCTTCTGATTGTCGGCGAGATTCTTGCCATAGAGCTGCCATTGCACATGACGCCAGATCAGCCCGACGCTGGCATCGACGTCGCCATAGGCGGGCCGGGAGTAATCGGGATCGGTGATGGCGAAAGCGCCATGGCTGGGCCCGGTCAGCGAATAGTCGGCACGGGCGAAGAAGGCGTTGTCGCCGTCGAGCGGCAGCGTGTAATCGAACGAGAAGGAGGCGGTCCAGTCCGGCACGCCGGTCAGGCTCTGCCCGACGCTGGCCCCCGATCCCTGGCTGACCGACGTCAGGGTGGCGGCGGTGCCGCTGCCCGTGGCCGACAGGGTCAGCTCCGGCGTCACCTTGGCGCGGATCTCCGCCTCGCCGCCATAGCTCTCGGCATTGCCGGCATTGGTGGTGAAATCATAGCCGCAGATGTCGAGCGGGATGTCCTGCTGGACGTTCTTCCAGGTGATATAGAAGGCGGCGGCGTCGACCGATACCCGGTCGCCGAACAGCGCCAGCTTGGAGCCGGCCTCGTAGCTCCACAGGCTGTCCGCCTGGTAGTTCGCCGGCGTCTTGGTGATGCCGAGATTGGCGAGATCCTGGGTGCAGGCGAATTGCGGCACCGGCTCGTTGAACCCGCCCAGACGGACGCCCTTGGTGGCGCTGACATAGAGGCTGCCGTCGCCGATATCGTAGCTGAGCGACGCTTTGGGCGTGTAGCCGTTATAGCTGGTCGAGCCGCTATAGACCGGGGTGGCGTCGGCATTGTAATAGGCCCCGCCGATGCCGTTGATGTTGTCCTCGGCATGGATCAGCCGCATGCCGACGGTCAGCTTCAGTTTGTCGAGGATCTGGTAGGTGAATTCGCCAAACAAGGCGTACTGCTTCTGATTCTCGGTGTAGCGCTGCATGTAGACTTCGTCGAGCGAGCCCAGCAGATAATTGTTGTAGGCCTGATTGGTCAGCCCGCTATTGCCCAGCACCGTGTTCAGCACGTCATGCGCCGAGATACCGTAGAGAGACTGCAATTCGCTCGACAGTCCGTTCATATATTCCTGGTCGGACAGATGCAGCCTGAAATCGGAAAAAAACATCCCGCCGATCCAGCTGTAGCGGTCGCCCGTCTCTTCCATCGGCTTCGAGGTCAGCCGGACCTCCTCGGAAAACTGACTGAATATCGGTGAGATGTAGGCAGCCGAGGGAATGCTGCCCACCGGGGTCGGATCGACGGTCGGATATTTGGTGGTCAGCGTCGGATCCGCCGCCAGCTCGCCCTCGAGCAGCACCGAATTGTAATAGGTGCCGTCCTGGGTGCGCGGATAATGGCGCCAGAAATAGCTGCTGACCGCGGTCAGATCGGCCCAATGCAGATCGTCGCGCAGGGTCAGGCTGGGCAGCACCATATCGTCATGGCCGCTTTCCTTGACCAGCTTCGACTGGTCGTACATCGGATCGTCGAGATAGAACACCGAGGTGTCGCCGATGGTGGTGCGCTGGAAATCGAGCTCCGGCAGGATGACCAGATCGTCGGTGGCCTGCCATTTCAACACCATCCGGCCGGTCTGCATGTCCTGGGCGTTGGTGCCGCTCTGATCAACCGCGCCGTTGGCGTTCAGATGATCGATATAGCCGCTCTGATGGGCGTCGTCGAAGCCGAAGCGCAAGGCCAGCTTACCGTCGACCAGCGGCACGTTGCCGACCGCGTTGGCCTCGTAATTGACGCCGCCATGCTCGGTACCGGACAGGTCGGTGTAGAAGCTGCCGGAATAAGTGTCTAACTCTGGCTCATGGGTGACGAACTTGATCGAGCCGCCCATCGAGGAAGCGCCATAGAGCGTGCCCTGCGGCCCGCGCAGCACCTCGACATGGTCGAGATCGAAGAAGCGCGGCTGGCTGGCCCCCGTATTGATCAGGTTGGGCATCGTGATCGACACGTCGTTCATATACATCGATACGGTGGGCGACCCGGCCGAGCTGGAGATGCCGCGCATCTCGATGCGGTCGAGGCCGGGCCCGCCCTGGCTCGAGAAGGAAATGCCGGGCACCGAGCGGGCCAGATCCTCGTAATCGGCGGTGTGGGTCTCGGTCAGGTCCTGCCCCGACACCACGCTGACCGACAGCGGCACATCCTTGATGTCCTCGGTGCGCTTCTGGGCGGTCACCACGATATTTTCCAGGGTCTGGGACGGATCGGCGGCAAGCACGATGAGCGGCGCCAGGACCAGGGTCGAGGCGGACAGCGCCAGCAGGGCCTTGCGGCCCTTCTGCGAACTGAGCATGGATGTTCCCCCTATTCTTGTGCCTCAAATGTTTCACAGGAATTCTCTGTGATCAAGAAGTGTGCAAACACCCTGTTAAGCCTTGACAGGGATCACGGCTTTGGCGAGTCTTCTGTGATCACAACAAGGATCGAGCATGATTTCCGCCGCCGAATGGCATCACCGCGCCGGCAGCCTGCGCGCAAAATGGGCCCCTTTTATCGGCGGCCTCGCCTATGAGGGGGTCGGCCTCACGCCGTCGCCGCTGATCAATCCCGCCACCGGCAAACCCATCGCCGAGATCGCCGAGGGCGACGGCCGCGTCATCGATCACGCCGTCAAGACCGCCCGCGCCGCCTTCGAGGATGGGCGCTGGTCCGACCGCAAGCCGGGCGAACGCAAACGTGTCTTGCTGAAATTCGCCGAGCTGATGCGCGCCCACAAGGAAGAGCTGGCGCTGCTGGAAACTCTGTCGATGGGCAAGCCGATCTCGGATGCGCTAGCGGTCGACGTCCGCGCCGCCAGCGACTGCATCCAATATTACGGCGAGGCCTGCGACAAGGTGTATGGCGAGGTCGGCCCAACCGGCCCCGACGATCTGTCGCTGATCGTGAAAGAGCCGATCGGCGTGGTCGGGCTGGTGGTGCCGTGGAACTTCCCGATGATCATGGCCGCCTGGAAGCTGGGCCCGGCCCTGGCGGTCGGCAATTCGGTGGTGCTGAAACCGGCCGAGCAATCGCCGCTGACCGCGCTCCGCCTGGCCGAATTGGCGCTCGAAGCCGGCCTTCCCGAGGGCGTGCTCAATGTGGTGCCGGGCCGCGGCGAAGTGGCCGGTAAGGCGCTGGGGCTTCACCAGGACGTCGATGCGATCGGCTTCACCGGCTCGACCGAGGTCGGCAAGCTGTTCCTATCCTATTCGGCCCAGTCCAACATGAAGCGGGTCTGGCTCGAATGCGGCGGCAAGACCCCCAACATCATCACCGCCGATTGCCCCGATCTCGCGGCCGCGCTGGAAGCCACCGCCGCCGGCATCTTCTTCAACCAGGGCGAAATGTGCACCTCGGCCTCGCGGCTGCTGGTGGATAGGAGCCTGGCCGGCGAGGTGATCGAGCGCCTGTCCGAACTGCGCAAGCATTGGCAGCCCGGCGACCCGCTCGACCCCGCCTCGCGCAATGGCGCCCTGGTCAGCGACGAGCATATGGGCCGGGTGCTGGGCTATATCGGCAGCGGCAAGAGCCAGGGCGCCGAGGTCGTCGGCGGCCAGCGGGTCAGGAAGGATACGGGCGGCTATTTCGTCGAGCCGACCATCCTGCACCAGGTGACTCCCGCCATGACCGTGGCCAAGGAGGAGATCTTCGGGCCGGTCCTGTCCGTCATCGCCTATGACGGCATCGACGAGGCGGTGAAGATCGCCAATGACAGCTTCTACGGCCTCGCCTCGGCGGTGTGGACACGCGACATCAGCATGGCGCACCGGGTGGCGCGGCGCCTGCGCGCCGGCATCGTCTATGTGAACTGCTTCGATGCCGACGACATCACCACCCCCTTCGGCGGTTACCGCCAATCGGGAATTGGACGCGACAAGTCCCTGCACGCGCTGGATAAATTCTCAGAGACGAAGACGATATGGATCAGGCTATGACCTACACGACCAAACAATGGCAGGAGATGGATGCCGCCCATTTTCTGCATCCCTTCACCAACCACAAGGCGCTGCACGCCGAGGGTGCCCGCATCATCACGCGGGCCAAGGGCGTTTATCTGTGGGACTCCGAGGATCGCAAGATCCTCGACGGCATGGCCGGATTGTGGAGCGCCGCCGTCGGCCACTGCCACCCGGAGCTGGTCGAGGCCGCCACCAAGCAGATGGGCGAGCTGTCCTATTACAACGCCTTCTTCAAGACGGCGACGACGCCGGCCATCGCGCTGGCCCATCGCATCGCCGAACTGACCGGCCAGCGCTTCCGCCATGTCTTCTTCGCCTCGTCGGGCTCGGAGGCGGTGGATAGCATCATCCGCACCATGCGCCATTACTGGACCCTGGCCGGCGAACCCTCGCGCCAGATCATCATTGGCCGGCACTATGGCTATCACGGCTCGACCATCGCCGGATCGGCCGCCGGCGGCATGGCGGATATGCATAAGCAGGCCGGCCACGTGCCGGGCTTCTCCCACATCATGGCGCCCTATTGGTACGGCCTGGGCGGCGACGAGACCCCGGAGGCTTTCGGCCTGCGCGCGGCCGCGGCGCTGGAAGACCGCATCCTCGAACTGGGCCCGGAAAATGTCGCCGGCTTCCTGGCCGAGCCGCTGCAGGGCGCCGGCGGGGTGATCATTCCGCCTTCGACCTATTGGCCGGAGATCCAGCGCATCTGTCGGAAATACAACATTCTTCTGGCCGCCGATGAAGTGATCTGCGGCTTCGGCCGGACGGGGCGCTGGTTCGGCTCCGACACCTTCCAGATCGAGGCCGATCTGATGAGCGTCGCCAAGGGCCTGACCTCCGGCTATATCCCGCTGTCGGCCATGCTGGTGGGGAAACGCGTGGCGGACATGCTGATCGCCGAGGGCGGCGAGTATTACCACGGCTTCACCTATTCCGGTCACCCGGTCGCCTGTGCCGTAGCCCTGGCCAATCTCGACGTGATCGAGCGCGAGCGCCTGGTGGATAAGGCAGCCGTTCAGGGCGAAAAATTGCGCGCCGCCTTGCGGGACCGGCTTGCCGACCATCCGCTGGTCGGCGAGATTCGGGGTGTGGGATTGGTCGGCGCCATCGAGCTGTCCGCCGACAAGCGCACCCGCGCCTTCTTCCCGGAGGAGGCCGATGTCGGCATGCGCTGCCGCAATCATTGTTTCCGGAATGATTTCGTCATGCGCGCCGTCCGCGATACGATGATCTTCGCGCCGCCCTTTATTATCGATGACGAGCAGATCGGGGAATTCGTAGCCCGGGCGGCCCACGCCATCGATCTGACCCTAGCCGAGGTAAAAGATGCCGGACTCTACTGAAACCAAGAGCCTCAGTTTCGAGAGCTGGATTCGCGAGCACGGCATCGGCGAGGTCGAATGCCTGGTGCCGGACATGAACGGCATCGTGCGCGGCAAGGTGTTCCCGGCGCAGAAATTCCTGAAAAGCGAACGCGACGGCACGCTGCGCATCCCGAGCTCGATCTACGCCCTGACCGTGACCGGCGAATATGCCGAGGAGGAGAATGACGATGCGTCGGTGCTCGACCCCGACGTCATCCTGCGGCCCGATCTGACCACCATCCGCGTCGCCCCGGGCTATCGCACGCCGACCGCCTTCGTCATCGCCGACGGCTATCGCGGCGACAATTCGCCCTATGAGATCGCGCCGCGCCATGTGTTGAAGACGGTGGTGGGGCTTTACGAGGCGCAGGGCTGGAGCCCGGTGATCGCTCCGGAGCTGGAATTCTACCTGACCCAGATCAATCCCGATCCCGACCTGCCGCTGATGCCGCCGGCCGGACGATCGGGGCGCCCCGAGACGGCGCCGCAGCCCTATGGCCTGGAAGCGATCACCGAATATGAGGATCTGATCGAGAACATCTATGAGGACGCCGAGATGGCGGAACTCCAGATCGACACGCTGATCCATGAATCGGGCACGGCGCAGCTGGAGATCAATTTCAACCATGGCGCCCCGGTCGGGCTGGCCGACCAGGTGGTGCTGTTCAAGCGCCTGGTGCGTCAGGTTGCGTTGTCGCACAAGGTCTACGCCACCTTCATGGCCAAGCCGATGTCGCAGCAGCCGGGCAGCGCCATGCATATCCACCAATCGGTGGTCGACACCAAGACCGGCAAGAACATCTTCAGCCGCGCCGACGGCCATTCCAGCCCGGCCTTCCACCATTTCATCGGCGGACTGCAGAAATATCTGCCGCAGGTGGTGCCGATGTTTGCGCCCAACGTCAATTCCTACCGGCGCATGCACCCCTCCTTCGCCGCCCCGATCAATCTGCAATGGGGCATCGACAATCGGACCTGTGGGCTTCGCGTGCCGATCTCGGACGGGCAAAATCGCCGCGTCGAGAACCGCCTGCCAGGGGCCGACGCCAATCCTTATCTCGCCATCGCCGCCTCGTTGGTGTGCGGCTATATCGGCATGATGGAGAAGATCGAACCGACCGAGGCGGTCAGCACCAACGCCTATCGCCACGCCCGCACCATCCCGCGCACGCTGGAGGAAGCCCTCGACCGCTTCGTCAATTGCGCCCCGGTGCGCAATCTGCTGAGCGGGGCCTTCTTCGACACCTTCGCCACCATCAAGACCGCCGAGCTGGAAGCCTATCGCGCCGTCATCAGCTCGTGGGAGCGCGACCATCTGCTGCTGAAAGTCTGATCTATTGACGTTCAACGGATCGCTGGCGATGGCGGAGTCCTACTACGCCGCCACCGCCAGCCCGTCTCCACGGCACCCCATTCTCGCCGGAAATATCAAGGCAGATCTGGTAGTTATCGGCGGTGGCTGTACTGGTTTATCAGCAGCGCTGCACGCCGCCAAACGCGGCTGGCGGGTTGTTCTGCTGGAGGGCGGCAAGCTCGGCTGGGGCGCGTCGGGCCGCAATGGCGGGCAGATCATCCCCGGCCTCCGCCAGGGCCCGCGGGAGCTCGCGCAGCGCTATGGGCTGGACGAGGCCCGGCGCCTCTTCACCCTGTCCGTCTCGGCGCGGGACTTGGTCGCCGCGCTGATCGAGGAGCATGGCATCGCCTGCGACCTGGCGCTGACCGGCCATCTCCATACCGCCCGCCGCGCCGGTCTCGACGGGATGCGGCGCGAGGCCGAGTTCGCCGCCCGTGAGATGGGCTATCCCCACCTCGCCGCTCTCGACCGCGGCGATCTGGCCGGTGAACTCGCCACCGATCATTACGGCGTCGGGCTGCTCGACCGGCATGGCGGGCATTTCCACCCGTTGAATTACACGCTCGGCCTGGCCCGGGCGGCCGCCGAAGCCGGCGTTCTAATTTATGAGGAAACGCCGGTTATCAATCTGAATTACAAAGGAAATGTAACCGTGAAGAGCGCACTCGGCTCGGTCACCGCGCCGCTCGGTGTCCTGGCCTGCGACGCGCTGCTCGGCCATCTCGACCGTCACCTTGCCGGCCGCATCATGCCGATCGCCAGCCATGTGGCGACCACCGCGCCGCTGCGCCCGGATCAGGTCCCTATATTGCGGAACCGGGCGGTGTCGGATAGCTATTTCTCGGTCAATTACTACCGGATGACCGCCGACAACCGCTTGCTGTTCGGCGGTGGAGAGCGTTATTTTCCGCGTCAAACCAATAGAATAGAAGCCGTTGTTCGCGCGCCGTTGGAGAGGATTTTCCCGCAATTGGCCGGCATTCCCATCGAGCATGCCTGGGGCGGGCTGGTGTCGATCACCACCTCGCGCCTGCCCGATATCGGGCGCAAGGGGTCGCTGCTCTACGCCCAGGGCTATTCCGGCCAGGGCGCCATCCTGTCCACCCTGGCGGGCAAACTGATGGCCGAGGCGGCGGCCGGCACGGCGGAAGAGTTCGACGTGATGAGCCGGGTCAAGCCCTCGGCCTTCCCCGGCGGCACGGCGCTGCGCACGCCGCTGCACGTGCTGGGCATGATGTGGTACGGCTTGCGGGATCGTTTTGGAGGAGCGGCATGAGCAGGAAACCGGTGATCGGCGTATCGACCGACACCTTCGATTTCGGCGGCCATATTTTCCATGGCGCCCAGCAAAAATATCTTCTGCCGCTGATCTCGATGGGCGCCATCCCACGGCTGATCCCGTCCTTCGGCGCGGGAGACGATGCCGGCCACCTGCTGCACGGTCTCGACGGGCTGCTGCTGACCGGCGCCACCTCGAATGTCGAACCGCGCCAGTACAATCACGGCGGACCCGACGCCGAGTGCCCGCCCTACGATCCGGCGCGCGACTCCACCACCCTGCCCCTGATCCGCGCCACCCTCGAGCACGGCGTGCCGCTGCTGGCCATCTGCCGCGGCAATCAGGAGCTGAATGTGGCGCTGGGCGGCAGCCTGTTCCCGCGACTCCAGGAGTTGCCCGGCCGCCTCGATCATCGCGAACCGAAGGGCGAGCCGCAGGAGGCGCAATATGCGCCGCGCCATCCGGTGACCTTCACCCGGGGCGGCTTCCTGGCCGGGTTGGCCGGCGGCCACGAAATGATCATGGTCAATTCCCTGCATTGGCAGGGGATCGACCGGCTGGGCGACGGCCTCGCGGTCGAGGCCATGGCTCCCGACGGCACCATCGAGGCCGTACGCGTCGAAGGCGCGAAATCCTTCGCGATCGGCATCCAATGGCACCCCGAATGGCGCTTCGCCGAGGACGAATTCTCGGTGGCTCTGTTCGCCGCCTTCTCGGACGCCGTGCATAGCCGCGGGTGACGGTCGTCACATCGATCCGGCCCCTCTATTTGTCATAGTACCGTCATCGCTTCTCTCGGAGGCCGCGATGGCCTATGTGGCGCAGATAACGCCGGTGGATCAGATCAACGCCGCTCTCCGGGGTTCGGTGATCGATACGCTTCGGCTGTTCATCCCCAGCCTCGCGCCCTACTCCAACGATGAAGCCTTCAACGTCATCCTCAACAGCCCGGAGATGACCCAGCGCAGCTTCCGCGCCTTCCGCGACCATCCCGACGCCTTCGCCGACATGCTGCGCGGCCCGGAAAACCAGCCCGTCGCGGGCGAGAACGAACCCTTATCCTGCGGCCGCACCCTGACCCAGGTGGTGGCGCTGGTGGTGCAGGCGGTGGCCAAGCGGTATTTCCGCGCCAAGCTGTCGCTCCGCCGCCCGGCCGCGCCGGCGGCCGAGCCGGGCCTGATGGAAAAAGTCTCCCGCCTGTTCAGCAGCCCTCCGCCGCCCAAGGCCGAAACGCGCAAGGCGCCGAGCCAGGCCGACCGGCTGTTCCTGGCGATGCGCGACCATCTGCTGTTCGAATGGCAGCTGCGGCTGATCCCGCATTATGTCGGCCTGCCTGTGCCGCTGGTGCAGAGGCTGGGCTCCCGCCTGCTGGAATTCCGCGAAATCGAGGACATCCAGTGGATGGTGCGCACCGGCCAGCCGCTCTCCGCTCCGACCGTGCGCCACTCCGAGGCGCTGGCGCCGCTGCATATCAAGGCCGATCTGGGGCCGATGCCGATCGAGCCGATCGCCGCCCCGGGACTCGAAATCACGCCCGCCCCCGCCGTCGCCGAGATGACTCAGGCGCCGATGGCCGACCAGCCCGAACTGACGCCGTTGGCCCTCCCCGACGGCGTTTCCCCCCAGCGCTTCGTCGCGGCGGTGCTCGGCAAGGTCAATCCACCGCTGGCGCGCTGGATAGCGCGCGAGATGAGCCTCAACCCCCGGCAATTGGCGGTAGTGATGCTGCGCGCCTACGAGGCGCTGCCAGCCGGCGAGTTCCAGCGCTTCGGCGAGTGCGCGCCCCATTCCGAGGAAGCCCGGCGCTTCCTGGCGGCGGCCCGAACGGCGCGCTTCGGGGTGGACACCAGCCCCGGCAAGACAGCTGAGTTCGCGCGGCTCTACCAGGCGAGGATCAAGTCGCTGATGCAGGGCTGATGACCGCAGAGCGGCCCGGAAAAACTTCATCGTTCCGTCATTAGCATCGGCGACAAAAACGCGAATAGCATGCCTCGCATTTTCGACCGTGGGCAATATTCGTGAAAGAACGCCTTACAAAGCAAGATGATAACGTAAATAGCGATTTCATCGATATTTACGCTCGACTACTGACCATCGCCCGGTCGATAGGCTACCGCGATTCTGCCGCCGAGGACCGCGTCCAGGAGGCATGCCTGCGCATGCTCGAGGCCGGCAAGGCGACCCCCATCCGCGACCAGGAAAATTACTTCAAGCGCATCCTGCGCAATCTGCGGATCGACGGCGCGCGGCGCGCGTCGCGCGATGCCGTGCTGGACGAAGACATGGCCGATCCCCAGCCCGGCCCCGACCGGGCCGCCCAGGCCCGCCTCGAACTCGCCAAGGCGGCAAAGACAATCGAGACGCTGCCGCCGCGATGCCGGACCGCCTTCGAGTTGCATCGCTTCGGTAATCTGAGCTATGCAGAGATCGCGCAACGCATGGGTATCAGTATCAGCATGGTCGAGAAGCATATCGCCGAAGCCGTTCTACGGCTGGCAACGGCCTTGGGCGGTCGATGATGAGGTTTTCCGCCGCCGGAACGTCTGAATAGGCATGAACGAGAATTCCACCACCCTGAAGGAAGCCGCCCGTTGGTTCGCGGTTCTGCGCCGCAATGTGATGAGCATGGACGAGCGCCAGTCATTCGAGCATTGGATGACCGATCCTGATCACCGCGCGGCCCTGGCGCAGATGGAGCGGAGCTGGGAAATCGCCGGCCTGCTCACGCCCGACGCCGCCGGCTCCGCGGCGAGCGAACCATCGCTGCGTGTCAGTCGCCGTGTGGCGATGCGCGCCGCCGGAGGGTTGGCCGCGTCTCTCGCTGTGGGCCTGGTCGTCGCGGATAAAAGCGGCATCCTGTCCAGCCTGGGTTGGGATGGCGAGGTGGAGACCGGCATCGGCGAACAGCGCGAAATCACCCTTCCCGATGGAAGCGTGATCCATTTGAACGTACTGTCTCGCGTGCGGTGGCGCCTGTCCGACACCGAACGTACCGTATCGCTGGATGCCGGCGACGCCCTGTTCACCGTGAGCCGCAATCCCGATCGGCCCTTCACCGTGCGGTCGGCCGGCGGCACGGTGCGGGTGTTGGGCACCGTCTTCTCGGTATCGCTGCGCGACCAAAGCGGCGGGATCGCGGTCCGCGAAGGGCATGTGGCCTTTACGCCACGCGGGTCGGGCGCGGATCCGATCCAACTCGTCGCGGGTCAGGGAGTCCGGTTCGGACCACGCGGAATCGACAAGGTCGCCTCGGTCGCGCCAGATCAGGTCGGGGAATGGTGCGACCATTTCGTCACCTTCGATGAAGCCGAACTGGGTGACGTCGCGCGGGAACTCGGCCGCTATTTCCCGCTGAAGGTCCGCCTCGAACCGGCGGAGGCCGCGAAACGCCGCGTCACTCTGCGGCTCAAGCTGCAGGATCAGAGCTCCACGCTCGATGTGCTGAGCCAGTTGCTCGATGCTCATATCGAACGCAAGAGCGCGCGCCGCATCGTCCTGCGCCTGCCGTCATGAAACTTTAACCGGAACCCGACCTGGGGAGATCGCCCCCCTCGCTGTCTTAAGGGCATCGTCATTCGCAAAGTCGGAGTCCTTGATGCCCTTTTCCCACCGATGGCCGCTCGCCGCGTCGCGAGCGCTCATTCCCGCCATTATCGCCGTTGGTTCCGTCGCCGCCCAGGCTCAGCAGGCGCAAGTCGCCCTGTCGATTCCCTCGATGCCCTTGTCGAAGGCGCTGCTGGCCTATGCGCAGCAGACCCGACTTTCCATCCTGGCTCCGGACGAACTGACCCAGGGACGCACGAGCGTCGCCGTCACCGGCACGGTGACGCAAACCGACGGGTTGCGCCAGCTTCTGGGCGAATCCGGGCTCAAATTCCAGTTCGTCGATTCCTCCTCGGTGCGCATCTATGGCGACAAGCCCGTCACCCAGAAGGGCGCCGATGCCGGGGACGCGCTTGAAACCATCGAGGTCACGGCGGAGTACCGCAAGGAAGACCAGCAGAACGTGCCGATCTCGATTACGACGGTCACCGGTAAGGCACTCGAAAATTCAGGCTATCAATCGATCACCGACCTGCAATATCTGGTGCCCGGCGTTCAATACGACCCCACACAGGGCTCCAACTTCCTGGCGCGCGGCGTCGGGCTGCAATCCTATGATTTTTCATTCGAGAAGTCGGTCAGCGTCGTCGTCGATGACGTCGTGATGGACGCGCAGCGCGACAATGGTCTGATCGGCCTGGAAGATATCGATCGTGTCGATGTGTTGCTCGGGCCTCAAGGCACGCTCTACGGCAAGAATGCGACGTCAGGCGTGATCTCGGTCACCACCAATGCGCCGGTCCTGAATGAATGGTCGGCCAAAGCCTATACCAGCTATGGCGAACGCGACGATCACACGGTGAACGGCACGCTCAACGCGCCGATCGGCAACGATTCAGCCCTCCGCATCTCCGCTTTCAACCAGGGGCAGGACGGGTACGGCAAATACACCACCCTTGATGAGTTGCTCGGCACGGTGCGCGAATATGGCGCGCGGGCCAAGTTCCTGTACCAGCCGAGCGACATTTTCGACGTCACAATCGCCGGCGATTGGGAACATCACTTCGATACCAGCATCCGTACCGCTGCGGGCGGCACCGGCACCGGCTCTACTTTTTCGCCCGGCGCCTCGGCCACCGTCACCGCCGAAGAGATCGCGCTCGGCGTCAATCCCGGTCCGAAGAACGTCAATACCGCCGATTCCGAAGCGGGATCGATCCGCTATGACGATTGGGGCACCTCGATCCGGGCGCATCTGATGGTCGGCGACGACACGCTGACCTCGATCTCGGCCTATCGCGGCACCACCTTTGTCAACGCCGCCCCGGTCGATCTGGTGCCGATCAATTTGTTTGCCGACTCCACCTATAGCGTCGGGTCCCTCAACAGCTCCAAACTGAGCCAGGAACTGCGTTG
>Ga0302311_10001575_pt1 | contig 26746 bp, 23 predicted proteins | sample III_Palsa_N1_3_FD_200449 | JGI IMG/M metagenome (GOLD analysis project Ga0302311, IMG submission 200449) | Peat permafrost microbial communities from Stordalen Mire near Abisko, Sweden - III_Palsa_N1_3 | ecosystem: Environmental > Terrestrial > Soil > Palsa > Peat permafrost | place: Sweden... | reverse complement strand
AAGCGGGTCGGATGAGGGGTATCGGCACGGCGCGCTGGTGAGTGGCGCCGTCCGCCAACCGTCGATTTCGAGCGAATACCCCTCATCCGACGCCTTCGGCGCCACCTTCTCCCGCAAGGGGAGAAGGACGTTTGTGGATTCTGGGCTAGTAGAACCGCAAAACGCGGAAACCCGGACGGCGCATGTACGATCTCCTCAAGGGCCTCACCGTCGTCGAGGCGGCGGCGTTCATCGCCGGGCCGACCTGCGGCCTCTATCTGGCTCAGTTCGGCGCCGAGGTGATCCGCATCGACCAGATCGGCGGCGGCCCGGATTTCCGCCGCTGGCCGCTCGCGCCGAATGGCGAGAGCCTCTACTGGGAGGGGCTGAACAAGGCCAAGAAGTCGGTGGTGATCGACCTGGCCCGCCCCGAGGGGCGCGAGATCGCCCAGCGCCTGGCCGCCGCGCCGGGCGAGGACCGCGGCCTCTTCGTCACCAACTTCCCGGTGGGCGGCTTCTTCGCCTACGACCGGCTGAAGGCGCTGCGGGACGACGTCATCTGCGTGCGGGTGATGGGCTGGGCCGACGGGCGTCCGGCGCTCGACTACACGATTAACGCTTCGGTGGGGGTGCCCTGGATGACCGGCTTTCCGGACGACCCGCGCCCGGTCAACCACACGTTCCCGGCCTGGGATTTCATCACCGGCGCCTATGCGGCGCTGTCGCTGGTCTCGGCCGAGCGGGCGCGGCGCGGCGGCGCGGGTGGGCGCGAGATTCGCATCCCGCTCTCCGACATCGCCGCCACCTCACTGGCCAATTTCGGCCTGCTGGCCGAGGTGCTGCAGGCCGGCGCCGACCGGCCGCGCCAGGGCAACGACCTCTTCGGCGCCTTCGGCCGCGATTTCGTCATCAGTGACGGCCGCCGGCTGATGGTGGTGGCGATCACGCCGCGGCAATGGCGGGCGCTGGTGAAGACGCTGGATCTGGAAGCGCCGGTCGCCGCGCTGGAGGCCGAGCTCGGGGTCTCGTTCGTCGCCCACGAGGCGGTGCGCTACCAGCACGGCGCGCGGCTCTATCCGATGTTCGAGGCGGCGTTCGCCACGCGCACCGCCGAGGAGCTGGCGCCGGCGTTCGAGGCCGAGGGCGTCTGCTGGTCGGAGTACCGCACCTTGGCGCAGGCGGCGAAGGACGACAGCCTGTTCGCCGCCAATCCGGTGTTCGGCCGCGCCGCCCAGCCCAGCGGCCTCGACTACCCCGTCGCCGGCCCCGCCGCGACCCTCGCCGGCGAACCCCGCGGCGCGCCGGCGCCAGCGCCGAGGCTGGGGGCGAACACCGACGAGGTGCTGGCGGAGCTGCTGGGCATGTCCAGCGGCGAGATCGGCCGGCTGCATGATGAAGGGTTGGTGGCGTGAGGGGGACTCGATGAGCGACGATATCGAAGCCTGGATCGGCCGCGTCCGCACCCAGACCGCGACCCTCGATCCCGAGATCGCGCGCCGCTACGCCGCCGCCATGGGCGCGGACCTCGATGTCGAGGCCAGGTTCCCGCCGCTCGGCCACTGGGCCTATTTCAACGACGCCGTGGAACCGGCCCAACTCGGTCCCGACGGCCATCCACGGCGCGGGATCTTCCTGCCGCCGATCGCGCTGCCGCGGCGGATGTTCGCGTCGTCGACGCTCGGCTTCCACGCGCCGCTGGCGGTTGGTGAAGCCGCCGAACTGACCTCGACCATCACCGACCTCCGCCGCCGCTCCGGCCGCTCCGGCGAGCTGATCCTGATGGACGTCGCGCGCGAACTGACCCAGGGCGGCCAGCCCAAGCTCACCGAGACCCAGACCATCGCCTACCGCGACGCCTGGGCCGCGACGCCGCCTGTGGCCGACACCGGCGGCGGGGCAGGGGAGCTTTGGGCGCCGAACACCATCGACCTCTTCCGCTACTCCGCCGCCACCTACAACGGCCACCGCATCCACTACGACCAGGCCTATGCACGAGAGGAAGAGGGCTACCCGGATCTCGTCGTCCACGGCCCGTTCACGGCCTCGAAGCTGTTCGACCTGGCGACCCGCACCGCCGGCGCGCCGCTGAAGACCTTCAGCTTCCGCGCCCAGGCGCCGCTCTTCGTCGGCCAGCCGGTGCGGCTGCGCGCCGACACCGAGCCGAACACCGTCCTCGCCGTGCGATGCGACGGCGCCGTGGCCATGAGCGCCACGTTCGAGGCTTGACGACCCGGCGCCGCCGCGCGCCTTAGCCGGCCATGTCCGCCAGGTGGTCAGTCCTGGGCGTCGAGAACGCCGGCTTCGCCTACAACAAGGGCTATGTGTTCCGGCACGTCTCGTTCCTGCTCGACGACGCGCGCTCGGCGCTGGTGGGCGAGAACGGCGCCGGCAAGTCGACGCTGCTGAAGTGCCTGGCCGGCGAGCTGGAGCTGGACGAGGGCCACCTGGTCCGCTCGCGCTCCACCAAGGTCGGCTATGTGCCGCAGGAGGCGCCGGCGGGCCTCGGCGCGCTCAGTGTCCGCGAGGTGATGCAGCGGGCGCTGGCGCGGGGCGGCGCGGAGGGCGAGGACTGGCGCATCGACGTGATGGTCGACGAGATCGGCATGGACCCGGCCCTGCTCGACAACCCGTTCGCGACACTCTCCGGCGGCTGGCAGCGGCTGGTGCTGGTGGCGTCGGCGGCGATCCTCGAGGATCCCGACATCCTGGTGCTCGACGAGCCCACCAACCACCTCGACCTGGCCAATATCGCCACTCTGGAGCGCTGGCTGACCGAGGTGATCAAGCTGCCGATGCTGATCGTCTCGCACGACCGCGAGTTCCTCAACCGCGTCACCAGCCGCACCATCTTCCTGCGCGCCGACGGCGCCCACGCCTTCAAGACGCCGTTCTCGGTGGCGCGTCAGTCGCTGCTGGAGCGGGACACGGCCGACGCGCGCCGCCGCTCGCTGGAGGAAAAGGAGATCCGCCGGCTGGAGGAGACCTGCGCCCGCTACAAGGTCTGGGCGCAGAAGAACGACGAGTTCGACAAGAAGCGGAAGATCGTCGAGCGGCGGATCGAGCGGATGGAGGCGGCCAAGACCAAGGTCTACGTCGCCCGCGACCGCAAGCTGGAACTCGGCGACGGCGAGATGGAGGCCAAGGTGGCGCTGCGGGTCGAGGGCGTCACCGTCAAGGCGCCGGACGAGCGCGCCCTCTTCGCCATCGAGCGCCTGGCGGTGCGCGCCGGCGACCGGATCGCGCTCCTGGGGATCAACGGGGCCGGCAAGTCGACGCTGCTCACCGAACTGGCCGCCGCCTTCGCCGCCAAGGACGCCCACTATGACGGCAAGGCCAAGGTGCGGTTCAATCCGGGCGCGCGGCTCGCCGTCTTCGACCAGGCGATGGCCGACCTGCCGCTGGACTCGAGCCTGATCGAATACCTGGCCGAGGTCGACGGGATCGGCGAGCGCGAGGCGATCCAGGCGCTGGTGCGGGCCGGGTTTCCGCATCGGCGGATGGAGCAGCCGATCGCGCTGCTCAGCCACGGCGAGCGGGCGCGGCTGAAGTTCCTGCGGCTCAAGTCCGAGCGACCGAACTTCTACCTGCTCGACGAGCCCACCAACCACCTCGACATCGAGGGCCAGGAAGATCTGGAGACCCAACTCGCCGAAGCCGAGGTCGCCTGCCTGTTCGTCTCCCACGACCGCTACTTCACCCGCACCGCGGCGACGCGCTTCCTGGAGATCCGACGCGGCAAGCTGGTCGAGGTCGAGGACCCGGACGAGTTCTTCGAGGCGCAAGAGTAGGGCGGGTTGAGATTCGGCGGATTGTTTGCGCCGCCGCAGGGGCCCGCCGCGCCTAGACCTTGCCGCCGCCGGCGATGATCTCGTGGTGGCGGATGACTTCCTTGACCAGGAAACCCAGGAACTTCTCGGCGAACTCCGGGTCGAGGTCGGCGGTGACCGCCAGCGAGCGCAGCCGGGCGATCTGCCGGGCTTCGCGCATCGGGTCGGCGGCCGGCAGTCCCTGGCGCGCCTTCAGCTCGCCGACCTTGCGGGTCTGCTTGAAGCGCTCGGCCAGCAGGTGGATCAGCGCCGCATCGATGTTGTCGATGGAGTGGCGCATGTCGAGCAGTTCGGGGGGCGTATCGTCGCTCATGGCGCGGCCCTGTTGCGGGGGAACGCGGCGAAGGTCAAGACCGGCTCAGGCGCTCTCGCGCCAGTTCATGTAGGAGGTCGGCTGGGCGGGGGCGTACTCGGCCGGCGCGGACTCGCGGCGGGTCGCGCTCGGCCACAGCGCCAGCGTCGCCGAGACCAGCAGTTCGGAGATCGCCCAGGCGTGCTGGAGCATGCCGAGGCCCTCCGGATGCAGCCAGCCCAGCGGCTCCAGCAGCACCACGTCGACCACCCACAGGGCGGCGAAGAGCGGCACGACATAGGTCGGCTCGAACCCCATGTCGCGCAGGCGGCGGCTGGCGAGGGCGAAGCTCGCCCACAGGCCCAGCAGCACGATCGTCAGGGTCAGGATCCGATACCAGGCCTCGAAGCCGGCGAGCCCCTGCGGCCGCATCGCCTGCGCCAGGATCACCGCGCCCGCCACCAGCACCAGGCTCAGCGCCACCGTCGAGGCGATCAGCCGCCAGAGGTAGCCCAGCCGGCCCAGCTGGCCGTCGAATCCGAAGAATTCGCTGAACGCGCCCATCTTGAGGCCTCGCGCGACGCTCTGAGGCGCCGGCCGCGAGCATCCCGCCCGAAAGCTTAACCGATCGCTGAAAAACGTAGTGAATCGAGCCGTTTAGGCCGGAATCCGGCGGTGCACGGCGATCAACGCGCCGAGCGGGACGCCGAACAGGCTGACGTTCGCCCGCTTCACCGCCAGCTCCGGGCTGAGCAGGGTGAAGCGCGAGCGGAAGCTCGGTGCGAACGCCCCGGTGGCGCGGCCCACGGGCCGGCGGAAGGCGATCACATAGTCGTCGCCCTGGCGCTCGCCGGTGATCCCGGCGCCGGCCTTGATCTCGGCGGCGACGTAGCGGCCCTCGCGTCCAGGCTGCATCACCCAGCGCCAGACATCGACCTCGCCGTCGTCATAGGCGAACACCTCATCGAAGCGCAGCACGCCCTGGACGGCGTTGTAGCTGCCCTCGGTGGTGATGTGGCAGCGGCGCGAGATGCGGCCGATCGGATCGCGGACGACGCCGGCGCCCTCGGTGCGCCCTAGGAAGAAGCTCTCCGGCTCGAAGGCCAGCGCGGCGGGCGGATGGCGGCGCGTCGCCACTTCCGGCGACGCGGCCAGCGCCTCGAGCGTTATTGCCTCGGCGGAATCCGCCATTCTCGCCCCCGGTCCCTCAACCTTGGCCTTAGCTCAATGTGGTGAGCGAAGCGTGACGGGAAACGCTCAGCGCGGCTTGTTGGTCCCGCCAGACGCTGCGTCATTGCGACACAGGTCGCGGATCGGGTGGATGTCGGTGTCGTTGTCCACCCAGCCGGTGATGTTGCGATTCACCAGGTTGAGGTTCACGCCGACGATCAGCGGCGCGACGTCGGCGTCGTCCAGAATCATCTGTTCCGCCCGCGCCATGTAGCCGGCGCGCACCACCGCATCCGGCTCGTTGTCGGCCTTGTCGAGCAGGGCGTCGTAGGCAGGGTTCTTGTAGTCGCCGTAGTTCTGCGCGCCGGTGTCCGAGCGCATTAGCGCCAGATAGGTCATCGGATCATCGTAGTCGGCGATCCAGCCTGCGGCGCCCAGCTGGAAGTCGCGAATCTCGAACGATTGCAGGGCGACGATGCCGTCTTCCTGTCGGATCGAGATATCGACGCCGACAGCCTTGAGGTCGGACGTCAGCGACTCGGCGATCAGCAGGCTGCTGGGGGTGGTGAAGGTCTTGAACGCCAGCTTGAGTGGCTGTCTGGGCCCGTAGCCGGCGGCGGCGAGCAGCCGGCGCGCCTCGGCCTGCCGGCGCGCGAGGGGCCAGCCGCCCCAGTAGGGCTTCGGTCGCGGCTGGCCGGCTGGGACGTAGTTGGCGACGCCGGGCGGAACGAACGCGGTGGACGGGAGCTGACCGGCGCGGAGCAGCTTGTCGGTGATGAACTGCCGGTCGATCGCCATTGAGATCGCCTGGCGCACGCGCACATCCTTCAGCGGCGGCACGTCGCGTCGGTTGAAGATCAGGTAGGTGAGCGAGAGGTAGGGGTGGGTGTGCACGAACGGGGCGCTCGTCGGCTCGGCCCGCAGGCTCGCCACCCGATTGGACTGGATGCTGGCGTTGAGGTCGAGCTCGCCGCGCAGCACCCGCCGCTCCGCGGAGATGGGGTCCTGGGTCGGGAAGAAGTCGACGTCGTCGAAACAGACCTTGGCGGCGCCCTGGAACCGCGGGTTCTTGGTGATCCGGATGTGGTCGCCGAGACTCCACTCCGCGAGCGTGTAGGGTCCGTTGCTGACCATGCGGCCGGGCTTCACCCAGGCGGGGCCAAACTTGCGCACCAGGTGCTCCGGGATCGGATAGGCCGCCTGGTGCTTCAAGATGTAGGGAAGGTAGGGCGCGGGGTGTTCCAGGGTCAGCTGCAGCGTCTCGTCGTCGAGCGCCTTGGCGCCCACCGCGCTGAGCGGGGCCCTGCCGTCATTCACCGCCTCGCCGTTCTTCAGCACATAGAGCAGGTAGGCGTAGGAAGAGCCCGTGGTGGGGTTCAGCATATGCTGATAGGCGAAGACGAAATCGTTCGCGGTCAGCGGAACGCCGTCGGACCATGTCTCCGGCCGCAGGTGGAAGGTCCAGACGAGGCCGTCCGGACTGGTCTCGACGCTCCGGGCTACGCCGAGCTTCGGCGTGCCGTCGTCGGCGTCCGTGTAGAGCCCGTCGAACAACTCGCGCAGGATCGCCGACTCGTTCACCGCCGTGGCGATCTGCGGGTCGAGCGAGGTCGGGTCGGCGGTGTTCCCATATTCGAGGCACCGCGCGCCGGCCGGGCACGGCTGGCGCGCGGCCCTTTGCGGGCCGCAGGCCGACAGGCTAAGTCCGAGGATGAGCAGCGCGGTGATGAGGAGGGGGCGGGCCGCCATGTCCGCGCCTGACTATCGTCCCGCCGGCTGGAACGCCAGATGGGAGATGAAACGATGTCGCAGGTGCTGTCGCCGATCGCCGAAGCCCTGGCCGAGCGTCTGAAGGCGAAAGGCGAGACGATCGCCGTCGCCGAGTCCTCGTCCGGTGGGCTGATCTCGGCGGCTTTGCTCGCGGTGCCGGGGGCGTCCGCCTATTTTCTCGGCGGGGCCGTGGTCTATACCGGCAAGGCGCGGATGAGTCTGCTGGGCCTGCGCCGCGAGGACGTCGTCGGCCTGCGCTCGTCGAGCGAACCCTACGCCCTGCTGCTGGCTCGGACCGTGCGCGAGACTCACGGCGCGACCTGGGGCCTCTCCGAGACCGGCGCGGCGGGCCCCACCGGCAATCCCTACGGCGATGCGGCCGGCCACACCTGCGTCGCCATCGCGGGGCCGGCGGAGATGGCGTTCACGCTGGAGACGGGTAGCCCCGATCGCGCGGCGAACATGGAAGCCTTCGCCAAGGCGGCGCTCGATCTGCTCGCCTCGGCGGTCGGCTAGGGCCGGGCTATTTGCCGGCCCTGCCGATTGGTTCAGGCGGCCGCGCGGGTCTTGCGGGCGGGCACCAGGCCGGTGGCGATGGTGAGCAGCGCCCGGCGGGCTTCCCCGTCCGGAATCTGGGCGAACGCGGCGAGCAGGTCGGTGGCGCCGGGTGTGGCGAGCTGGGCGTAGATGATCGCTTCGACCGGCGCCTGGCCGTCTTCGCCCACCAGGGCGGCGACGGTGGTTTCCAACTTGGCGGCGATCTTGACCAGCATCGACGCCGAGACCCGGTTGGAGCCGCGCTCGTACTTCTGAACTTGCTGGAAGGTGATCCCAAGGGCATTGGCCAGTTGCGTCTGGCTGAAGCCCAGCCAACGACGGCGAATCCGGACGCGCGCGCCAACCGCGACGTCAATTGGGTCAGGTCCTTGGCGCGTCATGGCCATGGGTTAGAATCTCCTCATGCTGAACTTGCGCCTCGACTAGCGCTATTCGTGTTGTGACGCTAGATGTGTCGACAAGCCACGCGAACATACGCCGCATCGTCGCTATGGCCTAGACACCTCGCGCGTCGCGCTAGTTGCACGGTCTATAGGCAGCGCTGCCGAGCGAAAGCGGCTCAACTGGGTCAATTGTGTGGCGTTACTTGGTCGGTGGGGACAGGCGCCTCACGATTCTGAGAGGTTGGCGGCGCCAGGCGCTTGAATATCTACCTATCCGGGACGCCGACGCCTTGGGCTTGACTGACCCTGGGGCTGCCATTCCACCTCTGCGGACTGTCACAACTCACACGAGCCTCGCGCAACACCATGGCGAACAACGCAACCTTACCCGAAGAGTTCGCCCGCACGGTCATCGACCCGTCCGCCTATGCCGACGGCAAGCGCGTGTACGACGCCTTCGCCTGGCTACGGGCGAACAATCCGCTCGGCCGCGCCGAACTGGAGGGCGTCAACCCGTTCTGGATCGTGAGCAAGCACGCCGACATCCTGGAGATCTCGCGTCAGAACGACCTGTTCCGCTCCGGCGAGCAGTCGACCACCTTCACCAACATCGAGGCGGACAAGCGCGTGCGCCAGATGACCGGCGGCAGCCCCCACCTGGTCCGCACCCTGGTGCAGATGGACGCGCCGGATCACCCGAAACACCGGCTGCTGACCCAGTCCTGGTTCCTGCCGCAGAACATCCGCCACCTGGAGGACCGCATCCGCCAGATCGCCCGCGAGCACGTCGACCAGATGATCGAGCTGGGCGGGGAATGCGACTTCGCCAGCGACATCGCCGTGACCTATCCGCTCAGGGTGATCATGGAAGTGCTGGGGGTGCCGCGCGAGGATGAGCCGCGGATGCTGCGGCTGACTCAGGAGCTGTTCGGCGCCGCCGACCCCGACCTCAACCGGTCCGGCGCGCAAGCCGGCGAGAATTCCGACCAGATGGCCGAGCTGCAGGCGGTCATCGCCGACTTCTTCATGTATTTCAAAGGTATCACCGACGCGCGCAAGGCCGAGCCGCGCGGCGATCTGGCCACCGTGATCGCCAATGGTCAGATCGACGGCGCGCCGATCAGCGACTTCGAGGCGATGAGCTACTACGTCATCGTCGCCACCGCCGGCCACGACACCACCTCCTCGTCGACGGCCGGCGCGATCTGGGGCCTCTGCGAGGCGCCGGGTGCGTTCGCCAAGCTGAAGGCGGATCCGTCGCTGATCCCCGGCTTGGTGGACGAATCGATCCGCTGGACGACGCCGGTGAAGCACTTCATGCGCTCGGCCACGGCGCCCTACGAGCTGCGCGGCCGCAAGATCGAGGCGGGCGACTGGTTCTGGCTCGCCTATCCGTCCGGCAACCGCGACGAGGAGGTGTTCGAGGCGCCGGACGCCTTCCGCGTCGACCGCAATCCCAATCGGCACCTGGCGTTCGGCTATGGCGCGCACCTCTGCCTCGGCCAGCACCTGGCGAAGATGGAGATGCGGATACTCTGGGAGGAACTGATCCCGCGCCTCGAGTCGCTGGAACTGGCCGGCGAGCCGAAGTTGGCGATGGGGAACTTCGTCGGCGGCCCCAAGCGGCTGCCGATCCGCTATCGGATCGCTTGACCCGGCGCGCCTGAGCGGGTGCAACGCCCGCCATGTCGGGCGGGACGAACATCGTGGTGGCGGGCGCTGGGGCGATCGGCTCCGCGGTCGGTTTCATGCTGGCGCGCGCCGGGCGCCAGGTGACGGTGGTCGATCCCGCGCCGCTGGGGGCCAACGCATCCGGCGTCGCCGCGGGGATGCTGGCGCCCGGCTTCGAGACCCTGTTCGACGCCGCCTCGGCCGATCACCACGCGCTGCTCGCCGAGGCGCGCGACCTCTGGCCCGCGCTCGCCGCCGAGATCGGCCTGCCGCTGGCGCGGGACGGCGCGCTGGCGATCGGGACCGAGGGCGAAGTCTCGGCCTGGGCGGAGCGTCTGTGGGCGTTGGGCGCCGAGGCGCGGTTGATCGCGCCGGAATCGCAAATGGCGCTTCTTCCGGCCGCCGCCTGGGCCGTCTTCACGCCGGATGACTGGCGGCTGGACCCGGCCGTGGCGCTGGCGGCGTTGCGGCGCGCGGCCGCGCGGTTCGGCGCGCGCTTCGTCGCCGGCCGGGTGCTCGGTTTCGACGGGCGCGAGGTCGCCATCGAGGGCGCGCCGTCCATCGCCGCCGCGCGGCTGGTGCTGGCCACCGGCGCGGCGCGGGATCTGGCGGCCCTCGCGCCGGAGCTGGAGGTCCTGGCGCCGATCAAGGGCCATATCCTGCGCGCCGCCGGCGTCTTCGCCGCCGCGCCGGTGATCCGCGCCGGCGGCGTCTACCTCTGCCGCGCGGACGGCGAGGCCGTGCTCGGCGCGACGATGGAGCCGGGGTTTGCTGACACCGGCGTCGACCCGGCCGTCGTCCGGCGCCTATTGGACGCCGCCGCGCCGTTGCTGGGATCGCTCGGACCGCTGGACTGGCGGGCGGCGGCGGGGGTGCGGGCCGCGACTCCGGACGGCCTGCCACTGGTGGGAGAGGCGGCCGCTCGCGGTGTCATCCTGGCGGTCGGGGCGCGGCGCAACGGCTGGCTGCTGGCGCCGCTGGTCGCCCGGACGGTGCTGGAGCTGGTCGAAGGCGGTCCGAAGCGCGCGGCGGCCGCGCGCCTCGATCCTCGCCGCCTGGCTACTGCGCCAGGGTGAAGCGGATCGGGATCCGCACGCTCGCCCCGCCCACCGGCGTCCCGTCCTTGGTCTGCGGCTTCATCTTGAAGAAGCCCGAGAGCTTGCGAGCCGCGTCGCCGAAACCGGCGCCTTTCGGCGTCTCCTGCACCACCTGGCAAGCGCCCACCTGACCGTTGGCGGCGACGGTGCAGAGGAGGGTGACCGCGCCCGACAGGTTCTGGGTTTCGGCGGCCTGCGGGTAGTAGCGCGAGAATTCGTCGGCGCCCGGCCGGGTGAGCCAGTCCGGCGAGGTAATCACGCTGGGTGTGGGCTGGGGTGGCGGCGGCAGGTCGACCGTCTGGGTGAAGATTCGCGGCGGATCGGTGGTGATCAGCTTCGGCGGCGGCAGCGGCGTCAACGGCGCGGTCTGCACATCGGCGAGCGGCTGCAGCAGCGGCTGTCGCGGCGTCAGCGGGTGCGGAACCGGTGGGGTCGGCTTCGGCGGCGTCGGCGGCTTGATCACCTGAAAAGGGATGAAGCTGGTCTGCAGCGGCGCATCGGTTGTCTGCGCCGGCGGCGGCGCGTACTTGGCCTCGTAGATGTAGACGCCGACGGCGATGTGGGCGGCGATCGAGGCGGCGATGGCGAAGCTCGCCGTCCGCTTCAGATGTCGCCGGTCGGGATTGGCCGCGACGATGGCGTGGACGAGAGCCGGCTGGAGCGGCTGTTGGATGACCATGGCGTTCTCCCTGGCGGGGTTATGACTCCCCGAGTTGACGCAACGTCATCTATAAAATCCCAAACGCCAAGCTTGGGGAATGCCGAGTCTTCCCGATCTTGCGGTGAACACTTCCGCCGCAGGGCCGGTTAGGGCCTGGTTAACCATGAATCTTCATCTCTGAGCCCATGAGCGTGCAATCGATCTCGGGAGTCGTGGAGCAGGCGATCCAGCGCGCCGCCAATGCGACCGGGGTCGACTTCGGTTTCCTGATGCGCACCGCCAGGCGCGAGAGCGGCTTCAATCCCGGCATCCACGCCCGCACCTCGTCGGCCGCCGGCCTGTTTCAGTTCGTCGACCAGACCTGGCTGTCGATGCTCAAGCAGCACGGCGCCAAATATGGCTATGCGAACTACGCCGACATGATCCAGCGCGGCGCCAACGGCCGCTACCACGTCACCGGTGGCGCGGCGGCGCGGGCGTCGGTGATGGACCTGAAGCTCGATCCGCACGCCGCAGCCTATATGGGCGCCGAGCTGGCGTCGGAGTGCACGGCGTACCTGCGCGGCCGGATCGGTCGCGAGCCGACCTCCGGCGAGATCTACGCCGCCCACATGCTGGGGCCGCAGGGCGCCGCCAAGCTGATCGAGTGCATGCGCACCTCACCCGGCGCGAGCGCCGTGGCGTTGTTTCCCGACGCGGCCGGCCCCAACAAGGCGGTCTTCTATCACGACGGCCGGGCGGCGAGCGTCTCCCAGCTCTACGCCACCCTCACCACCGACCGCGGCGGCCCCGTCACGGCGCCGGTGACGACCACCCCCGTGAGCGCGCCCGATCCGGGCCTGATCCAATTCGCCTCCGCCCGCCGCATCGTGCAGATGCAGGAGGAGCAGGCGCTGATCGGCATGCTGCTGCGCACCCCGGATAGCTCCGGCGGCGCCGGCGACCTCGGCGTGCAGACTTCCAACAGCCTGTTCTCCAACGAGATGCTGCAGGCGCTGGCCGAGACGCCGAAGGTCTGAGGCCAGCGATCGGGTTCGACCCGGCTCGGACAGTTCCAACCGTGACTATAGGCTGGAATGTCGTCCGGCGATTGCGTCATTTAGGCGCCGATGCATTGCATGGTCATTACGGCTTACAAGGACTTCGAAGCCTTGTTTGGTCTCGCCACGTGGCTGCGCCGCCATGCGTGTCAGGTATTTATCCATCTCGACAGAAAGAGCCGCTTCAGCGCGTTCGAGATGGCGACCTTGCGCGACGCGGGATGCCATGTGGAGCGCAAATTTTCGGTCCCTTGGGGCGGCCGAAATCATCTGCTGGCGATCGTGGATTTGCTGGATCGCGCCGTTCAATGTCCGGACGTGAAATATATTCACGTGCTTTCGGGCCAGGACTACCCGGTAAAAACCTTCGATGAAATTGACCAAGCCTGCGATGGCTCGATTTACATGTCGCTGACCGGCGCCGCCGCCATGAACAGCTATACGCGGGAGAAATATACGACGTTCAACCTGTTCTTTTTTCTGGAGACGATCCCGAGCCTCTATGGCCCGCTCGACGCCGCGTCTTCGCGCCTTCAACGCCTGCTCGGTCTCGCCAGAGAGCCGAAGACCCCGCTTGGCGACCTCTACAAGGGCGTGGTGTGGGCCTCGATGCCGGCCGAGGTCTGCCGCCACGTCCTGAAGGTCTCTCGCAGCGAAAAGTGGCTGGCCGCGCTGCGCCTCGCCTATGTTCCGGAGGAGTTCTTTTTCCAGACCGCTATCATGAACTCGCCTTACAGCGAGCGTGTCGTCAAGAATAACCGCCGCTACACGGACTGGAGATTCAGGAACGGGAGCCGGCCGGCGGTGCTTGATATCAATGACTTCGAGAAGATCGTCAGCTCCAAAGCGCTATTCATGCGCAAGGTCGATAGCCGGATATCCCGCAATCTTATCGATCAGATGCGCGCCAGGAACGGCGGCTGAGCCCTGATGGCGTCCGGGCCGTCAGAGACGCCCCACCGTGGCGGATGCGGCCGCGTGCAGGAAGGGCGTCTGGCCGATGGGCGAGGTGCTGGAAACCAGCGCCGTCTTGGCCGCCTCCGTCGGGGCGAAGGCCGCGGCGGTCTGGGCGAAGCGGGCCACATGCGGATCGATCAGCGTGCCGCCATGGCCATCGCTGACCACCGGATAGGCGCCGGCGATGCTGCCGGCGAGTTTGAACTTGTAGGTCTTGCCGCCGTCGGTGAGCACCAGGGTCGAGCCGCTCACGGTAGCGGACGCGCCGGCGACGAAGGCGATGCTCCGAAGGTCGATGTCCTCGTTGGCGCCGCTGAAGTTCTCGATCGTGTTGGCGAAGGTCCCGCCGGCCGCCGGGGCGTCGGCGGCATCGATCTGCAGCACCGCCGAGCCGGTGGCCGGCTCGACGAACTGCACATAACCGGTCCCGAGTGCGCCGGAGGTCGCCAACTCGATCGTGCCGCCCTCGATCGCCGCCTTGCCGCTGAACCTCGCGCCCGAGCCGCTGAGCACCAGATCCCCGCTCGTGGTCTGGATGATCGCCCCCGACCCCACGAGGGTCCCGTCCAGCGTCCCGGCGCCGGCGATCCGTACCTCGCCGTCGTCGTCCACCTCGCCGCCGGCGAGCGCCGTCAGCCCGATCGCCGTCCCGCCGGAGGAGATCATCTCCACCCCGCCGGCCGACACCGTCAGCGCATATCCGACCGCGCCCGAGGCCAGAGTCTGCGTCCCGGCAACGACCGCGGAGTCTACGGCGGCGCCGCTGAGCACATTCTGGGTCCCGCCCGCCGATATGGTTGTTCCCTTGGCCAGACCGCCGCTCAGCACCGCCTCGACGCCGCCGTTCAGGATCGTCGCGGCGCTGTCGACGCCGCCGGTTATGACGACCTCCTCGCCACCGTTGGAGATGACCGTTCCGGTCGCCGTCCCGCCTGAATAGAGCTGCTCGAACGCGCCGGAGTCGATCCGGGTGGATAGGGTGGCGCCGCCGGTCTGGACGTCTTCGAAGCTATAGCCGGTCAGCGTGGTCGCGCTGGCCAAACCACCTTGAGAGACGATTTGCGTCGCGCCGCCCAGCACCGTCGTGCTGATGGTGACGCCCCCGTTGCCCTCGCCGACGACGCCCAGATACTGCGTGACGCCGCTGGAGATGGTCGCGCCCCTATCCAACCCGCCGGTAAAAACCTCTTCCGCGCCAAGGTTCGATACGACCACGCCGGTGGCGACGCCGCCGCCGTAGACCACCTCGGCCCCGTCGGCCTTGACCAGCGTGCCGGTCGCCGAGCCATAGACATACTGGATGCCGGCGTTGATCACCGTGTTCTCGGCCAGTCCCCCGCTATAGATGTATTCATAGCCGTCGTTGTCGGTCGTGCCGGTCGCGACGCCGCCGCTGGAGATGATCTGCGCCGCATCGACGTCGATGGTGGTCGAGGTCGCGATGCCGCCAGCCTCGACGTAGAGAACGCCTTCCGCCAGGTCGCCGCCGCTGATCAAAGCGTCCAGCGACGATCCATAGACTTCGGCCACCCCATAGCTGAGGACCGTGGCGCTGACGCTCTCGGCGCCCGCGGAGACCACCTGGGTTCCCCCGCTGGAGACGATCGATCCAGCGGCATAGGCGCCGCTCAGCAAGGTCTCGGTTCCGGAGCTATCGGCGACGGTGACCACGCCGCTGGAGACCGTGTAGACCGGCGTGCTGCCGATGGTGGTGTTAAAGGCGTTACCGCCGCTGGAAACCGTCTGACTGCCGTAAACCAGATCCGTCTGGTTAACCTCGCCGCCCGCTTCCACGTGCTGGGCGCCGCCGTCGATCGTGGCTCTGTAAGCATAGCCGCCCGACGCGAGGGACTGGCTGGCGCCGACGCTCACCGTGGCGCCGGAATCGACGCCGCTGACGTAGATCGTCTCCTCGCCGCCGCTGGAGAAGGTGGCGCTGATCGCCAGGCCGCCATCCTCGAGGATCAGATTGCCCCCGCTTTTGACCACTGTGTAATAGGCCGAGGCGACGTCAAAAACGCCCTGATAGGAAAAGGCGCCGCTGACGGTTGTGCCGATGGCGACGCCGTCGCTCGTCACGTACTGCTCGGCGGCGCTGCCCACGGACGCCGATACGGCCTGTCCGCCCTTGGCGCCATCGAAGTCACCGTCATATTGATAGGCGTAAGTGACGGTGCTGCCGCTGATGGAGCCCTCGAGCAGGGTCTTGCTGGCGGTGGCGCCCGAAAAGACATATTCGCTCGCGCCGGCATTGACTTCCGAGTGCGAGTCCAAGGCGCCGCTGTAGAGGATGATTTCGGCCCCGGAGAGGGCGGCCTGGGCGCTGACGATCTGGCCGCCGGCCTCGACATACAAAGTACCGCCGAACATGCCCGTCGCGGACGCAAGGCCGCCGCTCTCGACGACCTCGACGGAGTCGCCGACTCCCATCAGCGCCCCCGTGGTCACGCCGTAGACATATTCGGCGCCCCCGGAACCGATATCGCCATTGGTCTCCACCGCGCCGGCGTAAACGGTCTCCACCCCCCCGGAGTAGATAAGGTCCTCATCACCCGAGGCGCCCGAATCGAGGTGCAGCGTGCCGCCTTTCAGGACGTCGGAGCCGCCCGCCTGGCCGCCGCTGCCCACGCCTTCATAGCCGCTCAACTCGGCGTCGGCGGTCACCCCGTAGTTGATGAGGTCGCCACCGGCGGAAATTATGGAGAAATCAGCATTGCCGCCGGCGTAGATATATTGCTCTCCGCCGTTCAGGACGGTCGTGCTGCTGATATCCTGGCCGGAGTCCACGTATTGCACATGGCCGCTGGAGACGGTGGTCATCGGAAACTCCTGGCGAAAACATCGAGTCTTTGGAATATCGCGGTCGAAGCGGGTCGGCGATCGACGCCGCGGGGCGCGAGCGAAGACACCGCCTCAGCCAAAAGCTGTCTGCACGACCCTAGCGCCAGCTTGCGCCGCGACGCTTCACCCGTTCGGGGGAGATTTGCGGCGGAAGCGCCTGGCGACCAATGAGCAAGCCGGTTTCGGATCGGCGCGGTCAGCCGCCGCCCGGAACGGGCGCTTTGGGGTGTCGTCGTAACCGGGGAAGCGGGCGGGGGAGGCAGCTAGCCGCCTGGCGGCCCCGCGCCGTCGATGAAGGCGCCAACGCAGTCGTGCACGCGCTTGAGCGCGTCCGGATTGACGTAACCCATATGCCCCGCCGCGAAGAAACAGTAGCTGACGTTGCCGTTCAGGCTGGCGGGAATCGGCAGGTGGCGGGCCGTATAGACCGCTGAATAGTAGGGCGTCGCCAGGTCGAAATAGCCGCCGGCGACCAGCACTCTCAGGGCGGGATTGAGCTTCATCGCAGCGGCCAGGTCCGGCATGACGCTGACCGTTCCGACGGCCTCGGGATTGTCCGATGTGGGATGTTTCCAATCCCAGATCGGACCCACCTGACGGGAGACGGTCGGAAGATAGGGCGAAGGGTCCGCGTATTTCAGCTCCCGCCTGACATAGCCTTCGAAGCCCGCGACGAGCGGCGAGCGGCGTCCGGCCGCGCCGGGCTGGATGCCTGGTCGCCTGCAACAAGGGTTTCAACTCCATCTCAGCGGCCCGCGCCGGTCGGCGCGGGGGCAGGGGTAAGCTCGGCGAAACCGGCAGGTTGGAACCGCTGTCGATAGTCCGTGGGACTGACGCCCAGCCGCCGTTCGAACGCCCGGCGAAACGCGTCCGCGCTCTGAAAGCCGAGCGAGGCGGCGATCGAGCCGACGGTTTGGCCGTGCATCGGCAGGCGGCGGCAGGCTTCGTCGAGCCGCAGCGCCTCGACGAAGTCGGCGGGGCTCGCCTCGAAGACGTCGCGGAACACGCGAGCAAGGTGTCGCCGGCTCATTCCGGCCTGTTCGGCGAGCCGGTCCACCGGCAGATCCTCGCCCAGGTGCGCCGGGATCCACGCCGCCAGGTCGGCGAGACGGTCGCTCGCGCTCACCTGAAATCGCAGCGGCTCGGAATACTGCAGCTGTCCGCCAGGCCGCTTCAGATAGACGACGAGCTGGCGCGCGACGGCCAGCGAGACCTTGGGGCCGAGATCCTCCTCGACGAGCGCGAGGCACAGGTCGATGCCGGCGGTGCTGCCGGCCGACGTATAGAATTTCCCGTCGCGGATGAAGATCGCGTCCTGTTCGACCCGCAGCGCCGGAAACTGGCGAGCGACGTCCGCGCTGTAGCGCCAGTGGGTGGTCACATGACGGCCGTCCAGGAGACCCGTCCGCGCCAGGGCGTAGATGCCGGTGCAGACGGAGGCGACGCGGCGCGCGGCGGCGGCGTGTTCGGTCAACCAGGCCGCAGCGGCGGCGCAGACCGCCGTCTTTCGAACGCCGCCGCCGCCGGGCACGATGATCGTGTCGTAGGGCGGCCTGCCGCCGGCCGCCGGCTCGGCGGCGAGTTCCAGTCCTGACTCGGTTCGAACGGCGCATCCGTCGAGCGAGAGCAGCGACAGCGCATAGTGATCCGCCCCAGCCGGCGCGCATCGGTTGGCTGTCGCGAACACCTCGTGCGGGCCCACGAGGTCCACGGCGTCAACGTCCCGATAGGCCAGGATTCCAATCCGCCGTTCCATCGCCCGATCCTAGGGCGGCGCGCGGCCGCCCCAAAGGTCATAAGTCAGACGATTTGGGCCATCGCGAGGAAGGGGGGGCTTCGGCGGGTCTACGCCGCCGCGCCCTCGGCGATCAGGCGTTCGATCTCGCCCTCGTCATAGCCGGCGCTCTTCAGGACTTCGCGGGTGTGCTGGCCGAGCGTCGGCGCCGGGCGCTTGGGGGTGTCGTCGTAGCCGGGGAAGCGAGCGGGGGAGGCGGGCTGGCGATAGGCGACGCCGGCGGCGTCGACGATGTCGACGAAGCAGCCGGCGGCCTCGGCGAGGGGGTCGTTCACGGTGTCGCGCGGATAGTTCAGCGGCCCCCAGACCATGTCGGCGGCGGTGAGGCGGGCGCCCACCTCCTCCAGCGTCAGCCGCGCGAAGCCCTCGTCCAGCGCCTCCACCAGCGCCGCGACGTTCTTGACCCGGGCGCCATGGGTGGCGAAGCGCTCGTCCTGCGCCAACGGCTCCATCCCCAGCACCTTCAGCACGTGGGTGAAGTCGTCGCGGCCGTCGCGCGGGAAGACGCCCACCCAGCGGCCGTCGGCGGTGAGGAAATAGTTCTGGATCGGGTCGAACACCTCCTTGCGGGTGCGTTGCGAGCCGAGCCGGTTCCACTTCAGCTGGATCGCCATGTCCCAGCCGATCGAATAGACGCCGGCGCGGATCAGCGAGGTTTCCACCAGGCGCCCTTCGCCGCTCGACTGTCGGCCGAGCAGCGCCGCCAGCGCCGCCGACACCGTGGAAAGCGCGCAGACCGTGTCGCCCATGCCCGGCCGGCACAGCGGCGGCTCGTGGCCTTTCGGCGTCAGCGAGCCAGCGACGCCGCCGCGCGACCAGTAGGCCGCCTGGTCGAACGCCGGCAGGTCCGCGCCTTCGCCCTGCAAGCCGTAGCCGGTGACGCAGACGTAGATCAGCCGCGGCAGCAGGTCTTTGAGGCTCTCGTAGTCGAGCCCGGCGCGCTTCAGCGCCGCCGGCCGGACGTTGGTGACGAAGATGTCCGCGTCCCGCAGGATGCGCAGCAGCGCCTCGCGTCCGGCCGGCTTGCCGATGTCGAGCACCACGCCGCGCTTGCCGTGGTTCTCCAGCTCGAACACCGGATTGCCTTCGAGGTGCTTGAGCTCGGCGAAGGTGCGGCGGGTGGGATCGCCGCGCCCGCTCTCGATCTTGATCACGTCGGCGCCCCAGTCGGCCATCACCGCCGCGGCGCTGGGTCCGGCCACATAGGTGGCGAACTCGACGACCTTGATCCCTTCCAGCACGCGTCTCTCCCTTGGTGTTTGCGCCATTGTGGCAGACGCGGCCCGGCTTGGCGAAGGGCGACGCCGTTCTCCGCTGCTTAAGCACTTGGCCGTTAACTTCAGCAACGACATGACCCTCGCCGTTCCCGCCAAGCCGAGACCGCTTCGCCTGGACGCGCTGCGCCGCGCCGACTGGCTGACCGGGGCGAGAGCCAAGGCCTACGGCTGGATCCTGCTCGGGGTCAGCCTGGTGGTGGTGGCGGGATGGGTGATCGCCTCGCGCGGCGGCCTCGATCCCACCGGCAAGCCGCTCGGCACCGATTTCACCAGCTTCTGGACCGCCTCGAAGCTGGCGCTGGGCGGGACACCGGCCCGCGCCTGGGATATCGCCGCCCACCACGCCCAGCAGACGGCGCTGTTCGGGCGCGACACCGGCTACGCGGCCTTCTTCTATCCGCCGACCTACCTGCTGATCTGCCTGCCGCTGGCCGGCTTGCCCTATCTGGCGTCGCTCGCCGCCTGGCTGGGCGCGACCGGGGCGCTCTATTGGCGGATGGCGCGGGCGTGGCTGGGCGAGCGGCTGGGCGTCATGCCGATCCTGGCCTTCCCGGCGGTGCTGACCAACATCGGCCACGGCCAGAACGGCTTCCTCAGCGCGGCCCTGTTCGGCGCCGGGGCGCTGTGGCTGCAGCGGCGGCCGATCCTGGCCGGCGCCTGCCTGGGCGCCCTGGCCTACAAGCCGCATCTCGGCCTGCTGATCCCGGTCGCGCTCGCCATCGCCGGCCGCTGGAAGAGTTTCGCCGCCGCCGCGGTCACGGTGGTCGTGCTGGCCGCCGCCTCGCTGGCGCTGTTCGGGGCGGACGCCTGGCGCGGATTCCTGGCCGATTCCGGCGTCGCCCGCGCGGCGCTGGAGCAGGGGCTGGTCGGCGACGCCAAGATGCAGAGCGCCTTCGCCGCCGTGCGGCTCTGGGGCGGCGGCGTCGGGCTCGCCTACGCCGTCCAGGCCGCCGTGGCGCTGGCCGTCGCGGCCGGCTTGGTCTGGCTGCATCGGCGCGCGCCGCGCGGCGCGGCGGAGGGCCCGGCGCTGATCGTCGCGGCGCTGCTCGCCAGCCCGTTCCTGCTCGACTACGACCTCGTCATCCTGGCCGCGCCGCTGGCCTGGATGCTGCGCGAGGGGATGCGCACCGGCTTCCGCGACTGGGAAAAGTTCGTCCTCGCCGCCGCCTTCGTCCTGCCGGCCGTCTCGCGGACCCTTGCCACCCAGGCCCACCTGCCGCTGGCGCCCTTCGTCCTGGCGGCGCTGTTCGCGGCGATCCTGGGTCGAGGCGCATCCGGTGAGTCTGGCCAGGCGCTGGCGAGCTTAGAACGCGCGGCCTAATGTGGCGCCAGCGGAAGCAACGGGATGAGCGAACGGTGAAGCTGGCGAGAGATATCGGGGCGGCCTCGGCCTGCGCGGCATGGCTCGTGCTGGCGACGTCCGCCGCGACGGCGGCTCCGGCCCCGCACTGCGTCGTTCGCCACCATCACAAGGTCTGTCACGCGGTCCACCCACCGCCGCAAGCCGGCCCAGGATACCACGCCGGCGGTCTTCACGCCGCGCGCCACGGTCCGCCGCCGCCGCCCCCGCCGTTGGGGGCTCCGCCACCGCCCGGAAGCGACAACCAGCACTGAGCGGCTGAACCGCTAGGCTTGACGGCGGATATTCTGCCTGTGCGGTGTGAAGGCCGAGGTTTCGGTCTTTGACATCGTGAAGCGAACCGAAGGATGGCCTGGCGCGGGCGATCGTTGCGCCGCCACGATCCGGGCACCGTAGTTATCGGTCGATATCGGTGGAAATCGCCGCGTTACGCCGCTTTCTTGCGCGCGTCGTCGGCCTCGGCGATGGCGCGGGCGACGGCGGCGACCGAGACCGGCTTGCGCATCACCGTGTCGGCGCCGGCGGTCAGGCAGTCCCCGGCGTCCTCGGCCGCGTCGGCGCCGATCACCGCGATGATCGGCACCTGGCCGACCGGCGGCGAGAGGCCGCGGATGGCGCGGATGGCGGCCGGGGTGTCCATCAGCGGCATGCGGCCGTCCAGCATGATCAGGTCGAAGCCCACGGCGCGGGCGAGATCGACGGCGCGGCGGCCGTTCTGGGCGTGCACCACCTGGTGGCCGAGCTGTTCGAGGATGGTGCGCAGCATCGCCGCGTTCAGCCCGTCACCCTCGGCCATCAGCACCTTCAGCGAGCCTTCGCCTAGCGCCTCGGGCTCGCCGGGCCGATCGCCGACGTCGAGCAGGATGCCGGGATCGTAGGACAGCTCGAGGGTGAAGCAGCTGCCGACCCCCACCGCCGAATCCGCCGTCAGGGTCGCGCCCATCAGGCCGATCAGCCGCTTGGACAGCGACAGCCCCAGCCCGGCGCCCGGCAGGCCGGCGGCGGTGCGGTCGACGCGGCGGAACGGCTCGAACGCCTCGGCCAGCTCCTCCGGCGAGAGGCCGGGGCCGGTGTCGGCGATGGCGATGGCGAGGTGGCGCTCGCCGCGCCGCTCGACCCGCGCCTCGATGCGGCCGCGCACGGTGTATTTCACCGCATTGGTCAGCAGGTTGGACAGCACCTGGCGCACCCGCGCGCCATCGGCCATGGCCGCGCCGGCGTGGCGACCGTCGAGCGCCGACTCGACGAACACCTGCAGTTCCAGGCCCTTGCCGGCTGCCTGCGGCCGCAGCGTCGCGACCAACTCGCGCACCACGGCCACCGGATCGAACGGCGCGGTGTCGACCATCAGCCGGCCAGCCTCGGCGGTCTCGCTGTCCAGGGTGGCGTTGAGCACGGCGATCAGGTCGTTGGCGGCGGCCAGGGCGGCGACCGACTGCTCGCGCGACGGCTGGGCGCGGCCGCCATGGCCGGCGGCGGCGGCCAGCACATGGGCGACGCCGGTGAGGCCGTTGCGGATCTCGTGCGAGAGGGTGGCGATCAGCGCCGATTTCGACCGCGCCAGGCGCTCGGCTTCGGCCAGCGAGGCGGTCCGTTCGCGGGCCAGCACCTCGCGCTCGGCGGCCAGGGCGTATTGGCGCCGGAGGGTCTGGTTGAGCACCAGCGAGAGCATCGAGGCCAGGGCGAAGGCGCCCCAGGCGACCTCGCCCAGCGCCCAGCTCTGCGGCCGCGACCACAGCGCCAGCAGCGGGCCGGCCATCGCCGCCGGTCCCACCACGATCAGCGAGGGCAGGGAAGGCGTGGTGAAGAAGAGGCAGATCACCGCCGCCCCGACGGTCATCATCAGCAGCGTCTCGCGCGCCGGGCCGGCGTGGTCGGCGAACGCCGCCATCTGCCAGACCGTGACCGACCACAGCAGGCCGCACATCACGTGAACCCGCGTGCGCCAGGCGACCCCGCGCGATTCGGGCCCGCGGGATTCGGTGCGGCGCAGCTGCTGGAGGCTGAAATAGAACATGCCCCAGTTGATGGCGAAGATGGCGAAGGTGGCCGACATCCAGGCCGCATTGCCGGCGTAGGAACTGGCCCAGACGTAGATCGGCAGGCAGACCGCGAAGACGCCCAGCGCCTGCGGCATCAGCGCGGCCTGGGCCGCGAGCGACTGCTCCGCGACGGAGACGCCTTCCGGGTCGGACGCGGCGGGGGCGGTGAACATTGACTGGCGCATCCTGGAGACGGGAGGGTCAGACTAGCGGCGGTTGGGTTGTGCCCTGGTTACCGGACGCGCTTAACGAGGCATGAGCGCACCAACCAAGCGTTAAGCTTAGCGTGGCGTAATCAACCGCGAATCTCCCCCGCGATTGCCGGAGCCAGCTCGGCGCCATGACCACCACCCGATCCGCGCTTTCAGACAGCGACATCCGCCTGCTGGTGAAGGGCGCCGAGCCCGAAGAGCGGGCGCTGGTCGCCCACCGGCTGTGCCGTCACATGGACCGCACCAACCTCACCGACGAGGAACGCGCCGAGGCGCACAAGATCCTGCGGCTGATGGCGCGCGACGCCGCCGAGCAGGTGCGCCGCGCCCTGGCCGTGACGCTGAAATCTTCGCCGCTGATCCCGCGCGACGTCGCCAACCGGCTGGCCCGCGACGTCGAGACCATCGCGGTGCCGATGCTGAACTATTCGCCGGTGTTCAGCGACGACGACCTCGCCGAGATCGTCCGCGTCGGCGGCCCGGTGCGCCAGAGCGCCGTCGCGCGCCGTCCGGTGCTGAGCGAGCAAGTCACCAGCGTCATCGCCGAGGTGGCCGCGCCGGAGGCGGTGCGCACGGCGTGCGAGAACAAGGGCGCGAGCTTCACCGAGAAGGGCCTGCAGACCGCCATCGACCGCTTCGAGGCCTCCGAGACCGTGCTGGCCTCGATCGCGCTGCGCAGCGCCCTGCCGGCGTCGGTCAGCGAGCGGCTGGTGACGCTGATCACCGGCGAGCTGCGCGAACGGCTGATCAGCGGCCACGACGTCAGCCCGCAGACCGCGCTGGCGGTGGCGATCGGCACCCGGGAGCGCGCCAGCCTCGACCTGGTCGAACAGGCCGCCCGCGCCGCCGACCTGCCGACCTTCGTCGCCCATCTGCGCAAGGGCCAGCGGCTCACCGCCTCGCTGCTGCTGCGCGCGCTGGCCAACGGCCAGATGAGCTTCTTCGAATGGGGCCTGGCGGAGCTTTCCGGCGTGCCGCATCACCGCACCTGGCTGATGGTGCATGACGCCGGCGACCTGGGACTGAAGGCGATCTATGAGCGCGCCGGCCTGCCGGGACGGTTGCTGCCGGCGTTTCGCGCCGCGGTCGACGCCTTCCACGCCATGGACTTCGATGGCCAGCCCGGCGACCTGCAGCGCTTCCAGCGCCGCATGCTGGAGCGCTTCCTCAGCCAGCCGCAGGCGATGTCGGCCGAAGACACCGACTATCTGCTCGACAAGATCGACCAGCTCACGGCGCAGCCGGAGATGGAGGTCGAGATCGACGTGGAGATGGAACTCGAGGCCGCGCACGCCGCGTAGATGTTTCCTTTCGCGATCAGCGCGGACGATCTCGGGCTCCTCTTCCTGTTCTTGGTCGTCGCTCCCCTGCTTGGACTCATGGGTGCGCTCTTTGGGTGGCCGGTCTCTTAGAATTCTACAAATCGATGCCGAGCATGTCCGACCTGATTCCGGGCGGTTATGGGCGGCTCGGCGGTTTGGCGTTCATGGTCTGGGTTTGGACGTCCACGCACAGGCAATTCCATGATCGCGCCTTGAGCCGGGCCGTCATTGCATGCCGTGTGTGGGAGGTTCTTGCGGCCGCAGCTATGGCTTTCGCGCCGTACGCATCAAGCTTGGCGGAGCGGCTAGGAACGCACCTCTCGCACTGATCTCGGAGACGTTCGGCGCTGACGCCGAGTCCAGGGAGCGACGCGGACTCCTGGCCGCTTCCCGGCCCCTGCGTCAGGGGTCTAGTGTCGTGGGATGAGCGAAGAAAAACCCGCCGTCCCGATCCTGCCCGCCGCCACCATCCTGATGCTGCGCGACGACCCGGCGTTCGAGGTGCTGATGGTCAAGCGCCATCACCAGATCGACTTCGCCGCCGGCGCGCTGGTGTTTCCCGGCGGCAAGACCCACGCCGGCGACGCCGATCCGGCCTGGGAGCAGCGCACGCTGGGCTGGGGCGACGCCCTGCCGGAGACGGTGCCGCTGCGTATCGCCGCCATCCGCGAGGCCTATGAGGAGGCCGGCATCCTGCTCGCGCGATCCCTGGACGGCACGCCGTTCCGCGGCGACGAGCGCGCCAGCGCGGCGCGCGACGATATCGGCCGCGACCGGCGTCCGTTCCTCGACCTGATCAACGAGCTCGACCTCTATCTCGATCTGGGGGCGCTCACCGTCTTCGCCCACTGGATCACTCCGGCGATGAGCCCGCGCCGGTTCGACACCTGGTTCTATGTCGCCGTGGCGCCCGACGAGCAGCTGGCGATCTGCGACGGCTCGGAAACCGTCGATGCCGAATGGATCTCGCCGCACGAGGCGCTGCGGCTGGGCGAGGCCGGCGAGCGCACGGTGATCTTCCCCACCCGCATGAACCTGCAGATGCTGGGCGAGGCGACCAGCGCCGAGGACGCGGTGCGCCGCTCCCAGGCGCGCAAGATCGTCACCGTCGAGCCGGAGATGACGGTGCGCGACGGAGAGCGCGTGCTCGTGCTGCCGCCCGACGCGGGCTACGGCCCGGTGGTGGAGCTGATGTCGCGGGCGATGTGAGGGGCTCGGTCTAGCTCCCCACCCCCTTGCGGGGAGGGGTTGGGGGTGGGGGTGCGAGAACGAACGCCTGGCGCGATCCACACAAATGAGCGGTCGGATCGGGCCGCTCGTCGGATGCGAAATGAGCCGACCTATGCCGAACGCCAACTATGGAAGGCGCTCCGCCGTCTCGAAGGCTTCCACTTTCGCCGAGAGGCGCCCATGGGCCCCTATGTCGTGGATTTCGTTTGCCACAGGTCGCGGCTGGTCGTCGAAGTGGATGGAGGCGTTCACCAAATCAGCGCCGTCGCAGTGCGGGACGCGGAGCGCGAAGCATGGCTCATCGGGCGCGGGTATCGCGTTCTGAGGATCGACAATGCTCGGGCGATTGTAGCGACTGAGGCTGCAGTCGCAGCCATCCTGGCGGCCGCAGGCGCTAACACCCCACCCCTGACCCCTGCCCGCAAGGGGGAGGGGAATAGGAGAGGGGTCGATAATCAGCCCGCGCCGAACGCCTTAACCCGCTGCTCCAGCTCGGTGACCAGGACCTGGCCGATCGGGTGGGTGTCGCTTTGGATGCCGCCTTTGACCGAGGCCTTGATCGCGTCGATGTGGGCGTCGACCAGGAACAGCGGCGCCTCGGCACGCTTGTCCGGGTCGTCGATCAGCTTGCACAGCGAGCCGGCGATGCGGGTGACGAGCGGGTATTCGTAGGTGGCGCCGAGGCCCTTCAAGTCGTGGGCGCGCAGGTAGAGGTTTTCGCCGGCTTCCGGGGTCAGGCCCTCGGTCTTCACCCGCTGGCGGGCGGCCTCGAGCTTGGCGACTTCGTCGGCCAGCCATTCGGCGAAGTTACCGGAGAGGCTCTTGAGCGCCGCCTCGGCTTTGGCGATCGCCGCCGGGTCGATCGCGCCCAGACGACCGACCCTCAGCCGCAGCGTGTTCGGCACCTGGATCATCTGGCCGGAATTGTTGTCGCTCAAGCGAGCCTCCCATACGCGAATGGCCCAAACACGGTATGGGAAATGCCTTAACGAGGGGTGAGGGCGAGCCTTTCAGGCGGTGAACTGCTCGGCCAGCACGCGCTCCTCGAAGCCGCGGCCGGCGTCGAACAGAACGGTCAGGCTGATCGACCGGTCCTCGACCACATCCACTTGAATCACATCGCGAACCTCGACGTTATCGGCGACCGCGCTGACCGGCCGCTTCTCCGATTCCAGCACCTCGAAGGTGACCTTGTCCTTGTGCGACAGAAGCGCGCCCCGCCAGCGCCGGGGCCGGAAGGCGCTGATCGGCGTCAGCGCCAG
>Ga0302311_10001573_pt1 | contig 26764 bp, 22 predicted proteins | sample III_Palsa_N1_3_FD_200449 | JGI IMG/M metagenome (GOLD analysis project Ga0302311, IMG submission 200449) | Peat permafrost microbial communities from Stordalen Mire near Abisko, Sweden - III_Palsa_N1_3 | ecosystem: Environmental > Terrestrial > Soil > Palsa > Peat permafrost | place: Sweden... | reverse complement strand
GACAAAGTTTTTTTTGGTTCTTTTTGTTCACAAAAAGAACAAATTTCTCTGTCCTCTCTGGCATCCTTACGCTTCACCCCAGCAAGTTCATAACACCCTCTAGGCGCCGGGCGCTTCCGCTAAGCCCGGGATGCGCTTCAAAATCGAAATCACCTGCTCAGGCGTAATCAACCGCGTGCATTCGAACTGGCGCGAGGTGCCGACGTGGCGCGGACACCACATGAAATCCTTGTGGTCGAACCGATGCTTGGGATCGTTCCAGCAGCTGTTGCAGGCGTGCCAGTTGATCACCCGGTAGGGAGTGGTGAACTCGTTGGTGGGGTGGGTGAAGCCGCTGATCATCACCACCTTCGCCCCCACCGCCCAGGCGAGCCACGCCAGACCGCTCGAGAGCCCGACAAAGAACTCGGCGTAGCGCAGCCAGCGCACGCGCTCGGCGAGCGGCCGGTCGCCGGTCTCGTCTTCCGCCCCGTGCGGGATGTAGTTCCACGACAGGCCTGTGCCGTGGATCGGCTTCTGGTCGATGCAGATCACCCGGTAGCCGCGCGCCTTCAGGAACCCCACCAGCTCGCGCCAGCCATAGGGATTGTTCCAGTATTTGCACTGGGTCGAGCTCTGCACCGCGATGCAGACGTAGCGCTCGGCGATCGGGCGGCCTTCGTCCGGAATGCCGATCTTTGGGGGATCCTCGGTGGGATCGACCCCCAGGATATAGCCCGCGGTGCGATGCAGCCCAACGTGCCGGAAGTCGGTCGGCTGCCAAATATGCTCGCCATCGTCGAAGAACAGTCCGAGCGAATAGCTCGCATAGGCTTTTTCCGCCAGCTTCTCGGCCGCCACTTCGTCGTGGCTGGCGAAGCGGATGTTGGGATACGCGTCTTTCAGCAGCGGAATGATCAGCGGCGACATCGCGCAGGTAAGCCTGCAGCCGTGCACCTCGCCGAAGCGCGCGGCGTAGGGAAACCAGGCCAGGATATCGCCGAGCGTGCCGATCGGAAACTGGATCATGATCTCGCGGTCGCGCGCCTCATATTCGTGCGACAGCACAAGGTTGGTGGCGCCCGCGTCGTCGAGATCCCAGACCTCGACGCCGAAGCGCACGTAGAACCGCTTCGCCGAGCTTACCACCGCGCCCTTGACGTCGCTCTGGAACAGGATGTTGCCGGTGTCGAGATCGCGCAGCCGCACCCGCCAACTCCCCGTGGTGCGCGCCGGCAGCACCACGCGGGCGCCGAGGTTGAAGTCGAAGCGGATGCCGTGCGGTCCGATCTGGGTCGGCACCGAGGCGGGCGCCGGAAACGCCGAAGCCGAGGGGCCGCTGCCGGCGGAGCTCCCCGGCGCGGCAGCTTCCGCGGGCGGAGGCACCGACGCCGAGGGCTCGCCCACCGGTTCCTTGACCGCTACCGTTCCATCCATGACGTCCGCCATCCCTTAACCACCGCAAACCCGCCGCACCGTGCCCGAGTGGGTCGATTTGGGCAACCCCGGCGTCTAAGTGTCTGTCCCGGATGAGAACAGGGGAAATCAATAGGGTCCGGTATAGGAAGAATCTTCTTTTTGTGAACAAAAAGAAGCAAAAAAACTTTGTAAATTAGGAAGCGGAATTCACGAGTCTACAGACTGCGTGCTCCGATCCAAATGATCAAAAGTTTTTTGCTTCTTTTTGTTCACAAAAAGAAGACTGCCTGCGCGCTGCAACGCCGAACGTCCCGCTTTGGCAACTTTTGTAACACTCGTCCACCCTTGCCGCCACGCCCAAAATCGGAAAAGATGTCCCAAAGTTAATCGAGGAACCCGTCATGCGCGCGCTCGGCCCGGTTGCCTGGTTCTGCTTCGGCCTGCTGCCGCTGGCCGCTCGCGCCGACCCACCGCCAGCCTCGGCCTACGCCGCACTACCGGTCGCGGAAAACGCCCGGCTATCACCCGACGGCAAATCCTTCGCCTACATCGATGGCTCCGGCGAAAACCTCGCGCTCGTGGTCGCAAGCGTGGACAGCAACGCAGTGCTGCCGATCCCGACCGACGCGTGGACGCCGGATTGGGTGCGCTGGAAGGACAACCAAACCCTCCTCACCAGCCTGCGACAGACCACCCTGCTCGACAACGGCGTGCCGATTCCCGGCACCCGTCTGGTCGCGATCGCGGCCGACGGCAGCCGCGCCAAAGCGGTGATCTTCGACCGCAGCCTCGACGCCGAGGACGCCGTCTACGGCGACACCGGCAACCTGGTGCCGAATTTGCAAGACGATTTGATTAGCGCGCTGCCGGACCAACCTGCCCATATATTGATGGAAGTGCCCTACCAGACCTACGTCTACCCTTCGGTGTTCGACGTCGATCTGTGGAACGGCGACAAAAACATGCGGACCGGGCAATTCCGCAACGTCATCCATTGGGCGGCCGATCAGAACGGCGTAGTTCGCGCCGGACGAACCTTTAACGAACAAGGCGGCGGCGCCTATCGATCCCAAGTCATCGCCCGCGCGTCGGCCGGCGACGGCTGGCACACGATCGATGTCGAAGCCGCCTCGGTTGGATTTTCTCCTACCGATCCGAACACGCTTTATCTACTCACCTCGCCCCAGAACGGCGCGGCCAGCATCGATCAATTCGACATCGATTCCGGCGCGCTGGTAAGTACGCTCTGCACCGGCGCCGAGGGAACCATCGCCATGCTGACGTCGAACGGCCTCATGGTCGGCTACGTCGCCGCACATGCGGAAGGCGGTGTCGCCACCTACACCGATCCGGCCTGGGCTGCCGACGCCGCCACCATCGCCGGCGCGCTGAAATTACGCGGCGTGCTCATCGTCGACCGGTCGACCGACGGCGAGCGTGTTACCGCGCTGCTCTCGCGCCGCGGCGCGCCACCTGCGTTGTGGCTACTCGACCGCACCCAGAACCCAGCCAACCTTTCCCCGCTCATCAGCGATTATCCGGATGTGCCTGCGAATCAAATCGCGATTGGCCGCTGGAGCCGATTTAGCGCGCGCGACGGGCTGGTGATCCCCGTGCTGCTCACCTTGCCGGTGAATGCGGCGCCGGACGATGTCGGCCACCCGATCCCGTTCGTGGTACTGCCGCACGGCGGCCCATCCGCGCGCGACTCCGGCGGCTTCGATTACCTGGTGCAATTCCTTGCCTCACGCGGCTACGGCGTGCTGCAGCCGCAATTCCGCGGCTCGACCGGCTTTGGGGCCGATTTCCAAGCCAAGGGAAAGCAGCAGTGGGGCCTCGCGATGCAGGACGACGTCACCGACGCAACCAAATGGCTGATCGACCAGCATCTCGCCGACCCCAAAGAAATCTGCATCGTCGGCGCAAGCTACGGCGGCTACGCAGCGCTTGAGGGCGCGGAGAAGGAGCCCTCGCTTTATGCCTGCGCCGCCGCCATCGCACCGGTGACCGATCTGCCCGCGTTCATCCGTGATCGCCGCAACTTTGCCTTCGCCGACCAGAACATCCCCCAGATCGGCGACGATTCCAGTAAACTCGAGGCTACCTCACCCGATCTGCACGCCGATCAGATTCAAATTCCGATCCTGCTGATCCACGGCCGTAAGGATTTCACGGTTTCAGTCCAGCAAACTGAAAAAATGGAGGCGGCGCTGATCGCCGCCGGCAAAACTGAGCAAACCATCTATCTGGCCGACGCCGACCATTACCTCGGGCGGCCCGGCGATCGGCTCGCCGTGCTGAATGCGTTGGGTGGCTTTCTTGCGCGAAATTTGGGGGCGGCTCCTTGAGGGAAATGACTTCAGTAAAAGCGAAAGTGAGAATCTTCTTTTTTGCAAAAAAGAAACAAAAAACTCTTGTTCGTTTGTTGTTGCCGCTCTGGAGCGTCCTTCCCATCGCCGCGCACGCGGCGCCGCCGCCGGCATCGGCTTACGCCGAGCTGCCGACCGCAGCCAGCGCGCGAATGTCGCCGGATGGAAATTCGGTGGCATATATCGACGGTCAGGGTAATTCGAACTCCGTGGTGGTCGCCGAGATCGACGGCAACAAGCTCCTCCCGATGCCGACGGGGGACTGGACTCCCAACTGGATACGCTGGAAAGACAACCAAACCCTGTTAGTCAGCACGCGGACGACCGCTACGAGCGACGGTGGCACTCCGTATCCGATCGGTCAACTGATGGCACTCGCCGCCGACGGTAGCAAATCCGCACCGCTGCAATTCCTCCGTACCGATGAGGATCCCGCCGCCTCCGTCGCGGCTGGCAACCGATCCTCCGTCGCCAATCTCTCGGATCGCGTCGTGAGCGACCTTCCCGGCCAGCAAGGTCAAATTCTGGTGCAAGTCGGTGATATTGCTTACGACTACCCTACGGTCTACGACGTTGATCTGTGGGACGCCAGCAGACACGTGGCCGAGCGCCTGGAACCCGGTGTTGCCGCCTGGGCGGCAGATCCCGACGGCGTGGTCCGCGCCGGCTACTTCCGCTCCGAAACCAGCCAGCCCGGCGTCTTCGACACCCATATCGTCGCCCGGACGTCCCAAAGCGACGCCTGGCATATTCTGCCGTTCCAAGCCGACGTCCTCGCCTTCTCCGCCACCGATCCCACCATCCTCTACGCGCTGCTCGCGCGTGACAATGCGCCAGCAAGCGTCGTTCAATTCGACATTCCATCAGGTACAATCAAGAACACCTTCACGGCTGCACCAAAAGGCCGCTTGGCGCTGATAACCAACAACGGGGTCATGGTCGGCTACGCGGTCGACACCGACTCCGGCTGGAACCGCACCTACATCGATCCGACCCGCGCAGCGATCGCCACCACCATCGCCCACGCCCTCAACGTCGCTGACGTCGAGTTGATCGACCTCTCAACCGACGGCACGCGGATCACCGCGTTGGCTGCCAAACCCGGCCAGCCGGCGGAGCTGTGGCTGCTTGATCGCGCTCAAACTCCCGACGCGCTGAACCCGCTGCTCACCGACTACGAAGACGTGCCCGCCGGCCAGATCGCTACCGGCACCTGGACCAACTTCAAGGCGCGCGATGGTCTCGATATTCCGCTTCTCATTACCTTGCCGGTGAACGCCCCGAAAACCCCCATCCCGTTCGTGGTGCTACCGCACGGCGGACCATCCGCCCACGACACCGGCGAATTTGACTGGCTGGTGCAATTTCTGGTCTCGCGCGGCTACGGCGTGCTCCAACCGCAATTTCGCGGTTCCACCGGCTACGGCAGCGACTTTGAAAATCGCGGCAAGCAGCAGTGGGGACGCGCAATGCAGGACGACGTCACTGACGCAAGCAAATGGTTGATCGGACAAAATCTAGCTGATCCCAAGCGAATCTGTATCGTCGGTGCAGGCTACGGCGGTTACGCGGCGCTCGAGGGCGCCGAAAAGGAACCGAGCCTCTACGCCTGCGCCGCCGCCATCGCCCCGGTAACTGACCTGCCTGCGTTCCTCGACGATCAACACTTTTTCGCCTTCTCCGACGAGAACCTGCCGGCGATCGGCGATGACCCCGGTACCTTGGCTGCGGTCTCGCCCGATCGCCACGCCGATCAAATCCAAATACCGGTTTTGTTGATCCAGGGAGACAAGGATTTCAATGTCTCGGCAGAACAAACCAAGAAGATGGAGGCCGCGCTGAAGTTCGCCGGTAAAGTCGAACAAACCCTCTACCTGCCAAACGGAGACGGAGACTTCTCCCACCCCGCCGACCGGCTTGCCATTCTGAACGCGCTCGAAACGTTTCTTGCGCATAGCCTCGGAGGCACGTAACGAAACAACAACGAATCATTAAACCTAAGGGAACGCCATCGCCATGAAGAAATCCTCGCTGCTCCTCGTCCCCTGTCTCGCGCTGCCGCTCGCAGCCCGCGCCGCGCCGCCGCCCGCTTCCGCCTACGCGGAATACGCGCCCGCCACCACCGCACGGCTTTCGCCGGACGGCAAGTCGATCGCCTTCATCAATGGCGCCGGCGATGCGATCGTGCCGATGGTCGCCAATCTCGATACCGCGAAAACCACCGCGATTCCGACCGGTGATTCCACCCCCGACTGGGTGATGTGGAAAGACAATCAGACCTTGCTCGCCAGCCTGCGCGTCACCACCATGCTCTACGGCCAGTATCCGATCGCCAACACCCGCTTGTTCGCGCTCTCCAGCGACGGCACCAAGGGCGCGCAGATCAATCTCGATCGCCCGGAGAATTCGGAAGTAACCACGCTCGGCAACAACGGCAACCCGACCCCGCAAATCCAGGACGACGTCCTCAACCCGCTATCCGCCGACGCCGGCCAACTATTGGTCGAAGTTCCCTACGATGACTATTTCTACCCTTCGGTTTTCAACGTGAATCCCTGGACCAGCGACAAACAGCTCGTGGTCGGCAGCTTCCGCAACGTCGAGTACTGGAAGGCGGACCAGAGTGGCGTGGTCCGCGCCGGCATCACCTACGTCAACACCGACAACCACGGCGGCTACGACACTCACGTGATCGCTCGCACCAGCGCCAGCGACGACTGGCACCAGATCAATTTCGAAGTCGATGACATTGCATTTTCCGCAGCCGACCCCAGCATCATCTACGCGCTGATCGCGCCTAGGAATGCCCCGGCGAGCGTCGCCGAGATCGACATCGCCTCCGGCGCGATCAAGTCCACCCTCGCCACCGCCCCTGAAGGCACCATCTATATCATGAGCCACAACGGCCTGATGATCGGCTACGCCACCTACGCCACCACCGGTTCCACCTACACTTACACCGATCCCGGTTGGGCGGCCGATGCCGCCGCCATCGCCAACGCCACCAACAACCAGAGCATTGCGCTCATCGATCGCTCCGACGACGGCAAGCGCGCCATCGCCCTGGTCCGCCACCTCGGCCAGCCCGACGTGCTCTGGCTGCTCGACCGCACCCAAAATCCCGCCAATCTCTCGCCGGTGCTGACCGATTATCCCGACATTCCGGCGGGCGAGGTTGCGATCAGCAAATGGACCAGCGTCACCGCGCGCGACGGGTTGGTGATCCCGCTGCTGCTGACGTTGCCCCCCAACGCCCCGCAAGGCCCGATCCCGTTCGTCGTGCTGCCGCACGGCGGTCCCGACGCGCGCGATTACGGTCCGTTCGATTGGCTGGTGCAATTCCTCGCCTCACGCGGCTACGGCGTGCTGCAGCCCGAGTTTCGTGGCTCCAACGGCTTCGGCACCGCGTTCCGCGACAAGGGCAACAATCAATGGGGCCTGGCGATGCAGGACGACATCACCGACGCCACCAAATGGCTAATCGCGCAAAACCTTGCCGACCCCAAGAAGATTTGCATCGTCGGCGGAAGCTTCGGCGGCTATGCCGCACTTGAAGGTGCCGAAAAGGAACCCGGGCTTTATGCCTGCGCCGCGGCGCTCGCGCCGGTGACCGATCTGCCGAAATTGCTCAACGACAATCGCGCCTTCGCCTTCTTTCCGCCCAAGACCGGCCAGGACACCGCGCAGCTCGAGGCGACCTCACCCGATCAGCACGCCGACCGGATCCAGATCCCGATTCTGCTGATCCACGGGCGCAAGGATTTCACCGTGTGGGTGGAACAGACCGAAAAAATGGAAACTGCGCTCAAGGCCGCCGGCAAAACCGAGCAGACCATCTATCTGCCGAATTCCGATCATTATTTCTCCCACCCCGCCGACCGGCTCGCGGTGCTGAATGCGCTCGAGGCGTTCCTTGCGCGCAACCTCGGCGGCTCATAGTGGCGCCACCAGCGCGCCGCCCGACATCCGGTACGGCGCGCCGGTGGTTTCCGGCCCGCTCAGGGGCAGACCGTAGCGCACCCTCGCTGCGAGGAAGCCGAACGCCTGGGCCTCGACCGCGTCGCCGTTCCAGGCGGCTTCTTCGCCCTTCACCACCGGCACGCCGAGTGCTGCCTGCAGCGCCTGCATCAGTGCGGGATTCTGCCGCCCGCCGCCAACCACGTACCATTTCAACGGCCGCGCCGGCAGTTTGGTCGCCGCCACCGCGCGGGCGGTGAGTTCGACCAGCGTCGCTGCGCCATCGGCAGGGGTGTGATGCCGCAAATCCTCCAGAAACCGCGCGAAATGCTGCCGATCGATCGACTTCGGCGCGCGGGCGGCGAAGAAATCGTCTGATAACCAGCGCACCAGCAGCGCCACGTCCGGCTTCCCGCGCAGTGCCAGCGCGCCGTCCTGATCGCAATCGGTGCCCAGATGCCGCCGCGCCCAATCGTCGATCAGAGCGTTGCCCGGCCCGGTGTCGCAAGCACGCAGCGTGCCGTCTTCGCCGATCCAGGTCAGGTTGGCCACGCCCCCGAGGTTCAACACCGCAACCGGCTTCTCCAGATCGGCGGCGAGCGCCTGGTGGAAGAACGGCACCAGCGGCGCGCCTTGCCCACCGGCGGCGACGTCGCGACTGCGAAAATCATAGGCCACGTCGGTGCCGGTGAGCTGCGCCAGCAGCCCGGCGTCGCCGATCTGCCAGGTACGGCGCTGTGCCGGCGCGTGCAGTATGGTCTGGCCGTGGAAGCCGATCAGGTCGGCGGTCACGCCCAGCGCCTTGACCGCTTCGGCGTGAACCCGGGTCATTCGTTCGGTAGTTGCGAGCAGCGCCGGATCGTCCGCCGCGAGACCAGGCGCGCGGTCGATCAGGCTGCGCAATTCGGCTTTCAGTTCCGCCGTATAAGGCACGGTGATGGCGGGGCCGAAGGCTTTTACGGTGATACCGTCGGTGGTGACGCAGGCGGCGTCGACCCCGTCAAGCGATGTCCCGCTCATCAATCCTATGGTACGAAGCATTTCCAGCGCCCTCTTCCTATGCTAGCCCGTCCGCGTCCGGCTTACACCCGGCCGGACCCTCTGCCACCTGACACGGACCTTCCATGCCCAGAAGCGAATACCTGGTTGAGGCCGCCGAGCGCGGTTTCATCCATCAATGCACCGATCTCGATGCGCTCGACCAATTGATGATGGAAGAGCGCGTCGCCGGCTACATCGGCTTCGATTGCACCGGCGACAGCCTGCACATCGGCAGTCTGGTCCAGATCATGAATCTGCGTCTGCTGCAAAAGCATGGACATCAGCCGGTGGTGGTGATGGGTGGCGGCACCACCCGCATCGGCGACCCCTCGGGCAAGGACGAAGCCCGCCTGCTGCTGACCGACCAACAGATCGCCGCCAATGCGGCCGGGATCAAGCGCGCTTTCGATCGATTCCTCAGCCTGGGCACCGGCGCGAACGACACGCTGATGGTGAATAACGCCGATTGGCTGGATAAATTATCGTACATTGAAATGCTCCGTGAGGTCGGCCCGCACTTTACCATCAACCGCATGCTGACCTTCGATTCGGTTAAGTTACGGCTCGAACGTGAACAACCGATGACCTTTCTCGAATTCAATTACATGATTCTGCAGAGTTACGACTTCCGCGAGCTCAGCCGCCGGCACGGGGTGCGACTGCAGCTCGGCGGCTCGGACCAGTGGGGCAACATCGTCTGCGGCGCCGAGCTCACCCGCCGCACCGACGGGGTGCAGCTGTTCGGGCTGACCTCGCCGTTGATCGCGACCGCGTCGGGCGCCAAGATGGGCAAGACCGCCAAGGGCGCGGTGTGGCTCAACGACGACCGCCTGTCGCCCTATGATTACTGGCAGTTTTGGCGCAACACCGAGGACGCCTACGTCGGCCGCTTCTTGCGTCTGTTCACCGACCTGCCGCTGGTGGAGATCGCACGGCTGGAACGGCTCGAAGGTTCTGAGATCAACGACGCCAAGAAGATTCTCGCCACCGAGACGACTTCATTGGCGCATGGCCGCGAAGCTGCCGAACGCGCCGCCGAGACCGCGCGCCTGGCGTTCGAGGAAGGCGAGGCCGCGGACAGCCTGCCCACCATCACTGTGACCGATGCGGCATTGGCCGAGGGCATTCCGCTGTTGCGCCTGCTGGTCGAAAGCGGCCTTGCGGCTTCGGGCGGCGAAGCACGCCGATTGATCCGCGGCGGCGGTTGCCGAGTGAACGATCAGGCGACCCTGGAAGAAACACGGGTCCTGACGCAGCGCGACCTGGTGATGGGGGCGATCAAGCTTTCGGCGGGGAAGAAGCAGCACCGGCTGGTGAAGATCGGCGCAGCTTGAACAGCGGGCAGTCGAGCAGAAACGCCAGAAGAATCGTAATCAGGTAAGCGGTGAGCAGCCACCAGGCGGTTTCCCGCAGGCTCCAAACCAGAATATCGAGCGGCAGCACCGGCACCATCACATAGTGCGGCGGCGGAAAATGCCCGGTAATCGCGAGGTGAACCCAATTCCGCAGCGCTGGCGACCACATCAGCGGCGCGATCGTGGCGGCGGCAAGTCTGGCGGCCGGGGCTGCTGCCCCAGCGCTGGGATTGTGTCCAATCGCGAACAGGCCCGGCAGGATGAGAAAGAGAAAAATGCCGCGATAGGCAACGTTTTGGCCGGTCACGAAACAGCCCGCGAGGAGCAACGCGCCGGCCAGCAGCGCGAGGCGGCGGGGTTCGTCGAGGCCGCGAACGACGGCGCGAAAATCGGATCCAAGCCAGATTCGATTCATGATCCAGGCCATCGCCGCGGCCAGCAGCACGCCCAGGATCAATCCCGCTGCCGCCGCGGTGGCCGGCGCAACCTTGAAGGTCTCGAGCAGGATGAAGGTCCCGCCCGGGAGATTGATCAATCCGAACATGTTGCCGAACACCGACCCATGCGGAATCTTCGGCAGGCCCTCGCGGATCTGTGCGGCGTAGTGATGATAGAATGCCGCCAGTCCGACCAGCACCGCCGCGGCGAACGGAAACAGAATTCGCGGACGCTCGCGGGCCGCGAGGCCGAACAGGACAAAAGGATAATATTTAATCGCGCCGGCGAGAAAAGCGACCGCATAGCCGAACCCGCGCACAATCGGCGACCTGTGGAGCAGGAAGAGCACGATGAGCACCAGAAGAAATATCAGCAAATCGAGGTTGGCGCGTTCGACCGCGAAGACGGCGGTCATCGACAGCACGCACGCTACCCGCACCAGCGTCTCGGTGCGCGACAGCGGCGGCGGCAACGCCGCGAGCGAGCACAGGAAAGTGGTGCCGAGAACCAGGCCGGCCCAGCCGAGTTCGGGCCGGCCGAGCGAAATCCAATCGATGCTCATCCAGAACGGCGAGTAGTTATATCCGCCCAGAAGAACGTCGCAGGGATCGGCCTGGATGACGTCGACGCCCTTGCGGGCGCAGTCCCACGCCGCCAGATTGGATTGCAGGTCGAGAAACGGAAAACGGCCCGGCTGCACCCCCCAGGCGTTGAGCAGCTGATTATACACCCCGTGCGCGCCGCCGCACCAAAGACCACAGAACAGGGCCAGTCCGGCCAGTCCGGTGAGGCTGGGGGCAACGCGTGCCAGTAGGTTTCGCATCGTCTGCATGGGGCAGAGCATCATGATTTTAAGTTGAAGCAAGAGGAAGAATCTTCTTTTTTGAAAAAAAGAAGCAAAAAACTTTTGTCAATTTGGTAAATCGCAGGAACTCGCAATCCGGTCTTTGAACCAAACGAACAAAAGTTTTTTGCTTCTTTTTTTCAAAAAAGAAGACTTTCCTTTTCTTTTTGATTCCGGTTGACCTCATCTCGCTCTAGGCTCGGCCAGCCGCGATACGGCGCAGTATCAGCACTCGCGATCCGGTCAACCCCAGCCAGCGGTTGACGCGGAATTGCCTGATCTCTTGATATCCGCCGAGCGGGGCCGAGGCGATGATGTATTGATCGTCGTCGACCCACCAGTAGCTCTTGCCTTCTGTCACCTGGTAGCCGGGGCGGTAGAGGTACCAACCGTCGAATTCGTACCCGCCGTCGATCTGGTGCGGCGTGACCCCGGACTGCAGCAACGAATCGGTTGCGCGCCAGCGGGCGCGGTTCCAGGCGAGATAGTCGTGCGTCGCCAGCACCGCAAACATTGCGTAGAATCCGAGCAAAGCGAAGCACCGCACCCCGCGCCAAGGCAGTTCGCGGAGAGAACGCGTGGGCTCGGACCCGATCACGAGAATTGCCAGGACCGACGGAACGAGCGGCAGGAAATAGCGATCGAACAGCGAAGACGTTCCGCCGATCAGAATCAGGCCGCCGGCATAGGCGCCGGTGACGGTCAGCATCAACACTTGCGGCCATGCAGTTTTGCGCCATTCGGACAGCCGAAGGTTGCCGAAGGCACCGGCCATCATGTTTGCGATCGTGAGCACGGTCGCTATCGCCGCCCACAGGCTGATCGCCGTCACCAAGATCCAACCGATGGAAACGATCGCTGGGATCGCCGGTTTGTGCACTTCCAACACCCAGGTGTCGCGCAGCGTGAGGGGGCCAAGGCCGGATGGTATCAGCACATCGCCGAGCGCCGGCAGCATCGCACCGGATGCGCCAAGTCCCACCAGTAACAGCACCAGCATCAGAGCCTGGATCTGCCAGGACGAACGGGGTCGCACTGGATCGGCGTGAGTGCTGCCGGCGAGAGCCCGATACGCAAAGAACGGTGCCACGCAGAATCCGACGTAAGGCAGCGCCACCAGTATCGCGAGCGCGCTACGCGCGGCAAAAGTCAGCATCGAAGCCGGCAGGAGGTGTTCTAGCGGGACCGGGACCAGCGGGGTGCGCCCGGTTGCGATCAGCCAACGGTCGTAGGTGAGCTGGAGGGCGACGGCGAGCAGGAAGGGCAGCACCGCGACGGCCAGGGTTCGACGGTTGACCCCTTTGCGCACCAGATGGGTCACGCCGAAGGCGAGCGGCAGAACCAGCCCGAACTGCCGAATGGAGATCGCCACGAACGCGAGCGCAAGGGCCCCACCGATCGCGGCCGCCTGCCCGCGCTGCACGCCGCGCACATAGAGCCAGAGCGCCACCGTCGCCAGCGCGGTGAACGGGACGTCGGTCATGAAGCTCGCGGACAGCCCGAGATAAAGCGGATTGGCGGCCAGCGTGAGCCCGCCCACCAGCGCCGCCGGGCGGCGCGCACCCAGGTCGCGCAGTAGCAGATACAGCGCGATCGGCCCGACGCCGCCAAGAACGAGCGTGGAGATCCGCAGTGCCGTGAAGGAAAAACCAAACGGCAGGCAGAACAAGGCGCCCCAATAGGCTTGCACGAACAAGTTTGCCGACGACGGGCTGGGCAGCGCGAAGCGGCCGGTCTCCAGAATCGAGCGCACGGCGAGGCCGTAAACCCAGTCGTCATTGAGCGGGAAATTGCCCAGTGGATCGATCACCGCCGCCATCACCGCCCAAACCAGGACAAGCAAGCCGAGAGCGAGGAAATCGGACCGCAGGCGGGTTTTCGCCGCCAGGGCAACCGGCGGTGCGCTCATCCGGCCCGTCGCGCGGTGACGGTGTAGCCCAGGCAGTCATCGCCCCAGTCGGACGATAGCGACAAATTGGCGACCAGGGCGATCACCGCAAAAATCGGCAGCAGCAGCACTCCGACCACACGCTTTACCAATGCGAGGGGGGGGGTGCCAGGGCCGAATAAAAGCAGCAAATGCAGCGCCATCACCTTGTAGCACGCGACCGTGAGCGGATTGCCCCGCGCATGCACCGAAATCTGGTCAAATCCGGCCTCGGTCAGCAGCATTTGCAAACTGGACGGGGTGTAACGCCAATAATCGTGCGGAATAAAGTGCCAGCGCGCGGCGAACGGTACCGACAGCACCAGCCGCCCGCCTGGCCGCAGGCAACGATTGGTGCGCGCCAGAAATTCCCTCGGCTCCTGAATATGTTCCAGCACTTCGGTGCAGAGCGCAATGTCGAACCCGCCTTCGGCAACACCCCAGTCATCGCCGTCGAAATAGCGCGTATCCGGTACGTCGTAGCCGAAGCGCGCCTTGGCGTCGCTGGTGTCGATCCCGAGATAGACGACCTCGGCCGGGACCAGATCACGGTAGACCTGTGCGCCGCAGCCGATGTCAAGCAGGCTGCCACGTGCTCCCGCCAGTTCGGACCCGAGATCGCGCCAGATCGAACCCGCCTGCAGGTCGACGAAGCGGCGCAGCCAATTCTCTTGGCGGTTTCGAGAAGAATTGTTGGGCTTGAAAATCGGCGGCTTGAAATCCTCGGCACCCTGTTCGACCAGATTCCTCCGGGCGGCGGAGCTCATGCCCGTTCGGCCGGCAGGCTGAACACGAATATCCTCTGCCCGAGAAAAGACAGCGCGGCCACCGGCAGCACCAGGAGCCCTTGCGCCGACAGCGGGGGAAAGCCAAATCCATGCAGCAGCCGCAATGCGACCCAGTTCAAGGCCAGCACGGCGCAATAGAGCACGGCAAACCGCCACCGCCGCCCACCGGCGCGAAACACCAGCTTGCGGGAGGTCTGGAAATTGAACAGAAACCCTGCAGTGTTCGCCACCACCAACGCCACTCCCGGCCAGGCACCCGTCAGCACAAGTGCGGCAAACACGGCGTAACCGAAGGCAGTGTTCAGTGCTCCCACCAGCCCGAAGCGAAGGAACAGCAGCCACGCCTGCGGATCGGCCAGCGGCGACGCCGCGCCCGGCTCACTCATTTTGCAAGAACGAGACATGCCCCGCCTCCGATGCAACTCTGACCTCACCGTCGCGAATGAAATGCCGGCGGACGAAATGCGGCCGGCGTTTCACCTCCTCGAAGATTTTGGCGATATATTCGCCGACAATGCTGACGCCGAGAATATTGATCGAACCGAAGAAGATGATCACCAGCACCAGGCTGGTGAAACCTTTCGGCGCAGCCGCCGGAAACAGGAAGCGCGACGCGATATAGACCACGCTCATCAGCAGCGACAGCCCGAACAGTCCCAATCCCGCGGTGCTCAACATGGTGAGCGGCGTATTGCTGAACGACAGCAACCCCTTTTTCGCCCAACCCAGATTCTTGGCAAAGTTATTGGTGGTGACGCCGAACATCCGCTCCGGCCGCACATAGTCGACGCCGGTTTGGCGGAAGCCGACGAAAGCGCGCACGCCGCGGATGAACAGGTCGCGCTCGGGGAAGCTCAGCAGGCAGCGCACCACGCGGCGGCTCATCAGCGAAAAGTCGCCGGCATCGCGCGGGATCGCGATGTACGAGAAGCGCTGGAAGATCACATAGAATGATTTATAGGCCACCGACATGTACCACGGCGCCTCGCGCTTGACCCGCCGGCCGTAGATCACGTCGTAGCCGGCGCGCCACTGCGCAACGAATTCCGCGATCAATTCCGGCGGATCCTGCAGATCGCCGTCGAGCAGAACGCAGGCGTTTTTGGTCGCGATCTCCATGCCGCTGCGGAACGCCGATTGCGAGCCGAAATTGCGCGAATGCGACACCCCGACCACGTGGCGGTCGCGCGCCGACAAGGCACGGATCACCTCCTCGCTGTCGTCCGGGCTGTTGTCATTGATGAAGATGATCTCGTAGCCGACGTTGAGCTGGTCGAAGACATCGGTCAGCCTTTGGTACATGATCGGTATCGCCTGGCCGTCCTTGTAGCAGGCAATTATGGCCGACACGCTCCAGGTCTCGTCGCGGCCGAATTTCTTCGATGATCTGACGTAGCGCTCCGGGCTCTCGAGCCCCCGGCACCACGCCGCCATCCGCTCCATGCCGTGGCGCAGCGTCGTGCGCGCCTGCCAGCCCAGTTCTGCCTCCGCCTTGGCCGGATTGGCATACCAACGCGCCACGTCCCAGCTGCGGTTGGGCATGGTGAAGGCCGGCTCGCCGGGAAGGTTGAACATCTCTTTGCAGAGCTCGGCGAACTCGCCGATGGTGGTCTTGATGCCGCTGCCGATGTTGAAGCTATCGCCGTAGTTCGCCTCCGGCAGGTTGAGCGCGGCATCGATAAAAGCCTCGCAGGCGTCATCGACGTAGAGAAAATCGCGCGAGATCTCGGGATCGACGAACTGCGAATGCTCGCCCTGGAGACCCTTCAGCACCACGGTGGGAACCAGGCGCGAAGAATCTTCATACGGACCATAGATCGAATAAAGCCGCAGATTGACGCAACCGAAGCCGAGCTTCTTGCCGGCGTAGTAGATCAAGCCCGCCGCCGCGCCCTTGGACACCGAATAGTGACTGTTGGGATGAAGTGGAGTCTCTTCCGGCGGCCCCGAGGCATCGTCGCCGTATTCGGAAGAGCTGCCGGCGTGGACGTAGCGCTGCACGCCGCGAGCCCGCAGGTCCTCGATCAGCCGCGCGGTAAGATCGACGTTGGTGCGGTAGATCAGGCCGACGTCGGTCTGGAACGAATAGGCGCCGAACGCGACGCAATTGAACACGGTGCGCGGTCGCGCCGCATCGAGCAGCGCGGTGAGACTTTGTTCGATCAGCAGGTCGCCGGGGATCACGTTTTCGGCCGGGACGCCTTCAAGCCGCCAGGCCGAGGCGGTCGAACTGGTGCCGTAAGCGTCGGCGCGAAACCGCAGCAGCAGGCGCAGCAGGTTGGCCCCGACGAAACCACTGGCGCCGAGCACCAGAATCGGCCCCTGCAGCTGCAGCACCTTGGTGCGGAAATTACTCTCAACCGTAAGCGCGGTCATCGGCGCGTTAATGCCCGGGCAGTTCTGAAATCAATCGGCTGCAGACAATAAAGGAAGCATCTTTTTTGAAAAAAAGAAGCAAAAAACTTTTGATAAAATGGCTCGGAACATTCCAATTCCAAATTGACAAAGTTCTTTTGCTTCTTTTTGTTCACAAAAAGAAGATTCTTCCGCTGTCTTAACCCACCGATTTCATACCCTTTCATTCGCGACCGACGCTCAGGACTGCGGCCAGCACGCTCGCCGGGTCGAGGCCGTTTTCGACCCGGTGAAACGCCTGCGAGCCATACCGGCCGGACCGGTAGCCTGCCGCATGAAAATGGCGGAAGCGGCGGACCTGCACGCCCGATTCCATCAGCAGGTATCCCAGCATCTGGCCGACGCTACCGTGCGCCACGTGCTCCTCCAGCACGAACAGCGTGCCCGACTCGCGAATGCGCTCGACCAGCGGCGAGGGCACGGTCTCGGCGCGGAGCGGCAGCTCGGTCACCACCCAGAGCTCCGGCCGCTCCGCTTCGGCGAGCGCGGAGAGCGGCAGCAGCAGTCCGCCCGCGCCGGGGCCGACCGCGACCATTACCCCGGCTTGGCCAGCAAGCAGCCGGCGCCACGGCGCGTAATCCGGCAGCGCCCAGTCCTTGGGGTGCTCGCAGCGACCCAGGCGCAGATACGCGGGGTGAGGGTCGGCCGCCATGCGCGTCACGATCGGCGCGACGTCGAGCGCGAACGCCGGCACGTACACCGACATGTGCTGCAGACCGCAGAGTGCGCCGTAATCCTCGAGCGCATGGTGGGTTGCCCCCATCACGCCGTAACCATAGCCGCCGCCGTTGCCAACCAGCTTCACGTCGAAATCATGCAAGCAGACGTCGTTGCGGATTTGCTCGAACGGGCGCGCATAGATGAACGGCGCGATGCTGTAGGCCCAGCATTGGTGGCCGCTGCTCGCGACCCCCGCCGCGACGCTCACCATGTTTTGCTCGGCAACGCCGGCGTTGATGAAGCGTTCGCCCATCGCGCGCTGCAACGGCTCGAGCGCCATGAAGCCGAGGTCGCCGGTAAAGAAAACAAACCGCTTATCCGCCGCGAGCGCCACCAGCGCGGAACAGAAGGCGTTCCTCATCGCACCAGGCTCATCATTCCGCCTGTTCCCCGAGCGCGATCTGGTACTGTTCGTCGTTGAGCGGCAGATAATGCCATTCCATCCGCCCCTCCATAAACGACACCCCGCGCCCCTTCACCGTGCGCAGCAGGATCACCGTCGGGCCATCGCCGCGACGAGCCAGGGCAGCGTCGAGCGCCGCGGGATCGTGGCCGTCGATTTCCTCGACCTCGAGGCCGAAGCCGCGAAACTTGGGCGCGAGCGGCTCGAGCGAGGCGACCTCGGTGGTAGCACCAAAGCCCTGCAACCCGTTGGCGTCGACCAGGATCACCAGATTGGCAAGTCGCCGGTGGTGCGCGAACATCAACGCTTCCCAGGTCGAGCCCTCTTCGCATTCACCGTCGGACAGCAGGCAGTAGACCGTGCCGGGCTGGCCGGCGAGCCGTTTGCCGAGTGCTGCTCCCGCCGCCAGGCCCAGCCCGTGACCCAGACTGCCGGTGGCAAAGCGCACCCGCTCGTGGCCGCGCGCGACCGGGTGGCCGGCGAGCCGGGTGCCGTCCTGGTGAAAGCTGCGGAGTTCGTCGTCGGCGATCAACCCGATCGCCCACAGTGATATATAGAGTGCGCCCGCCGCGTGACCCTTCGACAGGACGAAAACGTCGTTGTCCGCCATTACTTCACCATGCAGGTGCAGCATGGCGTCGAGCGCCGAAAGGTTGCCGCCGATATGTCCGGTCCTGGCCTCGAAATGCATCTGGAGGAGTCGAGCCCTCGCTTGCTTGGGCGGAACGCGTTTGGAACGCAAGGCGAACGGACTCCTGGTGGATCGTTACGAGATGGTCTCGGGTTCCCGACTCGGAAGCCGATAGAATAGACTTTAATCCGCAGATGGTAAAATCCACGTTATCCGGCTGGTGCCGGGGTCGAAAAAACGCCAGCGGCCGGCTTGGGCTGGCGCAGCCTCCCCGCCGCAGTGGCGCCCCAGCGATGGGCGTCTGGTCCTATTTTCGTCCGCCGAACCCCAGTTGCGACAAAAATGTCACAGTTAGCACAAATTTTTAACCGTTATTACGCCAGCCGAACATACGGGTGGGAAGTTTCGGCTGCCTTGCACGGATTTTTCCCCCCGGTGCCCCAACCCAGAGAATCGGGTGAGGTTGATGCACTGTTGCAGATAAACCCGCCAATGATTTGTATTCGCTACGTATTAACTGGGCGTAATGTTCTCCCCGCTTCGGTATGAACCCGGAAGTGTCTCAAAAATATTACTATTCTGACTCCGCGGCGCCGCAACTAATTACTTGCGCGGTTCTATAAGTTTTAATATAGATCGGTGTAGACCGTCCTAGGATTGAGGTCGGAAGACGACGCGAACGAGGTTTAGTGAAACATGCCGGATTCGATAGGCGATCAAAAGGCAACCAACCGGGATCTGGACGACGCAACCTCTGAACCGGGGTTCGAGTTCGATTATGCCTGCAACGTTATTTTTTGCAGGGGCCAGACCATACGTTTGTCACCGCACGAGGCCGATGTTTTCCGCGTCCTCTTGAACAACCGCGCTCGTCCGACCCCGAGCAGCACCCTGATCCAGCGCGTCTATGGCGCCCACGAGCCCGACGCAGCGGCCACTTCGGTTCGGGTTGCGATCCACTCGTTGCGCAAGAAGCTGCAAACCACCGGCATGAGCATCCAGACCAGGCCGGGGGTTGGATACGAAGTCGATACGTCGGGCATCCCCGAACTGAACCGCCTGCTCGCCGACAAGATCCTGATGGCGCTCAACCACGCGCGCGCGGCGGGCCAAAGCAATATCGTGCAGATCCTCCAGAACGCCTTGAAACTTTCCGAATCCACTCACGGAATGGTCTAGGCCACCCACCGGGTGTCTCTCCATCGGCCTGCCGCGCGCGATTGGTTCGCGTGCCGGGTCGATTGTTTCCTTTCCAATCCGCTACGGCAGACCCTTCACAGGCGAACAGCGGCGATCTAGCATGGTCGCGCGCCGCGGCATCATGGAGTCTGCATGTCTCGTTCCATTTCCGGGCTGCTCGCGGCGGCGAAAAGCGGCGACTGGCTCGATCGTGAGCGGCTGCTCGGCTACGGGGTGATTCTGCTCGTATTCGAGCTGCTGGTGTTTCTGTTCCTGGTGGCTGGGGTCAACGGCTGGGTGGTGCCGCTCCGTACGCCGCTCTCGACCGATTTCGTCAGCTTCTACGCCGCGGGCCACGTCGCCGACCTCGGCGACGCAGCGAACGCTTATTTCCAGCCGGCGCATTACGCGGCAGAGCAGCAGGCGATCGCGCCGGGCATCGCCTATGTCTATTTTTATTACCCTCCGGTCTTCATTCTGCTGTGCGCGCTGCTTGCCCGGCTGCCTTACCTCGCCGCCTTTCTGGTGTTCGAGGGGACCAGCCTGGCGGCCTGGGTTGCGGTGCTGGCGCGCATCCTGATCAACGGCGAACGGGCCGACCCGATGGCGACACCGTCGCGGTTACGCGCGCTGGTAATTCCGCTGCTGGCATTTCCGGCCACCTTCATCAATTTCGGTGTCGGCCAGAACGGCTTTCTGACCGCGGCCTTGTTCGGCGGCGCCAGCTTGCTGATCGACGATGCGCCGGTGCTTGCCGGCGCCCTGTTCGGCGCGCTTTGCTATAAGCCGCAGTTCGGCCTGCTGATCCCGGTCGCGTTGCTCGCCGGCCGGCGCTGGCGCGGCTTCGCTGCCGCCGGCTTTACCGGCGCCGCGCTGATCGGGCTCACGCTGCTGCTCTACGGCTGGCACACCTGGCGGGATTTTCTGCTGGCGATCACCGCTTCGCATGCGACCTACGAGTCCGGGAAGGTCGACTTCGCCGCCTTCGTCAGCACGTTCGGCGCGCTGCGGCTGGTGGGCGCCAGCCGGGCGATCGCCTACGGTGGGCAAGCTGCGGCCTCACTGGCGGCGGTGGTTCTGGTAGCATGGGTTTGGTGGAAGAATCTGTCGCTGCCGATCCGAGCGGCAACACTCGCGGCAGCGACCCTGGTCGCGGTGCCGCTCACCTTGTTCTACGATTTGATGCTCGGCGGGCTCGCGATGGTTTGGCTCGTGCGGGATGCCCGGCGGCAGGGATTTATGGCGTGGGAAAAAAGCTCGATGCTGGCGATCTATGTCTCGCCGCTGGCGATCCGCAGCGTCGGACGGGCGTTTCATCTGCCGCTGGGGGTTTTGGTTACCTGGTCGCTGCTGGGGCTGTGTATCGCCCACGCGAGCAGGGAAGTGAAAGGAGAAAGTCTTCATTTTGTGAACAAAAAGAAGCAAAAGAACTTTGTTAATTTAATCAATTGCGAAATTTCGCAGGACAGGCAGGGCACTAATTGAATAAAAGTTTTTTGCTTCTTTTTTTCAAAAAAGAAGACTCTTCGGCTTCGCTTAACTAATGCATGGGTCTCGTCGCGGAGCGGATATGCCAAAATCGTTGCGAAATCTGCTTTCGACGATCGCGAGCGGCGACTGGCTGGTTCCCGAGCGGATCTTTGCCTACAGCGCCATTCTACTCGGTTTTGAATTACTTGCCTTCGTCTACCTGGTGGCGGCAACCCACGGCTGGCTCTACCAGCTGAAACAACCGGTCTCGGCCGATTTCGTGAGCTTCTATGCCGCGGGGCGCCTGGCCCTCGCGGGGTCTCCCGCTGCCGCGTATGTGCAGCACCTGCATTATGCGGCCGAACAGCAAGCCACCCCCGGCGTTTCGTATGCATTATTCTTCTACCCGCCGGTGTTCATCCTGCTCTGCGCGCCGTTCGCCCTGCTGCCCTACAGCGTTTCCCTGATCGCCTTCGAGACCGCGACGCTGGCGGCCTGCCTTGCGGCGCTGGTGGGGATTGTCCGCCGCCCCGATGACCGGCGGAAGTGGGCGCTGCTGCTGCCGCTGCTCGCCTTCCCGCCGATGCTGATCAACTTCGGGGTGGGCCAGAACGGCTTTCTCACCGCCGCGCTATTCGGCGGTGCGACTCTGCTGATCGACCGGCGGCCTGGCCTCGCTGGAATATTGTTTGGCGCCCTGTGCTACAAGCCGCACTTCGGTCTCCTGGTCCCGCTCGCGCTGGCCGCCGGCGGGCGCTGGCGGGCGTTCGCCGCCGCGGCGATCACCGTCACAGCGCTGGTCGCGCTTTCTGCCTTGTTGTTTGGCTGGGAGACCTGGCGCGGCTTCGCCGCTGCCTTCCTGGGTTCGCGGGCGAATTACGAGTCGGGCCAGATCGATTTCGGCGGGTTCGTCAGCGTCTTCGGCGCGCTGCGCCTGCTCGGCGCGGGGTCTGCGCCGGCCTACGCGGTTCAGGCCGCGGTGTCGCTGGGCGCCGCAGTGCTGGTGGCAAAGGTCTGGCGGGGGGAGTTCTCGTTACCCACCCGGGCGGCCACCCTGGCCGCGGCCACGCTCGCGGCCGTTCCGCTCGCGTTATATTATGATTTAGTGCTGGGCGGGATCGCCATCGCGTGGCTGGTTCGCGCCGGCCGCGCGCGCGGCTTCTTCCGCTGGGAGAAGAGCCTGCTTCTGTTGATTTACGCGGCGCCGATCCTCGTGCGGAGCCTGGCGGCTTCGTTCCGCTGGCCGATCGGAGCGCTGATCCCATTGATTCTGCTTTGTCTTTGCGCCGTTCAAGCGCGGCTGGAGCGGCGCCACGGCGCCCCATCCGGGATTTGACCGAAAGGATTCGATAGCCAGACGCGAGCGATAACGAGCCCGCTGGTGAGCGATTGGGAGCCCGCCGGGAGCTCGCACAGCAAGTCGCTTGGGCTAGATTCGGATTTATACCCCGACGGCCATTACGCCACCTTTACACTAGCGAAATTAATCTCGTTGCGATCCGACAACGCAAAGTTTTCGGCGGTAGCGGTGCCCTGAAGGCGCCGAAAGGTTAACTGAACTAACTAATTGTTATAACCGAAGGTCGCCTCCCCTCATGTCGAATTTCGCAAGCCTTTGCAAAGATGAAACCGGCGCCACCGCGATCGAATACGGCCTGTTAGCAGCGCTCGTCGCGATCGTACTGATCGGGGTGTTATCTTTCCTCGGCAGTCAACTATCGTCGGTATTCAGCGTCGTCGCGAGCGATCTATAGTCGCACTCGCGGCAACGCCGCAGCCGGCACGCACGCAGCGACGCTGCGGCGCCGCGTTATGGCGAGAAAATCATTGATTTCAATCCGTCGCTGTCGTTAGCGGCTTCATTTCGAAGCGGCAGACAACCGCAACATGAACGCTATCTTGGTAAACCCAACCTTAATTGTGCCTCGATCCGGCTTTCGTGCGCGCTAAGCGCTTGAATCAAAGCCTATAACGAGAATTGTGAATCTGTTTATTGGACCATAACGCAGCTTTAACAGTACTTCACATAGATTGCCGGTCGAGCGTGGTCGGGTATCAAAAAGCCTCCGCGCTAGGATACTGACCCACACCATCAACCCTCGTCTGCAAAAGGAAGTCTAAAAATGTCGAATCTTATCGCTCGCTTGGTTAAAGACGAAGACGGCGCGACCGCCATCGAATACGGCCTGATCGCCGCCTTGGTTGCCGTGGTTCTGATCGGCGTGCTGACGCTGCTCGGCCAGAACCTGTCGACCGTGTTCAGCCACGTCGCTTCGGACCTCTAATGCCTGACGCGCCGGGGGCGGGAAATTCATCTTTCCGCTCCCGGTCGCGATCTGCTTGTTTGCGTGACTTCAGCGCCGGTATGCCCGGATATTTTGTTCTTGCAGAGAATCCGAGCGGCGCCGTAGGGTCGCCCGTTGTGGCGTAATAGGGCACTGGTAGGTGGTCGGAACACAGGGCTTCCGCTAATGGCTGGTTGTTCTAGTTAATTTACCCACACGAAAACGGATAGTCGTCATGACAAGGATGGTTACGAACTTTCTGCGATATTCCAGGCTTCTCAGCGATGAGAGCGGCGCCACTGCAATCGAGTACGCGTTTCTTTGCGTCCTGATCGCAGTCGCTATCATTACCGCGCTCGCCCTGGTAGGGACCAATCTATCGACCTTCTTCTCCACTCTGGATACCCAAATCTGACCGCGGGCGCGCATTCGAAGGTTCCTTTTGCCACCCCGGCGAACGTGGTATTGGTGGCGGTCTCGAACGCGCTCACGGTGCCGCCCGCAGAAGATCACACGAGGTCTGCCACGATGTCCCCTGCCGCGATGTCCCCTGCCGCGATGTCTGCGGAAGTTTTGCTGAACCAAGCTGCATTGTGCGGATTTTTCGCCATGATGCTCTACGCCGCGTGGCATGACGCGGCGAGTTTCCGCATTCCCAATCTCGCATCGCTGGTAATCGTGGCGCTCTATCCGCTGCATGCGCTGGCCAGTCCGGTGCCGGTCCATTGGGCCTGGGCGCTGCTGGTTGCCGCCGCGGTGTTTGGCGTCGGTCTCGCGCTGTTCGAGCGCGGCTGGGTCGGCGGCGGCGACGTCAAGTTTCTCAGTGCCGCCAGCCTGTGGGCCGGCTCGGCGCTGCTGATGCCATTTTTATTGGTCACTGCCCTGGCCGGCGGAGCGCTGGCGATGGGGGCTGTTCTGCTCCAACGCGTGCGCCGGTTTCGCACCGAGGGAGCAGGCGGGATGCTCGCCCCCGGTCCGATTGATACGTCGCAGAAAATTCCCTACGGCGTGGCGATCGCCGGCGGCGGATTTTATGTCGGTTTCAGAATCCTAATGGACCTAGCCGCCGGGGGGACCTCCCATTGAGATCGCGCGCCATCTTCTTTTTCGTCCTGGCGGCCGTACTCGCATTCTTTGCGGTGCATTTTCTTAATCAGCGCCTTACTCAGAGCACCGCGCCGGTCGCGGTTACCGAACGCCCGACCCAGACCTCGGTGCTGGTCGCGGCCAACGATCTCGGCGCCGGTACCCTGCTCGACGCCACCGATATGCGATGGCAGAGCTGGCCCAACGATCAGGTCGACAGCACCTACGTGGTGGAAGGCAAAGGCACCATCAATAATTTCGTCGGCGCCGTCGTGCGCGGACACATCGCACCCGGCGAGCCCATCACCACCAACATGGTGATCCAGCCGGGTGAGCGCGGCTTTCTTGCCGCGGTGCTGAAGCCAGGGATGGACGCGGTCTCGGCGCCGCTGTCGCCGGTCACCGGCGCCGGCGGCCTGGTGCTGCCCGGCGACCACGTCGATCTCATCCTGGAGCAGCAGATCATCGACGTGAACAATCCCGGGGCCCGGCCTCGGCTCGCCAGTGAGACCATCCTGGTCGATCTGCGTGTGGTGGCAATCGACCAAAGCTTAAGCGACGCCGACAAGAAGACCCTCGATGGCCGGACCGTGACGCTCGAAGTAACCCCGAAGCAAGCCGAGGCGGTCGAAGTCGCCAAGCAGATGGGCAGTCTTTCAGTGGTGCTACGCAGCGCCGCCAACGGCGACCCGTCGCTCGCCAGCGCACCTTTTACCTATACCTACGACAGCGACGTAAGCCCGATCCTGACCCGCCGCACGGCGGCGCGCACCGGCAGCGCAGGCATCGGAGTCACGGTGGTGCGCGGCGATGTCGGCGGCGGTTCGGCCAGCACGACAGTTTCCACCGTCGGCGCCGGCGAGTCGGTGCTGCAAGGCAATTTCACCGCCGAAAAGAACGGCGTGACGGTGCAGGGCAGTTTCACCAAGACGATACCTGCCTCCACCAACTCGCAAAGCGGCTCCTGAGGTGATCATGAAAACGCCAAATTTCGTCATTGGTCATCTGAGCCGCCTGGCGATCTGCCTCGGCGCCGCGGTTGCGCTGCTCGCGGCCGCGAACCACCCGGCGCGGTCGCAAACCACGATCACCGCCTCCGGCGAGCCGATCGAGCTTGGGGTCGGCCAAGGCACGCTGATCAATCTGCCGCGCAACGCAGCGACCATTTTTGTTTCCAACCCCGCGATCGCCGACATCCAGGTCAAGACCCCGCGCCTGATCTTCCTCTACGGCAAGACTGCCGGCGGCACCTCGCTCTACGCCATCGACGGCGCCCAGCAAATGATCCTGAGCCGGCCGGTCGAGGTCGAGAACGATGTTTCCGCCCTGCAGACTGCGCTCACCACGATCTATCCCACGGCGTCGCTGCGGGCGAGCGCGGTCGGCAGTTCGGTGATGCTCACCGGCAACGTCGGGTCGGCGGTGGAAGCTGACGTGGTGAAGCGCCTGGCGAGCGGCTATCTCACCGGCTCCGGGCAGCTGATCGACCGGGTGGTGGTCGATGCGACCGATCAAATCAATCTGCGCGTCCGGATCGCCGAAGTCGATCATACCGTGGTAAAGGATCTCGGTCTCAACTGGGATACCATTCTGCATCCCGGCAACTTCGTGTTCGGCATCGCCAACGGCAGCCAGGTCTTGCTGGGCGGCGCCAGTGGAGCCATCCCTGGTGCTGCCAGCGCGATCACCGGCATCGCCGTGCGCAATTCCGTCAACAGCAATACCACCGATAGCATAGTGGCCGGCTTCAATCAGGGCGGCACGCTGATCGACAGCGTGATCGACGCACTCGATCAGAACGGCCTGATCAACACCCTGGCGGAACCGAACCTGACGGCGACCTCGGGCGAGACCGCGAGCTTCCTCGCCGGCGGTGAATTCCCGATCCTGGTGCCGTCTTCCACCACCGGATCGGCATCGATCGAATTCAAATCCTACGGCGTCTCGCTCTCGTTCACCCCGGTGATCCTGGCCGACGGCCGGATCAGTCTGCGAGTAGCACCAGAAGTGAGCCAGCTCACCACCCAAGGCGAGGTCGAGATCTCCGGCTACATTATTCCGGCGCTGACCACCCGGCGGGCGGAAACCACGGTCGAACTCGCCAGCGGGCAGACCTTCGCGATCGGCGGCCTGCTGCAGAACGACCTCACCAACACCGCCAACAACCTGCCCGGCCTCGGCAATCTGCCGGTGCTCGGACCGCTGTTCCGCTCCACCCAGTTCCAGCGAGGCGAGAGCGAACTGGTGATACTGGTGACGCCGTATCTGGTGCGGCCTTCCTCCGGTCCGCTCGCCGCGCCAACCGATGGCTATACCCCGCCGACCGACACGGATCTCTACCTTTCCGGCAAGGACACCCATGCGACCATTTCGCCGGCGGTCCCGGCGCCGGCGGGCGCTTCCGGAAGCAGTCTAATCGGCCCCGCCGGTTTCATCCTGAACTGAGGCACATGGCTAT
>Ga0302311_10001572_pt1 | contig 26770 bp, 28 predicted proteins | sample III_Palsa_N1_3_FD_200449 | JGI IMG/M metagenome (GOLD analysis project Ga0302311, IMG submission 200449) | Peat permafrost microbial communities from Stordalen Mire near Abisko, Sweden - III_Palsa_N1_3 | ecosystem: Environmental > Terrestrial > Soil > Palsa > Peat permafrost | place: Sweden... | reverse complement strand
TGGGCGCCGGCCGCCTCTTGAGGCCGGTTTGGCCCCATGACATAAGGGCCGCTCGTTTCGCGCCGCCGGCCAGGACGCACCTTGGCGGCGGCGCTGTTCTTTTTGGAGCTGGCCGCGACAGACGACGCGCCGGCGCCCCACCGAGGTTGGAGCGATGCAGGTAACGCAGAAATCAGGCGAGGGCCTGAGCCGGGTCTACGGCGTCACGGTCGGCGCCGCCGAGCTCGGCGCCAAGCTGGAAGCCAAGATCGCGGAGATCGCGCCGCGCCTGAACCTGCGCGGATTCCGTCCCGGCAAGGTGCCGGTGGCGCACGTCAAGCGCATCTACGGCAAGGCGCTGATGGGCGAGGTGGTCGAGCAGACCATCGACGAGACCAGCAAGCAGGTGCTGGAAGACAACGGCCTGCGCGTCGCCGCCCAGCCCGACCTGACGCCGCAATCCAACATGGAAGAGGTCATCGCCGGCAAGGAAGACCTCGCCTACGAACTCAATGTCGAGGTGATGCCGGACTTCGAGCCGCTCGACGTGGCCGGCCTCGACCTGGAGCGTCCGGTCTATTCGGCGACCGAAGCCGAGGTCGCCGAATCGCTCGACGAACTCGCCAAGCAGAGCCGCACCTACGAGCCGCGCACCGGCAAGAGCGCCAAGGCCAAGGACGGCGACCAGGTGACGATCGATTTCATCGGCCGCATCGACGGCGAGGCCTTCGAGGGCGGCGCGGCCGAGGACGCCCAGCTGGTGCTGGGCTCCGGCCAGTTCATCCCAGGCTTCGAGGAACAGCTCGTCGGCAAGTCCGCCGGCGACGAGGTCACAGTGAAGGTGACCTTCCCCGAGGACTACAACGCCGAGCGGCTGAAAGGCAAAGCCGCCGAGTTCGAAGTGAAGGTCAAGGACGTGAAGGCGCCGGTCGATAGTGCGCCGAACGACGCCCTGGCCGAACGGTTGGGCATGGGCGACCTGGAGGCGCTGCGTAATGCGCTGAAGGTCAATCTCGAGAGCCAGTACGCCGGCGCGACCCGGATGAAGCTGAAGCGGGCGCTGCTGGACAAGCTCGACACCGCCCACGACTTCCCGCTGCCGCCGCGCATGGTCGACGCCGAGTTCGCCGGCATCTGGAGCCAGGTCGAGGCCGAGAAGGAGCGCGGCGAGCTGGCGCCGGAAGACGCCGGCAAGTCGGAGGACGAGCTGCGCGCCGAGTACCGCAAGATCGCCGAGCGCCGCGTGCGCCTCGGCCTGGTGCTGGCCGAGATCGGCCGTCGCGGCAGCGTCAACGTCACCGAGCAGGAGCTCGGCGAGGCGATGCGGCAGGAGGCGATGCGCTACGGGGCCCAGGCCCAGCAGGTGTTCGAGCTGATGCGCAACAACCCCAACGCCCAGGCCCAGATGCGCGCGCCGATCTTCGAGGAGAAGGTCGTCGACCTGATCCTCTCGCGCGCCAAGGTCACCGACAAACAGGTCACCAAGGACGAGCTGCTGGCCGAGGACGATCTGCCCGAAGGCTACAGCGAGGCGAAGGAAGCGGCCAAGGCGGCCAAGGCGAAGGCCAAGACGGCGAAGAAGGCGGAAGCCGCGGCCGAGCCTGAAGCCGCATCGGCGGCCGAAGCCGAGCCCGCGCCGGCGAAGAAGAAGCCGGCCAAGGCCGCCAAGGCCGAAGCCGTCCCGGCGGAAGCTGAAGCCGCGCCGGCCAAGCCGAAGCGCGCCGCCAAGGCCAAGCCGGAATAACGCTGCTCTTTTCGGCAGGCCCGCGGCGAGGTTGCAACGGCGTCGCCGTGACGCGATATCTGCGGCCTAAGAACGGCGGGCCCGAGGTCAACGGGCCGGCCGCATCCATCTGAGAGGTTTTTCGCATGCGCGACTTCACCGCCACCTCCATGAACCTCGTGCCCATGGTGGTGGAGCAATCCAGCCGCGGCGAGCGGGCGTTCGACATCTTCTCGCGGCTGTTGCGCGAGCGGGTGATCTTCCTGAACGGCCCGGTGGAAGACGGCATGGCGGCGCTGATCTGCGCCCAGCTGCTCTACCTGGAGAGCGAGAACCCGAAGAAGCAGATCGACATGTACATCAACTCGCCGGGCGGCATCGTCACCAGCGGCTTGGCGATCTACGACACCATGCAATACATCAAGAGCCCGGTCTCGACGGTGTGCATGGGCATGGCCGCCTCGATGGGCTCGTTCCTGCTGATGGCCGGCGAGCCGGACCTGCGAATCTCGCTGCCCAACGCCCGCATCATGGTCCACCAGCCCTCCGGCGGCTTCCAGGGCAAGGCCTCGGACATCGAGCGCCACGCCGAGGACATCATCAAGACCAAGCGGCGGCTCAACGAACTCTACGCCAAGCATTGCGGCCGCACCTATGAGGAGGTCGAGCGCACCCTCGATCGCGACCATTTCATGAGCGCCGCCGAAGCGAAGGAGTGGGGCATCGTCGACCACATCTTCGAAACCCGCGACGACGCGACGAAATAGGCCGCCACGCGCCGCGAGACAGGTAGTCTGGCGGTTCGCATAGCTTCGATCAGTCGCCTCGGAACGCCGGCGCTCGCTTCTCCCGGAACGCCGCCGAGCCCTCCTGAAAGTCGCTCGTTTCGCCGGTCAGCATCCACTGATCGCGGTCCATCGCCGAGGTTGCGCGATGCAGTGCGCCGACCTGGGCGTTGATGGCTTCCTTGGTCATCCGCACCGGCAGGGGCGGCAATGCGGCGACCTTGCCGGCCCAGGCGCGGGCGGCCGCGATTGCGCCGCCGCTCGCCGTCAGCTCATCGATCATCCCCCATGACAAGGCCTGTTCGGCGGGGCAGGGCTCGCAGAAGATGGCGAAGCGCTTGGCGCGGGCCGGTCCGACCAGGGCGGCGATGCGGGGCAGGGCGCCCCAGCTCATGTTCATGCCGAGCGCGATCTCGGGCAGGCGGAGGTAGGCGCCGGCGCCGGCGATGCGGAAATCGAGCGATACCGCCAGCGCGGCGCCGCCGCCGATGCAGTATCCCTCGATCGCCGCGATGGTGACCTGCTCCAGCGCCTCCCAGGCGGCGCAGAGGTCGGGCCCGATGCGGGCGGCTTGCCGCCGCTGGAGACGCGTGAGCGGGCCGGCGCCGACACGATCTGGATCGGCGAGGTCCGCGCCGGCGGAGAAGTAGGTCTCGGCGCCGGCGAGAATCACCGCCTGGACGTCCGTCGAAGTCCGGAAAAACGCCGCCGCTTCGATCAGTTGCGTCATCATGGCGCGCGAGAGGGCGTTGCGCGCCTGCGGCCGGTTGAGGCGCAGTTCGGCGATCGGCCCGGCGAGCGTGAGCGTCAGATCTGGCCAGGAAGGCGCAGCCGTCATGTTTCAAGCCTTCGTGGAAAGCGCCGCGACCCTGGCCACGACCTGTTCGGCGACAACGTCGTCGAGCTTCAGGCGGTCGAAGTCCTTGCCGTCGGCGGCGCGGATGTCGACGAACATGCCGGCCGGATCCTCGTGGAAATGCAAATGGGCGCGGGACTTCAGATAGAAGATGCCCCGGCTCTTTTCGGTGAGCACGCCGCAGGCGCGGATGCGGCCGAGGAGCGGCTCGATGGCGTCGAGCGCGGCGCCGCCGGCGTGTTTCATCGATTCGCTCTCCCGCCCTTGCCGTTGAAGACCCTGAGGCCCTGTTCCTCCGCCAGGGCTAGCATCTCGCGGTCCCCGTCCGTGTCACCATAGGCGGCTTCGAGCCGCACATCGTCGCCGAACACCTCGCGCAGGCGGCGCACCTTCTCGGGGCCGCGGCAGTTGGCGCCGTCGAGCGCGCCGGTCACCCGATCGTCCGCGTCGAACGCCAGGCGCGTGCCGATCAGCAGGTCGGCGCCCAGGGCGCGTGCGATCGGCGCCACGATGGTGTTGGGCGACGCCGTGACAATCACAAGTCGCGCGCCGTCGCCTTGCCAGCGCCGCCAGGCCCGCACTGCGTCGGGGCGCAGCAGCGGGCGGCCGAACTCGGTGGCGAACCGCTGGGCGTCGGCTTCCAGCTCCGAGCGGGTGGCGCCGGCCAGAAAGCGCCGCGTCGCCGCCGCCTTCAGTCGTCCGCGGTCGCGGTTCACCGCGAAGGCGGCCACCGCCGGCGCCAGCGCCGCCAGGCCGACTGCATAGGCGCCGCGCCCGGCGCGCCAGGCCAGGAAGGCCAGGAAGCTGTCCTTCCAGGTCAGCGTTCCATCGAAATCGAACGCCACCAGCGGTCGGAACGGGACCTCCGGCTGGCGATCCTCTCCCACGTCCCCCATATGGGTTTGGCCCCCGCGATGTCCCGAAAACCGATCCTGCGGCCACTTACCCACCGCGAGTCTCGCTACAAGACTTGTGATCCTCGGCCGGATCGGGGAATGTCAAGAATTAGACAACTCGCGGCGCATATCCTGCAAGGCCTTGCGGAATGCCGGGTGTCGGTGACCGTCGGTGCTCGCCTGGCCTGGGCGCTGTTCGAGAGTGAGACAAGACGATGACCAAAGCCGCCAGCGGCGACAGCAAGAGCACGCTCTATTGTTCTTTCTGCGGCAAGAGCCAGCATGAGGTCCGCAAGCTGATTGCGGGCCCGACCGTGTTCATCTGCGATGAATGCGTCGAGCTGTGCATGGATATCATTCGCGAAGAGCACAAGATCGCCTTCGTGAAGTCCAAGGACGGCGTGCCCACGCCGCGTGAGATCCGCGAAGTCCTCGATGATTACGTAATCGGTCAGGACCACGCCAAGAAGGTGCTCTCGGTCGCGGTGCACAATCACTACAAGCGCCTCAGCCACGCGCAAAAGAACAACGACGTCGAGCTGGCGAAATCCAACATTCTGCTGGTCGGCCCCACCGGCGTCGGCAAGACGCTGCTGGCGCAGACGCTGGCTCGAATCATCGACGTGCCGTTCACCATGGCCGACGCGACGACCCTCACCGAGGCCGGCTATGTCGGCGAGGATGTCGAGAACATCATCCTGAAGCTGCTGCAGGCGGCGGACTACAACGTCGAGCGCGCCCAGCGCGGCATCGTCTACATCGACGAAGTCGACAAGATCAGCCGCAAGTCCGACAACCCCTCGATCACCCGCGACGTCTCGGGCGAGGGCGTGCAGCAGGCGCTGCTGAAGATCATGGAGGGCACCGTGGCCTCCGTGCCGCCGCAGGGCGGGCGCAAGCATCCGCAGCAGGAGTTCCTGCAGGTCGACACCACCAATATGCTGTTCATCTGCGGCGGCGCCTTCGCCGGCCTGGAGAAGATCATCTCCGGCCGCGGCAAGGGCACCTCGATCGGCTTCTCGGCCAAGGTCGCCGATCCGGACGATCGGCGCACGGGCGAGATCTTGCGCAAGGTCGAACCCGACGACCTGCAGCGCTTCGGCCTGATCCCGGAATTCATCGGCCGCCTTCCGGTCATCGCCACCCTCGACGACCTCGACGAGGAAGCCCTGGTGAAGATCCTCACCGAGCCGAAGAACGCCTTCGTCAAACAGTACCAGCGCCTGTTCGAGATGGAGAACGTGGGCCTCACCTTCAGCGATGACGCGCTGAAGGCCGTCGCCCGCAAGGCCATCGTCCGCAAGACCGGCGCGCGCGGCCTGCGCTCGATCCTGGAGGCCATCCTGCTCGACATCATGTACGAGCTGCCGACCATGCAGGGCGTCGAGGAAGTGGTGGTCAACGCCGAGGTGGTGGAAGGCCGCGCCCAGCCGCTGCTGATCTACGCTGAGAAGAAGGGCGGGGCGGCTTCGGCCTGACGCGGCCGCGAGCCTTCCGGACACGGATCAGGCGTCCGTTTCGACACGGTCTCCTTTACAGTTTTCGTGCGGCTCCGGCGCCACAGTGCGCCGCGGTCGTATCTGCCTTTATTTTGCCATATCCCGGCATGTTCTCCCCGGTTTCGTCTCCGGCGCGACATCGGCGTTCGAACTTGGCCGCCTGGGCGCGACCCCTTGCCGCCGCATCGGCGGTGTTGCTTGAACGGCCGGCGAAAGCATCCACATAATCGCCCTACACAGACCGCCGGGTCCGGCGGACGGGGTCGCCCGACTCGGCGCAACGTCGAGTTACCGTGGCCCGGCAGCGGCTGGCGTGCTTATGAAAGGCGCCGGCCAGGAGAAAGCGTTCATGTCCGAGATCAAGACCCTGCCAGTGCTGCCGTTGCGGGACATCGTCGTCTTCCCGCACATGACGGTTCCGCTCTTCGTCGGCCGCGAGAAGTCGGTGCGCGCCCTCGAAGAGGTGATGCGCGGCGACAAGCAGATCCTGCTGGCGACGCAACGCGACCGCGACCAGGACGATCCGGCGCCGTCCGACATCTTCGACGTCGGCGTCATCGCCAATGTGCTGCAGCTGCTGAAGCTGCCGGACGGCACGGTGAAGGTGCTGGTCGAGGGCAAGGCCCGCGCGGCGGTGCTGCGCTTCACCAGCCGCGACGCCTTCTACGAAGCCGAAGCCGCGGAGATCGAGGAAGAGGGCGGCGAGGCGCACGAGGCCGAGGCGCTGTCGCGCGCGGTGATCGAGCAGTTCGAAAACTATGTGAAGCTCAACAAGAAGGTGCCGCCCGAAGCCCAGGCCTCGATCCCGCAGATCGCCGAGCCGGGCCCGCTCGCCGACAACATCGCCGCGCACCTGGCGGTGAAGATCGCCGATCGCCAGCAGCTCTTGGAAATCTTCAACGTCGTGAAGCGGCTGGAGAAGGTCTTCGCCTTGATGGAGGGCGAGATCAGCGTGCTGCAGGTGGAGAAAAAGATCCGCACCCGCGTCAAGCGGCAGATGGAGAAGACCCAGCGCGAGTACTACCTCAACGAACAGATGAAGGCGATCCAGCGTGAGCTGGGCGAACAGGACGACGCGCGCGACGAACTGATCGAGCTCGAGAAGCGGATCAAGAAGACCAAGCTCAGCAAGGAAGCCCGCTCTAAGGCCGAAAGCGAGCTGAAGAAGCTGCGCAACATGAGCCCGATGTCGGCGGAATCGACCGTCGTGCGGAACTATCTTGACTGGCTGCTGTCGATCCCGTGGGGCAAGGCGAAAACCAAGCCGATCGACGTGGTGAAGGCCGAGGAAATCCTCGAGTCCGACCACTATGGCCTGGAGAAGGTCAAGGAGCGCATCCTCGAGTACCTGGCCGTGCAGGCCCGCACCAACTCGCTGAAGGGCCCGATCCTGTGCCTCGTCGGCCCGCCCGGCGTCGGCAAGACCTCGCTGGGACGCTCGATCGCCAAGGCGACGGGGCGTGAGTTCGTGCGCCTGTCGCTCGGCGGCGTGCGCGATGAGGCCGAGATCCGCGGCCACCGGCGCACTTACATCGGCTCCATGCCCGGCAAGATCGTCCAGTCGATGAAGAAGGCGAAGACCACCAACACCTTCTTCCTGCTGGACGAGGTCGACAAGATGGGCGCCGACTGGCGCGGCGACCCTTCCAGCGCGCTGCTGGAGGTGCTCGATCCGGAACAGAACAACACCTTCAACGACCACTACCTGGAGGTCGACTACGACCTCAGCCAGGTGATGTTCGTCACCACCGCCAACAGCCTCAACATGCCCCAGCCGCTGCTGGACCGCATGGAGATCATCCGCATCCCCGGCTACACCGAGGATGAAAAGGTGGAGATCGCCAAGCGCCACCTGCTGCCCAAGCTCGCCAAGGACCACGGGCTGAAGGATGGCGAATGGATCGTGCCGGAAGACGCGATCCGCGACCTCATCCGCTACTACACCCGCGAAGCCGGGGTGCGTTCGCTGGAGCGCGAGCTCGGCAACTTCGCCCGCAAGGCGGTGCGCGACATGGCGGTGGAGAAGATCGTCTCGATCACGGTCGATGAAGAGCGCGTCGCCAAATACGCCGGCGTCCGCAAGTACCGCTATGGCGAGACCGACGAGGAAGATCAGGTCGGCATCGTCACCGGCCTCGCCTACACCGACTTCGGCGGCGACATCCTCACCATCGAGGCGGTGAAGATGCCGGGCAAGGGCCGGATGTCGATCACCGGCAACCTCAAGGACGTGATGAAGGAGTCGATCGCGGCCGCGGCCTCGTTCGTCCGCTCGCGCGCCACCCGCTTCGGCATCGCCCCGCCGGACTTCGAGAAGACCGACGTCCACGTGCACGTGCCGGAAGGCGCGACGCCGAAGGACGGTCCCTCGGCCGGCGTGGCCATGGCGGTCGCCATCACCTCGGTGCTGACCGGCATTCCGATCCGCCGCGACCTCGCCATGACCGGCGAGATCACCCTGCGCGGCCGGGTGCTGCCGATCGGCGGCCTGAAGGAGAAGCTGCTGGCGGCCATGCGCTCTGGCATCAAGACGGTGCTGATCCCGAGCGACAACGAGAAGGATCTCGCCGAGGTGCCGGAGAACGTGAAATCGGCGCTGGAGATCATCCCGGTCGCCACCGTCGATGACGTGCTGGCACGGGCGCTGACCGGCCCGCTGACCCCGATCGAATGGACCGACGCCGATGCGCCGCCCGCCAAGGTCGCGGTCGATGACGACGAGGACGACGTGCGCGACGTCTGGAGCCGCACGCCCGCGCCGGGCGCCGGCCGTCCGGTCCCGACCCCGCCGGCCGCCAAGCGCCTCTAAGCGCTTCGGTTTCGCTGATACAGACTGGGCGCGGCGCGGGGACCTCTCCGCGCCGCGTTCGTTTGCGGATGATGCGCTTTGAGGCGGCCGCGCGCGCCGCTAGAACGGCGTCTCGTGGGGCGGCTAGCTCAGCTGGTTAGAGCGCCTGGTTTACACCCAGGAGGTCCACGGTTCGAGCCCGTGGCCGCCCACCACTCACACCCGCAGGGCGTGGAGGAGGCTAGCGATATTATCGCTTGATCGATCGCAGCGAGCGAGCGATATTATCGCTCGTGAAGACGATCATCCTCACGCTGAGCGCCGCAAAAGATCTCGATGCCCTTCCCCGAGACGCTCGGAAGCAGGTGGAAGCGGGGCTTCATCGCTACGCTATGACGGGCCAAGGCGACGTGAAGGCCCTTCAAGGCCGCGACGGCTACCGCCTCCGCATCGGCAGCTACCGGGTGATCTTCGATGAGGATGCAACCACGATTCTGGCGATCTACATCGGCCGCCGGGCGACGACGACTTACAGGAGGAGCTAGCCATGAGTGCGCCACAGATCATTCGGACGCCAAGCGGCGAAGAGCTGGTGGTGCTGCCCAAGGCCGAATATGAGGCGCTGCTTGAGCGCGCCGATCATGAGACCGAGGATGCCGACGACATCGCCATCTACGATGCTCGGAAGGCCGAATTGGCTGCTGGCGGCGTCGTGCTGCCCCCGGAGGTTGGCGCCGCGATTCTTCGAGGTGAGAGTCGACTGAAAGCCGTCCGCAATTGGCGCGGCGAGACCCAACTACATTTGAATTTCAAAACAGAGATCAGTCAGGGCTATCTGTCCGATCTTGAGAGTGGCCGCCGTACGGGAACCCCCGAGACCATCGCTAAGCTCGCGCAGGCTTTGAATGTTCCGGTGGAGTGGCTTTCGTAGACCATATCGCGTGCCTCAACATCGTCCTGGCGCGATGCCGCCCGCCTCCCGCCTAGCGGTGCGGCGCGGCAACGATTACCTTGAGGCCGCATTCGAGGATTCTCATGGTCGCGCTTCTCGTCCTGGTCGCCATCGTCGTGCTGCTGGGGCTGCTGTTCGTTGGCGCCTACAACCGGCTGGTGGCGCTGCGCCAGAACGTGGGCGCGGCCTTCGCCGACATCGACGTGCAGCTGAAGCAGCGCCAGGATCTGGTGCCGAACCTGGTCGAGACCGTGAAGGGCTACGCCGCCCACGAGCGCGGCACCCTGGACGAGGTCACCCAGGCGCGCGCGGCGGCCGCCAGCGCCGGCGACATGGCGGCCAAGGCGCAGGCCGAAAGCGTGCTCACCGGCGCGCTCGGCAAGCTGATGGCGGTGGCCGAGGCCTATCCGGACCTGAAGGCCAACCAGAACTTCCTCCAGCTGCAGGGCGAACTCTCCGACCTGGAAAACAAGATCGCCGCCGCGCGGCGGTTCTTCAACAACGCCGTGGGCGAGTACAACGCCTCCATCCAGCGCTTCCCGGCGGTGCTGATCGCCGGCATGGCCGGTTTCACCTCGCGCGAGTTCTTCGATGTCGGCGCCGATCGCGCGGCGCTGCAGAGCGCCCCGCAAGTGAAGTTCAGCTAGAGCGAGTTTGCCGCCGTGCCGGCGCTGGGTCTGCAGACCTACATCTGGAACAACAACCTCCGTTCCCTGCTGCTGCTGCTCGGGTTTCCGGTGCTGCTGCTCGGGATGGTGTTCTGCCTGACGCTGGGGATGATCTGGGGCAACCTCTTGCCGCCGGGCGACGCCTATGGCGGCGCCGTCGCCTACGCCCTGCACCTGATGATCGTCGACGCGCCGCTGGCGCTGGTCGTCGCCGGCGTCTGGTTCGTGATCGCCTACTTCTTCAACCAGAGCATCATCGATTTCGCCACCGGCTCGCGCGCCGTGACCCGTGACGAGGAGCGCGACGCCTACAACCTGCTGGAAAACCTCTGCATTTCGCGCGGTCTCGCCATGCCGACGCTGCGGGTGATCGAGACCGACGGCATGAACGCCTTCGCCAGCGGCGTGCACGAGGGCCGTTTCAGCATCACCGTCACCCGCGGCCTCTTACAGACGCTGGACCGCGACGAGCTGGAGGCCGTGCTCGGCCACGAGCTTACCCACATCATCAACCGCGATGTGCGCACCATGGTGGTGGCGGCGATCTTCGCCGGCATCATCACCCTGATCTGCCAGATCATCTACCGCTCGATCATGTGGGGCGCGGTGGGCGGCGGCGGACGCGGCCGGCGCGGCAACGTCGGGGTCTTCCTGCTGGTGGCGCTGGCGGTGGGGGCGGTCGGCTACGTGCTGGCCATCGTCATCCGCATGGCCATCTCGCGCACCCGCGAATATGTCGCCGACGCCGGCTCGGTGGAGCTGACCCACAATCCCGACGCCATGATCAGCGCCCTGCAAAAGGTCGCCGGCCACACCCACCTGGACGCGCCGCAATCGATGCGCGCGATGTTCCTCGAGGACGACGACGAAGGGATCATGGGCCTCTTCGCCACCCATCCACCGGTCGACAAGCGCATCGCCGCGCTGACGCAATATGCGGGGGGCAGGGTCACCGAACCCGCGCCAAGCTCGCCGCCCGTCCAGTCCGCCCCGCCAAGCGACGCGCCCCCGGCGGGGCCGGCGGGTCCGTGGGGCCAGCGGCGGGATGCGCCGCCAGGGCCGTGGAGCTGAGCTAGTCTTCCAGCCGCGTCCAGCCGTTCGGCCGTAGCAGTTCCAGCGGCCGGAAGCGGGCCTTGTAATCCATCTTGTGGCTGCCCTCGACCCAGTAGCCCAGATAGACGTAGGCGAGGCCGAGACGGTCGGCGTGGCGGATGTGGTCGAGGATCACATACGAGCCGAGGCTCCGCCGGGCGAGATCGGGATGGTAGAAGCTGTAGACCAGCGAGAGGCCGTCGCCGAGCCGGTCGACGAGCGCGCAGGCGATCAGTTCGCCCGGTCCATGGTCCCTCGACGGCGCGCGGTACTCCACCAGGTGGGTGCGCACGGCGGTGTCCTCGACCATGGCGACGAAGTCGGGCCACGCCATGTCGGCCATGCCGCCGCCAGGGTGGCGGGAGATCAGGTAGCGGCGCAGCAGGTCGAACTGCTCCACCGTCGCCTCGGCCTCGACCACGTGGCGGCGCAGTTCCTCGTTGCGGTTCAGGGCGCGCCGTTCCGAGCGGGAAAAGCCATAGTCCGCCACCGGGATCCGCGCCGAGATGCAGGCCGAGCACTGCTCGCAGGCAGGCCGATAGGCGATGTTCTGCGAGCGCCGGAAACCGCCCTGGGTCAGGGAGTCGTTGACCATCGCCCCGTCGAGCAGCGGCAGGTGGGCGAACACCTTGCGTTCCTCGCGGCCAGGCAGATACGGGCAGGGCGACGGCGCCGTCAGAAAGAAACGCAGCTGTCGCGTCGGGAAATGCTGAGTCACGGGTCGCGAACGGCCTTCCAAAGCAGCGGCGGCAAGGCTCGAATTAGGGGCTAATCCGAGCCCTTAGGCAAGCGTGTCACATGCCGGCGTCGCTCGGCAGCACCGGCGCCTCGCGCAGCAGGGTGATGGTGATCCGACGATTGCCGGGCAGCATGGGATCGTCGGGATAGAGCGGGTCGGACGCGGCCTTGCCGGCCACCTGGTAGATGCGGTCGGCGTCGACCCCGGCGCTCTGCAGGATCTGACGCGAGGCGTCGGCGCGGGCGGACGACAGCGCCCAATCGCTGGGGGGCCGGGCGCCGTCGGGGCTGGCGCTGGTGTGGCCGGCGATGGTGATGCGGTTGGGCAGCTTGTTGACCACCTTGGCCACCGCCTGCAGCAGCACCTTGGCCCGGTCGTTGGGCTCGGCGGAGTTCTCCTTGAACATCGAGCGGCCCTCCTGGTCGACCAGCTGGACGCGCAGGCCCTCGGGGGTCTGGTCGACGATGATCTGCTTGGAGAGCTCCGCCAGCTCCGGCATGTCCTGCATCGCCTGGCGCAGCGATTGCGCCGCGCTGGTCAGCGCCGCGTCGTCCGCCTTCTGGTCGGCGCCCTGCGAGGTCTGCTGGCTCTGGATCTGACTCTGGCCGGTCTCGGTGACGTTGGGCGGCGCTTCGGGGGCCAGCGCCTGGACGATATCCCTGGAGCCGGAACTCTTGCTCCCCGATTCGCTCAGCGACGTGCCGCCCAGGATACCGCCCGAGCCGCTGGTGGTCTGCGAGACCGAGGCGGGGGCGAAATAGTCGGCGATGCCGCGCTTCTGCTCCGGGCTGGTGGTGTTGATCAGCCACATCAGCAGGAAGAAGGCCATCATCGCGGTGACGAAGTCGGCGTAGGCCACCTTCCACGCGCCGCCATGGTGGCCGGCGTGACCGCCCTTCTTGATCTTCTTGATGATGATGGTGGGCGCTTCGCCGGAGGCCATGACGCGTGCGAGACCTTACGAAATATGGTTAGCGGATCGTGCCCCCAAGGTGGGGGCGCGGCGTTAAGAGACGGTTTCGGAGCGAAGCATGAGAACGGCTTTCATCGGTCTGGGCGTGATGGGCTACCCGATGGCCGGGCATCTGGCGCGGGCAGGCCACGAAGTGGCGGTGTTCAACCGGTCGGCCGCCAAGGCCGAGCGATGGGCAGCCGAGCACAAGGGCCGGGCGGCGGCGGCGATCGCCGAGGCGGTCGCGGGTTGCGAACTGGTCGCCCTCTGCGTCGGCAATGACGACGACGTCCGCCAGGTGGTGGGCGAGGCGCTCCCGGCGCTGTCATCGGGCGCGATCCTCGTCGACCACACCACCGCCTCGGCCAGACTGGCGCGGGAGATGGCGGAGGCCGCGGCGGCGCGCGGTTGCGCCTTCCTCGACGCCCCGGTCTCCGGCGGCCAGGCCGGCGCGGAGAACGGCCAGCTGGCGATCATGATCGGGGGCGAGTCCGAAGCGGTCGAACGGGCGCGGCCGGTGATCGGCGTCTACGCCAAGGCGGTGCAGCACATGGGCGGGCCCGGTTCAGGCCAGCTGACCAAGATGGTCAACCAGATCTGCATCGCCGGCGTGGTCCAGGGCCTTGCCGAGGCGGTGCATTTCGCGACGCAAGCCGGCCTCGATCGCGGCCTCGTCTACGAGGCGATCTCCAAGGGCGCGGCCCAGTCCTGGCAGATGGACAACCGCTGGAAGACCATGGCCGAGGGCAAATTCGACTTCGGCTTCGCGGTCGACTGGATGCGCAAGGACCTCGGCCTGGTGCTGGACGAGGCGCGCGCGAATGGATCGCGGCTCGAGGTCACCGCCTTGGTCGACCAGTTCTATGCCGAGGTGCAGGCGCTGGGCGGACGTCGCTGGGACACCTCGAGCCTGGCGGCCAGATTGGAGAGACCCTGATGCGGTTGGGAACGGCGACCACCCTTGCGCTTGCATTGGCGGCGCTAAGCGCCGTCGCCCACGCTCAAGTCGTCGCCTGCGACGTGAAGCTGAACATCACCGACCAGGACCCGGCCGGCCTGAACGTCCGCGCCAGCCCGGGCGGCGTCGTCGTCGCCGCGCTCAAGGCCAAGGACCGCTGGGTGCAGGTCCATGTGACCGGCCAGAGCGGCGCCTGGGCGCGCATCGACCGGGCGACCTTCATCAGCGAAGACAACGCTGGCGGAACACCGATCTTCAAGGGCGTCGGCTGGGTGGCGTTCAGCAAGCTCGGCATCGAGGAGCTGAACGAGCAGGCATCGATCCGCGCGGCGCCGGCGCAGGGCGCCCATGTGCTGCTCACAATGCCGCACACTGACGGGCCGGCGGTCCCCGCCGAGGCGCTGGGCTGCGATGCAACGTTCCTGAAGGTGAAGGTGTCGGGCGTGGTCGGCTGGACCCAGAGCTTCTGCTCCAACCAGTTCACCACCTGCAACTGAGCCGGTCGTGTTCCTCAACGCCATCGAGCGCAAGGCGGAGGCGGACACCGGGGTGTTTCCCTGGTCGCTGCCGGTGTTCCGTTGGCTCGACCGGCTGGAGTTCCATGCGCCGGTGACCTTCCTGGTGGGCGAGAACGGCTCGGGCAAGTCGACGCTGCTGGAGGGCCTCGCCGCCGGCATGGACGCGGTGGTCGCCGGCGGGATCGATATCGAGCGCGACGAGAGCCTGGCGGCGGCGCGCCGGTTCGCGGCCGGCTACCGGTTCTCGCGCAAGCACAAGCCCAGGGCGCGGCTCTTCGTGCGCGCCGAGGATCTGTTCGGCTTCGTGCGCCGGGTCAGCCGTGACATGAGCGAGCTTTCGGAACTCGAGGACGAGTTCAAGAGCACCATCAAGGGCGACTACGGCCGCCAGCTCGCCGCCGGCGCAGTGCGCGGCCAGCGGAGCGCGCTCGCGGACACCTATGGCGAGGATCCCGACGCCCGCTCGCACGGCGAGACCTTCCTCAATCTGCTCGAAAAGCGGCTGGTGGTCGAAGGTCTCTACTTCCTCGACGAACCCGAGGCGCCGCTCTCGCCACTGCGCATCCTCAGCCTGATCTCGATGTTGAAGCGAGCGGTGGCCGACGGCAGCCAGCTGATCATCTGCACCCACTCGCCGATCCTGATGGCGTTCCCGGGCGCCGAAATCCTGCTGTTCGACGGCGACACGCTGACGCCGACACCCTACGCAGACCTCGACCACGTGCGCCTGACCCGCGCCTTCCTGAACGACCCGGAGAGCTACCTGCGTCGCTTGTGAGGCGCGTCAGGCGCCCAGCAACCGCGCCGCGGCTGGGGCGAAGTAGGTGATCACGCCCGCGCAGCCGGCGCGCTTGAACGCCGCCAGTGATTCCAGAATCGCGCGATCCTCGTCGAGCCAGCCGTTCTGGCCGGCCGCCTTGATCATCGCGTATTCGCCGGAGACCTGGAAGGCGAAGGTGGGCAGGGCGAAGGCCTCGACCACGCGGCGGACGATGTCGAGATAGGGCAGGCCGGGCTTGACCATCACCATGTCGGCGCCCTCGGCGATGTCGAGCGCCACCTCGCGCAGCGCCTCGTCCGAATTGCCGAAGTCCATCTGGTAGGTCTTCTTGTCGGCCGGATTGGGCGCCGCGCCGGAGCCGAGCTTTCCCGAGCCGATCGCCTCGCGATAGGGGCCGTAGAAGGCCGAGGCGTATTTGGCCGCGTAGGACATGATCATGGTGTCCTGGAAGCCGGCCGCTTCCAGCGCCGCGCGCAGGGCGCCGACGCGGCCGTCCATCATGTCGGAGGGCGCGAGGATGTCGCAGCCGGCGGCGGCCTGGGCCAGGCCCTGTTCGACCAGCCGTTCGATGGTGGCGTCGTTGAGGATGCGGCCGCCCTCGATGACGCCGTCGTGGCCGTGCTCGGTGAACGGATCCAGCGCCACGTCGCACATCACCCCGACCTCGGGCGCGGCGTCTTTCATCGCCTTCACCGCCCGGCAGACCAGCCCGTCCGGATCGGCGGCGGCGGAGCCGGCGGCGTCCTTCTTCTCCGCGTCGATGTGCGGAAAAATGGCGATCGCCGGGATGCCGAGCGCCCGCGCTTCCTTGGCCGCCTTCGCCGCCTCGGCGACCGACCAGCGCTCGACGCCGGGCATCGACGGCACCGGCACGCGGCCTTCACCCTCATGCACCACGGCCGACCAGATGAAATCGGCCGGCGTCAGGGTGGTTTCGCGCACTAGGCGGCGGGTCCAGTCGGCCTGGCGCAGGCGGCGCAGGCGCAGGGCGGGGTAGGGGGCGAGCGGGGCCTTGGTCATCGGCCGCTCTATAGGCCGAAAGCCGGCGAAGGCGAATGACGGGCGCCGCGCCGCGCGCTACAAGCCACGACAAGAGGGCGAGCAATCCAGGGAGGCTATCCGATGAAATCCAGGCTTTTGGCGGCGGCGGCCGTTGTGTCGCTCATCGTCGGTGTCTGCGCGGTCGGCGCCGCGACGATGATTCCCGCCAATATCGCCGCGGCGGTCGCCAATCCGAACCGCCCGGCGGCGGACACCGCTCGGGACGCGGCGCGCAAACCCGCCGAGGTGCTGGCGTTCGCCGGGGTCAAGCCGGGCGAGACGGTGCTCGAACTGATCCCGGGCGGCGGCTATTTCACCCGCATCCTGTCGGGCGCGGTCGGGCCGACCGGTCACGTGACCGAGGCCGTTCCCTTGCGCGGCGGGCAGGATATGAGCGCCGCATCGAACGGTGTCGCGGCGGATACTCACTTCGCGAACGTGAGCGAGATGGCCTTCACGCCCGACGCCATCGCTAAGGCCGGCCCGGTCGATCTGGTCTGGACCTCACAGAACTACCATGACCTGCACCTGACCGTGCTGAAGCTGGACGTGGTCGGGCTCGACAGGCAGATCTACGCGGCGCTGAAGCCCGGCGGGGTCTTCTTCATCGAAGACCACGCCGCCAAGCCCGGCTCCGGTCTCACGGCGCCCGACACGCTGCACCGGATCGACGAGGACTTCGTCAAGAAGGAAGTCGAAAGCGTCGGCTTCAAGCTGGTCGGCGAGAGCGACATCCTGCGCAATCCCGCCGACGACCACACGCTGAAAGTCTTCGATCCGGCGATCCGCGGGCACACGGACCAGTTCCTGCTCAAGTTCCGCAAGCCGGCATAGCTCGGCCGCGCTCATCCGGCCTGCTGTTTGCGCGATCCATTCACCGCCTGGCGCGTAAAGTCTGCGAGCGGGAGAAGCTGGTGCAAATCAGGGCAACTCCCTAGATGACGGGAGGGCCTTGTCGTGCGATGAGACCCGCGAAAACCGCACGGAGCGGACCGAACCGCCAATGGACTACAAGGCCGCCATTCGAAACGCCGTGGATGCGGTGCGCCATGAAGGCCGCTATCGCGTCTTCGCCGACCTGAAGCGCCATCGCGGCAACTTCCCGCGCGCCACCTGGACCACGCCCTCCGGCGAGACGCGCGACGTCATCGTCTGGTGCTCCAACGACTATCTCGGCCAGGGCCAGAACCCGGTGGTGCTGGAAGCCATGCACCGCGCCATCGACGAGGCGGGCGCGGGCGCCGGCGGCACGCGCAACATTTCCGGCACCACCCACTATCACGTCGAGCTGGAAGCCGAACTCGCCGAGCTGCACGGCAAGTCTGCCGCGCTGCTGTTCACCTCCGGCTTCGTCTCCAACGAGGCGACGCTGGCGACACTGCAGAAGGTCCTGCCGGGCCTGATCATCTTCTCCGACGAGCTCAACCACGCCTCGATGATCGCCGGCATCCGCAACGGCGGCGGTCCCTACAAGGTCTTCCGGCACAACGACCTCGCACACCTCGAGTCGCTGCTGGCGGATGCGCCGGCGGATGCGCCGAAGCTGGTGGCGTTCGAGAGCGTCTATTCGATGGACGGCGACATCGCCGACCTCAATGCCATCGCGGCGCTGGCCAAGAAGCACGGCGCCCTGACCTATCTCGATGAAGTCCACGCCGTGGGCATGTACGGCCTGCGTGGCGGCGGCGTTTCCGAGCGCGACGGCGCGGCCGCCGACATCGACATCATCGAGGGCACGCTGGCCAAGGCGTTCGGGGTCATGGGCGGCTACATCGCCGCCGACGCCGAGCTGATCGACGCGATTCGCTCGTTCGCGCCGGGCTTCATCTTCACCACCTCGCTGCCGCCGGCGCTATCGGCCGGGGCGCTCGCCTCGATCCGCTGGCTGAAGACGCACAACGAGGTGAGGGTGCTGCACCAGGAGCGCGCGGCGGCGCTGAAGGCGCGCCTCACGGCCGCGGGCCTGCCGGTGATGGCGACGTCGGTGAGCCACATCGTCCCGGTGCTGGTCGGCGATCCGGTGCACTGCAAGCTGGTCTCGGACATGCTGCTCACCGATCACGGTGTCTATGTGCAGCCGATCAACTATCCGACCGTGCCGCGCGGCACCGAGCGCCTGCGTTTCACCCCGACGCCGTTCCACACCGACCGGATGATGGACGACCTGACCGACGCGCTCGCCGGCCTCTGGGCGAAGTGCAACATCGCCCGCCTGGGAGGCGTCGCCGCCTAGCTGTGGCGACGGACGCCGCGGCCCAGGCCGATCTGCTTGGCGAAGGTGGAGCGGCGCTCGGCGTAGGCCGGCGCGACCATCGGATAGTCCGGCGACAGGCCCCATTTGCGGCGATATTCCTCGGGACTGAGGTCGAACCGCGAGCGCAGATAGCGCTTCAGCATCTTCAGCTGTTTTCCGTCTTCGAGGCAGACGATGAAGTCGTGCTGGACCGAGCGGGAAACCGGCACCGCCGGTCGCTGGCGCGGCGCCGGCGCCTGGGGCGGCGGCTGGCCGAGCCCGGTCAGCGACTCGTAGATCTGCCTGACAAGTTCGGAAAGCGCGCCAGGACCCACCGCGTTGCGCCCCACATAGGCGGCCACGATGTCGGCGCTCAGCCGCAATACGTCGTTCTTAGAAAGCCCCGCCGCCTCAGCTTCGCTCGCCATCCGTTTTCCGTTCTGCTCGCTACATCACTGATCGCGGCCAGACGCGGCCGGCGAGTATTCGGAACGGGGCAAGTTGAGCTTGGTTCCGCTGGGCCGGATTTGGCGGCTTTGCGACGATGGCGATTGCACTTCGCCCACCCCATTATCTAAAGGTGGTATGAAACGGCGGCTGGAGGGCCAGATCATGCGGTGCCCGTTCTGCGGCCACGGCGAGAGCCAGGTGAAAGACAGCCGGCCTTCGGAGGAGGGCGCGGCGATCCGGCGACGGCGGTCGTGCCCGCAATGCGGCGGCCGTTTCACCACCTTCGAGCGCGTGCAACTGCGCGAACTCACCATCGCCAAGCGGTCCGGCCGTCGCGCCCCGTTCGACCGCGAGAAGCTGGTCCGCTCGATCTCCGTCGCCATCCGCAAGCGGCCGGTCGATCCCGAACGGGTCGAGCGCCTGGTCAATACGATCGTGCGCCAGCTCGAGAGCCTGGGCGAGACCGAGATCGCCTCCCACGTGGTCGGCGAGATGGTGATGAAGGCGCTGAAGTCGCTCGATGACGTCGCCTATGTCCGCTACGCATCGGTCTATCGCGACTTCCGCCACACCGACGATTTCGCGCATTTCCTCAGCGCCGAGGGGCTGGCGGAAGAGCCGGCGGAGGCGTGAGGCGGCCGAATTGGTCGCCGTGCTGACCGGGCGCCCTGGTCATGGGCTTCGTCCGATGCGAGACAGTCAGGTGATGGCGATCCGCGTTCCCACCCAAATTGCCGACCGGCCGAGCCCATGAGCGGATCGTCGCGACAGGCGAGGTCGGTGGCGCGGCTGGCGGCCGTCCAGGCGCTCTACCAGATGGAAACCGGCGGCGCGGGCGCCGAGACGGTGATTCGCGAGTTCGGCGACCATCGCTTCGACCACGACATCGAGGGGGTCCGCCTCGCCCATGCCGACGAGGCCTTCTTCGGGGCGCTGGTGCGCGGCGTGGTGGAGGACCAGGACGCGATTGACCGGGCCGTCGGCCGCCGGCTCGCCAGCGGCTGGCGGCTGGACCGGATCGACGCCACCGCCCGCTCGATCCTGCGGGCCGGCGCCTTCGAGTTGATGCGGCGCAAGGACGTGCCGGCCGAGGTCGCGATCGACGAATATGTCGAGATCGCCAAGTCGTTCTTCGAAGGCCCGGAACCTGGGTTCATCAACGCCGCCCTCGACGCCATCGCCCGCGATGAGCGCGCCGCCTGACGAGTTCGACTGGATCGCGGCGCTGCGTCCGCTGACCCGCGGCGCGCCGGCCGCGCTGGGTCTGCTCGACGATGCGGCCGTGCTGCCGGGGCGGCCGGGCTACGACCTGGTGATCTCCGAGGACGCCATGGTCGAGGGCGTGCATTTCCTCGCCGGCGAGGACGCGGCGATCGTGGCGCGCCGGCTGCTGCGCACCAGCCTTTCCGACCTCGCCGCCAAGGCCGCCGAGCCGTTCGGCTACACCCTGACGATCGCCTGGCCACCGTCGCGGAGCTGGGACGAGCGGATGGCCTTCATCCGCGGCCTCGACCAGGACGGCGCGCTCTACGGCGTCGCGCTGCTGGGTGGCGACACCGTCTCGACGCCAGGGCCGCTGACGGCCTCGGCGACAGTTTACGGCTGGGCGCCGGCGGGCGCGGTCGTGCGGCGCTCGGGTGCGCTGCCAGGGCACGCGCTGGTGGTTTGCGGCGCGATCGGCGACGGATGCCTGGGCCTCAAGGCGGCGCGCGGCGAGATTCCCGACGACGACGGGCGGCTCGCCGAACGCTATCGCCTCCCCGAGCCGCTCTTCGGCCTGCGCGACGCCCTGCGCGCCCATGCCGCGGCCGCGGCCGATGTCTCCGACGGCCTGATCGCCGACGTGCTGCATATCGCCGAGGCCAGCGCGTGCGGCGTGGCGTTCGATCTGGGGCCGATGCCGATGTCGGACGCGGGCCGGACGTGGGTCGCCGGGCGAGAGGACCGCGCGCGAGCCTTGCTGGAGCTGGCGAGCGGCGGCGACGACTACGCCATCGTCTGCGCGGCGGCGGACGGCGAGGCGCTGGCGCGGGCGGCGAGGGCGTCGGGGACGCCGGCGGCCGTCATCGGCGAATTTGTCGCGGCGCCCAGCCTGGAGGTGCGCCTGGACGGCCAGCGGCTGACGCCGACCCGCATGGGCTGGCGTCACGGCTAAACCCGGCGGCAACGGTTACGGCCTCTAATCGAGTCACCCGAATCAGGAGCGGCCATGCGCCGACGCGATCTTCTCGCCAGTCTGCCGCTCGTCCTCGCCGCCGGCGCGGCGATGGCGCAGACCAAGGAAGCCGGCCAGTTCGTCGACCTGTCGCCGGTGGCGCTGCCCGTCGTGGTGCGCGGCAAGCTGATCAACTACGTCTTCGTCTACATCCGCATCAACCTGACGCCGGGGGCCGATCTGGCGCGCTGGCGCGACCGCGAGCCCTATTTCCGCGACGCCCTCGTGCGCCTGGGCCATCGCACCCCGTTCACCGTGCCGACCGACTACACCCGGATCGATGAGCCGCGGCTCAAGGCCGCGCTGTTCCAGGCCGCCGCCGCCATCACCGGACCTGGCATGATCGCCTCGATCGAGATTCTGCCCGGCGGCGGCCCCATGCGGCGCACCGGATTGCCAAAGCCCGGCGGCCCCTCGCGCTAGAAATTTCGCCGTTCGACGCACGGCTGTTGCTTCATGCGGACGGTTTTGGCAGTTTCCGCCAACTTTCGAGGCCCTCCTGGCGCCTCGCCAATAACCCGGATGAGGGATTTTCCTTCGCTGTCCGCGCCGCCTGCCCGGCGAGCGTGGCGATCTGCGCAAGAATACGAGAGGGGCGCGAACCTATGAGTCCTGTTTTGATGCTGGTGATGCTCGCCGGCGTGCTGGCCGTGATCTACGGCGTGGCGCAGACCGCGTCGCTACTGGCCAAGCCGGCCGGCAGCGATCGCATGAAAGAGATCGCCGCGGCGATTCAGGAGGGCGCGCAGGCCTACCTGCGCCGCCAGTACACCACGATCGGGATCGTCGGCGCGGTGATCCTCGTCGCCGTGTTCTTCCTGATCGGGCCGCTGGCCGCTATCGGCTTCCTCATCGGCGCTGTGCTTTCCGGGGCGGCGGGCTACGCCGGCATGCTGGTTTCGGTGCGCGCCAATGTCCGCACCGCCCAGGCCGCCAGCGAGAGCCTGGCCAAGGGCCTGTCGCTGGCCTTCACCTCAGGCGCGATCACCGGGATGCTGGTCGCCGGCTTCGCCCTGCTGGGCGTCGCGGGCTATTTCACCATCCTGACCGTCGTCCTGGGCAAGGATCCGATCAGCCGTGAGGTGGTCGACTCGCTCGTGGCGCTCGGCTTCGGCGCTTCGCTGATCTCGATCTTCGCCCGTCTCGGCGGCGGCATCTTCACCAAGGGCGCCGACGTGGGCGGCGACATGGTGGGCAAGGTGGAAGCCGGCATTCCGGAGGACGACCCCCGCAACGCCGCGACCATCGCCGACAATGTGGGCGACAACGTCGGCGACTGCGCCGGCATGGCCGCCGACCTGTTCGAAACCTATGCGGTGACCACCGTCGCCACCATGGTGCTCGCGGCGATCTTCTTCCGCGACGACACCGCCAATGTGCTCAACATGATGATGCTGCCGCTGGCCATCTGCGGCGTCTGCATCGTCACCTCGATCATCGGCACCTTCGGCGTACGCCTGGGCAAGTCCAAGAACATCATGGGCGCCCTCTACCAGGGCCTGATCGTCACCGGCGTGCTGTCGATCGGCGCGGTCTGGTGGGTGATCCACACCATGGTGCCCAACGCGCTCAGCATCGACGGTAAGTCGGTCGACTCCACCGCGCTGTTCGGCTGCGGCCTGGCGGGCCTGGCGGTGACGGCGCTGATCGTCGTCATCACCGAATACTACACCGGCACCAACTTCCGGCCGGTGAAGTCGATCGCCAAGGCGTCGGTCTCCGGTCACGGCACCAACGTGATCCAGGGCCTCGCGGTCTCGCTTGAGTCCACCGCGCTGCCCGCGCTGGTGATCATCGCCGGCATCATCGTCACCTATAACCTCGGCGGCCTGTTCGGCATCGCCATCGCCACCACCACCATGCTGTCGCTGGCCGGCTTCATCGTCGCCCTCGACGCCTTCGGCCCGGTGACGGACAACGCCGGCGGCATCGCCGAGATGGCGGGTCTGCCGGGCGAGGTGCGGGTCTCGACCGACGCCCTCGACGCGGTCGGCAACACCACCAAGGCGGTGACCAAGGGCTATGCGATCGGCTCGGCGGGCCTCGGCGCCCTGGTGCTGTTCGCCGCCTACACCCAGGACCTGAAGTACTTCTCCGCCAACTCGGACCAGTTCCCGTTCTTCGCCGGCGTCGGCGACGTCGCCTTCGATCTCTCCAATCCCTACGTGATCGTCGGCCTGCTGTTCGGCGGCCTGCTGCCGTTCCTGTTCGGCGGGCTGTCGATGACCGCGGTCGGCCGGGCGGCCGAGGCGGTGGTGGCCGAGGTGCGGCGTCAGTTCAAGGAGAACCCCGGCATCATGACCTATGAGGTCAAGCCGGAGTACGGCAAGGCGGTCGACATCCTGACCAAGGCCGCGATCCGCGAGATGATCGTGCCCAGCCTGTTGCCGGTCGTCTCGCCGATCGCGTTGTTCTTCGTGATCATGATCATTGCCGGCAAGTCGAACGCGTTCTCCTCGCTGGGCGCGATGCTGGTCGGCGTGATCGTCACCGGCCTCTTCGTCGCCATCTCGATGACCGCCGGCGGCGGCGCGTGGGACAATGCGAAGAAGTACATCGAGGAAGGCAATTACGGTGGCAAGGGCTCGGAAGCCCACAAGGCGGCGGTGACCGGCGATACGGTCGGCGACCCCTACAAGGACACCGCCGGCCCGGCCGTGAACCCGATGATCAAGATCACCAACATCGTCGCCCTGCTGCTGCTGGCGGTGCTGGCGCACGGGTTGATCAAGTAGCAGGGATCCTGACTGAGCCCGCCCAGCGGTGCGTCCTTCCAGACGCCCGCTGGCGCGGGCTCCTCAGGATGACGTGCTTGGTTGGGCGTCAACAAAGATCGTCATGGTGAGGAGGGCCGCAAGGCCTGTCTCGAACCACGCACGAAGGCGCAGCGAAAGTCAGGCTCTTAGTGCGGGCCGCCCGGGCCGTTGTCGCCGGGGTGGCTGCCGGGGGTGATGTCCTGGTCGTTGGGCAGCACCGAACCCGCGCCGATCGACCCGACCAGCTGTTCCAGCACGGTCATCTCGCGACCGCGCGTCGGCGTCTCGTGGGTGTTGTAGGCGATCACCCGCCCGTCCCGGATTGTATATTTGTCGACCGACTTCACCTGCTCGGTGTCGTGGTCGAACGAGATCGCCACCACTTCGCGCTGGATGGTCTTGGGCTGGTAGAACGAGGTCTGGCTGCGCAGCTGCGACATGTAGAACCAGAGGTCCTTGTCGAAGGTCGAGGTCGCCGTCGGCGAGCCCAGCTTCGACAGCACGGTCGAGCGGGTGTCCTCGCCGACCTTCACGTCCGCCGGCCGCACGTCCACCGACTGGAAGCCCTGGTGGTAGACCACCGGCGAGCACGCCCCGATCGAGGCGAGGCCGATGGCGACGGCGAAAAGCGCGGATTTTCGATGCATTCTGCCTACTCTCGGGCGACGAGCCTTTGACCTATCGTCCCGGCCCACCTAGTGCAATGCCGCTGACCTATTCGCCGCGGGCGGCGAAATCGAGGCCATTCTGATGTTCCTGCAGCGCTTGTTGAAGCCACGCCCGGCCAAGGCGATCGGAGATCGGCTCTACGCCGCGACGGTCGCCCAGGCGCGCGCGCCGGCGATCTACGCCGTGCTTGGCGCGCCCGACACGCCGGATGGCCGATTCGAGGTCTACACCCTGCACGTGCTCCTGGTGCTGGAGCGGCTGCGGGCGGACGGCGCCCGCGCCAGCGGCGTCGCCCAGGCCTATTTCGACGCCTATCTCAGTGGCCTCGACAACGGGCTGCGCGAACTCGCGGTGGGAGACCTGTCGGTGGGCAAGACCATGCGCAAGCTCGGCGAGGCCTTCTATGGCCGCGGCAAGGCGCTGGACGCGGCGCTGGCCGATCTGCCGGACCGCGGCCCGCTCGAAGCGCTGCTCGGCCGCACCGTCTTCAGCGGCGCCGTGCCGGCCGATTCGGCGCCCCTGGCCGATTACGTGCTTCGGTTGCGGGGCGCCCTGGCCGCAACGCCCGCCGACGCCCTGCTCGAGGGCGAGATCGGCTGGGCGCCAGCCGCCTGACGCCGCGCGAGCGCCTTTGCTTCGTCGCGCCTGCCCTATATCGTCCCCGCCGGAGCATGATCGGCGCCGGGCGATCCAACCCGGAGGCGCGGCCGTACTTCAACAGATTGAGCCTCGAGTGCGTTCGAACCGCGAAGTCCGCTTCCGTGATCGCGCTCTAGCTGGCGGGGAGCCCTGAAACGGCCGTGTCCGAGCGCCTGGTGATCTCGATCGACGCCATGGGTGGCGATCACGGCCCGTCCGTGGTCGTCCCGGCCGTCGCGCGCGTGGTCAAGGACGGGGTGGGCGCGCACTTCCTGCTGCACGGCGACGAGGCGGCGCTGCAGGCCGCCGTCGCCAAGCTGCCGGCCCTGCAGGGGCGCGTCGAGATCCGCCACACCGACAAGGTGATCGCGGCCGACGACAAGCCGGCCCAGGCGATGCGCCGCGGCAAGGGCACCAGCATGTGGAACGCGCTCGAATCGCTCAGAGCCGGCGAGGCGGTGGCCTGCGTCTCGGCGGGCAACACCGGCGCGCTGGTGGCGATCTCCAAGCTGATCCTGCGCATGGCGGCCGGCGTGGAACGCCCGGCCCTCGTCGCCAACTGGCCGACCCTGACGGGCCGCACCGCGGTGCTCGACGTCGGCGCCACCATCGCCTGCGACGCCCAGCGGCTGGTCGAGTTCGCCATCCTGGGCGCCGCCTTCCACCACGCCGTCAACGGCTCGGCGCGTCCCACCGTCGGCATCCTCAACGTCGGCTCGGAGGAGGAAAAGGGCCACGAGGAAGTGCGCGAGGCGCACCGCATGCTGCGCGAGATGTCGTCGCTGGAGCTCGACTACCACGGCTTCGTTGAGGGCGACGACATCCCCAAGGGCACGGTCGACGTGGTGGTCACCGACGGCTTCACCGGCAATGTGGCGCTGAAGACGGGCGAGGGGCTCGCGCGCTATTTTCGCTCGGAACTGCGCCGCGCCTTCACCGCCGGACCTCTGGAGCGCTTTGGCGCCCTCGTCGCGTCGGCGGCGCTGCGGCGCATGGCGCAGCGATTCGATCCGAGTACGATCAATGCCGCCCCTTTCCTGGGATTGAACGGAATTGTAGTCAAAACCCATGGCGGTGCCGACGCGCGAGGATTCGCCACCGCCATCCGCCTGGCGGCTGACCTCGCGGCCAGCGACTTCGTCGCCCGGATCGATCGCAATTTGAGGACGATGACAGCCGCAATGCCCAAGACCGCCGCAGAGGCCCCGGAAAGAACCAAGGCGTGAGTTCCGTCGTAAGAAGCCTCGTCACCGGTGTTGGCGACTGTTTGCCCGAGCGTATCGTCACCAACGACGAACTGGCCAAGACCGTCGATACCAGCGACGCCTGGATCATCGAGCGCACCGGGATCCGCCAGCGCCGCGAGGCCGTGCCGGGCGAGAACACGTCCGACCTCGCCACCCGCGCCGCCGAGCGCGCCCTCGCCGCCGCCGGCCGCACCCCGGCCGACGTCGATCTGATCATCGTCGGCACCACGACGCCCGACCTCACCTTCCCCGCCACCGCCACCATGGTGCAGCGCAAGCTGGGCTGCCCGATCGGCATCGCCTTCGACGTCCAGGCGGTGTGCTCCGGCATCGA